>Ga0210003_1005011_pt1 | contig 10276 bp, 15 predicted proteins | sample LantaG_FD_182804 | JGI IMG/M metagenome (GOLD analysis project Ga0210003, IMG submission 182804) | Deep subsurface microbial communities from Baltic Sea to uncover new lineages of life (NeLLi) - Landsort_02402 metaG (SPAdes) (version 2) | ecosystem: Environmental > Aquatic > Marine > Oceanic >...
AACTATAAATCTATGATATACTCCAAGTGTGGTATTCACAAGTTGATGCGTTGTATTCTCCCATCTCAGTGATATGTTATATTGTCCAGAAAATGATGTAGAACTAACAGAATCGTATGTATCACTTACTTGAAACAGTAAAGGAGAACCTGATGAATTGATAAATGAAAACGCAGAAAAGTTATACAATGTATTTGTATCAAGATCAGCTACCAAACAGTGATCAGATGTTCCATTATAAGCAGAGTCTCCTTCAAACATTGTTGCAGGTTGAGAAGAGTTGCTATAACGAACTATTGTTGTTAAATTTGTTCCAGAACCAACAGAAGCGACATCCCAGGTTATATACATATCATTTCCTGATAACGATGCATCTAAGTTTGTAGGAGGACTTGGTTTAGTTAAGAAGTAGCCTTCTGCTGATATGTTGAAACCTTCATCAAGTTGCATCCATGCTCTTGCATAATAATACTTTGCAGATGTTAGTCCTATTACTTCTTGAGCATAACCTGACATGTTTGCGACATTACCACCAGTATAAGATTCATTAAAAGTGTAATCTGTAATTGTGTTTTCTGTTACAGGTCCACAAACAAATCCACAAGGAACAGTTGCATCTGGATCAGAGTGATTGATAACAAAACCAGTAAGTGTGGCGTTTGTTGTTCCAATTCCAAGTGTTTCATTTATCGTTATATTACCAACATCTTCTGGTGTTGGACCTTCTCCTACAGTAGAAAAGTTCCATATCGGTCCAGTTATGTTTGCGCCTTTATCATCATAAGCAATAACTCTCCAATAGTAATCATCAGAGTAATTTAGGCTTCCTGGTGGATCATATGATAACCCTGATTGATTTGAAGATGCCAGAGATGGTGGACTACTGTCTCCAAAGAAGATTGTATAGTTAACATCATCTCCATCGGGATCACCACCAGACCATGTTACAATAGATGATACACTGTTACCATTGGAGTTATTTGAGGGGTTAGGAGTGTTTGGTTGGTATGGATGTTCAGTTGTTGTAAACGAATAATATTCTGTTGTAATAAATACATAATCTGATGTATATACGTGAACAGTCCAATCATACTCTGTTGCATTTGAAAGAGTTGATATTGTTGCAGATTTACTACCATTGGTATCATCACCTGAATAATTACTACCAACATCAGATATTATAGTCCAATTAAAGTGTGATCCAAGTTCATCTTCAATGGTAACATTAACTTCTGTTGTTGTATTTATCGGAACATTAGTTGAGGAGTCTGAAGGAGTTTCTCCGAAAAATGATAAGTTAGTAGTTGTGAATGTCATATCAGAACCATAAAAAACACCAACAGAATTGTTTGCTTTTGCACGATAATGATATGTTGTTCCTGGAATAAGACCAGATATATTTAGTGAATATTCATCTCCACTAGTTGCATATGAAGGTATGTCAAAGGTGAAGTTAAGATAATCTGCTGAATCTAACTTAAATTGATATTCATACTGCGGATAGTCTTCGAAGTTATCCATATATACAAGGTCATAAAATCCTATTTCCCAAAGTGATTTTATCCAAGAATTCCATAGTCCTGAAGTTTTGTTATATCTATATACTTTACTACAGTTGTCAAATATACCACCTTGTATCAAAAAGTTTGAAACAGTATCATTAATACTTATACTTGTATTATGATTCCATATATTTTCGGTAAATGTTAGATTATAACTCCAATCAGACCTTAGATACTTCGAATATAAAGGCATTCCATAACTGTCTGTTAATCCTAACTGAAATGTAACATTACAAGTTTCTCCACCATCATCTTCCAGATACCCATTTAGAGTTGCAGATGTATAAGTTACATTTGCAGATGCATTTGTAGTTACAGTTCCACTACCAGAAATGATAGTTATAGTTGAGTTTGCTGATACATCAGTTGTATTTGCTATATCAGCATAAGAAGCACCTGTATCTGTTAGATTGATATAAACAGTACCAGGTGATGTGGCGTTGAAGGTAATGTTGAACATATAACCCGATCCAGATGTTGCGTTTTCTTCGTTTACAGACCAGATTGCATTTGATATGTAACCACCAGACTCACTTAGGTTTCCATCCAGTCTAACAAGGTCTTGTGTATAATCAAAGTAACCATCAGAGTTTAACCAATATGATACATTGGTTCCATACTGAAGAGAAACATCAGCATAGTCAGTTGTAAACGTTAAGTTGTTAATTGCAAGAGTATTAATTACATTCGAACTTGTATCTACACAAACCGTTATATTAAACTGTTCTCCAACAGTTACAGTATCAGAGGATGGTGTGAGAGAAAACATGACCTGACCATCAGCACTGGCAGTAAATGATATCATTGGTATAAGTAAAGTTAATACGATATACAGTAAAAGTATTTTCTTAGTATTCATTAGGACCTCTAGGATATTCTTCGTATTCGTCTTTGTGCGATTGTAGAAAGATTCCAAGTATTAAACCAAACATTGAGAAGGTGAAACACAGACCAAAGATTGTTCGCAAGTAACCATAGAATGGCGTTATACTTCTATCAATAGTATCTTGGTCAAGGGTGTCGTTGGCGGCATCTTCTGTTGTTGCTATGATTGTTCCGAAGGGTCCAGATAGAACTATGAATAACACTAAATTGATAAATGCAAATGTTGCTAGACCGATTGACTGTTTTACCCAACTCATATTTTACCTCTTATTGATACATTCCTCTTCTTTTCTGGAATGCCATAATCATGTGAATTCCAGATGCAAATAAATTCACTGCTGGCAACAGTGCCCACATAAAGAACATTGCTAAGGAGTATGGACCAGATGTAGGAAATATAGAACTGAGGTACTCTATTAACGGTATATAGATATACATCATCAGACCGAAAAGAGCAAGTGCAACTATGAATTTAAACACTGGAATAAAATCTATAGTTTATCACCAATCCTTTGCATTTGTTGTATAGTGTTTTCTATTAGAAGTTCAAAAATCATAATCTACCTATTTTTAAAGTATGACTCTCTTATTCGTTTTTCTCCAAAAACACTTTTGTTCGTGTTATGATCTCCATATTTGTTTCCTATTGTTATTTTTCTTTTTTTCATGTTAATACTCCTTTACCCAAATTTCTTTACTAACTCCTCTCTTGTATTATGATATGATGATTTCATTAGATAATCCAAGACTTGTGAGAAAAGTTTTTTGCTTACTGTACTTCTACCTAGAACTCTCATTAGTTCTTTATCAACTGTTTCTGATTTCATAGAAGTAGATGAAAGAACAGACATTACATCCGGTGCTGTAGTAGGTTCTTTCAACATTCTTTTTATAACTTCTTGTACAATTTCGTTTTTATTTCGAATGTCATCACCATGATAGTATAGCGCTTGTTTAACAACAAACTTCAAGAAATTCTGTTTACTAAAAGTTTTTACCAAGTTCTTTAATGTACCAGAACTTATGTTACTAGGATTATCAATAGCATATTGGGTTAATACATCACTTTTTAGTATTTTGCCTTCTATTTTATCCTTTATGCTCTTTGGAACATTATGACTCAGCATACTTCCAAGTACTTCTTCATTATCTTTGTACATATTGTATATTCTTTGATATGTTGCACTTGATAATGTTTTGCTTTCTAACAAGTGAGTTATCATTTGCAGTTTCTTAGATGCAGGTTCATGTTGACTTGTCGATATATCTGTTATATACTGTTGTACCAATGCTTCTGGCGCTGAGGGATTAAGAACAACATCTTCTCTCATTTGAGGATATGTTTTGTATATCTCGTGTAAAGCAGGTTTGCTAGACGTTGAAACTATTCTCTTTACTTCTTCAGGAGCGTATATATTTACAACTTCTCTTGCAACTCTTGGATCAGTTTCTGAATCAAGTCTTGAACTAATTCTTACGAGTTTGTCTTCTCCTTCTTGATCACTCTTTCCAACTGCTTTACGTTGTTTAAACGTAAGTGATGGATTAAAGAATAGACCTTCTCGTATGCCATACTCCATTTTCGGGGTTGGTGTCTCCTTACCTTTAACATACTTCTTTTCTGGCATTAGTGCTTTGACAGTTTTTTGTTGTAGTCTTGGATATTCAGAAACACTTCTCCTAATTGGTTCTGAAGTATCAAATGCCATTTGATGGAAATACTCTGGTTCAGATGTTTTGAGATCTTTAAGTTCTTTTTTACCTCTTTTTAATCTATCTTCTAGTGTCTTTCTTCTTACAGGATCTATGTTAGATTTTTTAAGTTCTTCTTTGATTTTTTTACTCTCTTTTTCTTGCCAACGTATTTCTTCTGATGGTCTTGATAATGCCCTTTGTCTAATAACTTCAGAAGAAGAACGTAACAAATGAGTAAAGAACGATTTAGGAATTTTTTTGGGTTTCTGATCTCTACTTGAAGGCAACGCAATTATACTTTCTCTTGCTTCCTTGAAAGTTGGAAGTTCTCTTTCAATATACGGATCCTTAAGTTCTTCTGTAAACACATCAGGCATATTCTTAAAGTATGCAGATCCCATATTATCATAGTCTGGTTCTTCGCCAGAATCAATATCTTCAATTAAACTATCATCTCCCTCCTCCTCTGCTCTTTCCATTAATTCTTCACTTAAAAATGGTGTAATAGAAGGCACTCCTTCATCTCCCTTATGTTCAGAATAAAAATGAGCACTAACGTCACTATAACCTTTTTCACGTGTATATTTTGTTTTTAAAGGAAGATGAAATAGTCCCTTTTTCTTTACTACATCTTGAACAAAATATGAAAACATGTTTTTGGCTTCTCCTTCTTTAGCACCATAAGAAATTGGAACAACACCAATATATTCTTTTGTATCATCAACTCTACCATAATCACCAACAGGATGTGCCCTTCGTAACGAAACTCTTGCAGATGGACTATCTTTCAATGGAACTTTATTCCCCAAATAAAAGTAAGCAGTTGGGTGTCTTAGTTTTACATCATCAAATCCTCCCCATCCACAATAGTGTTCACTACCAACTTTTTCACATGAATATGTATGTTCTAAAATATCAGACTTTGCTAAAACTCGTGCTGGGTTATCAGTTATTTCCAATTTTATTTTCTTTCCAGATGTAAAATGCCGTGGAAGATCTTCTATTTCAAAAGGAGGTTTATAAGAATAATCAGATTCTATTTTATCTATCTCTTCACCTAATGTGGGATAAAGAACTGACAGTGCCTCAACTTTTCTTCTTGTTCCCGATCCTATTTTAACTCTTGTTTCTATTCCAGGAGGAGACATTGATAATGCTTTCGATACCTTTACAGGTTTAAATTTATCATCTTTTAAAACTTGAACAATTTTTGGATTATAAGGATCAAATCTGAATTGTTTTTCAGGATGCAATCCCTCTAAATGTTTCTTTATATGTCGTTGTGCAAATACGGTTTCATCAGAAGCAGATTTCGGTCTATCTATATCATATATACCAACAAGATTTTTAGCTGCTGTATCACCCTCTTTCTCTTCAAATCTTTTTCTTCTCTTCAATGCATCTGTAAATCTGTCAGAAACATCCCCTCCTTCTTGGTCTTTCTCATATTCTAATTTAGGTATTAGTTTTTCTGCTTGACTAAAAATATCACCTTCTGTCATAAATCCTTTTGGTGAATCATAAACTTGATGTTTTATATCCTTTCTTGCTTTATAAACACCCATGTGTTTTGTACGGTCTAGTGGCTTACAATCATAAATATTAAAATACCCATCTCTATCTGCATCACCGAAGGGTCTTAAACCAATCTTCTTTCTTGCTTGTTTATAGTTCAGTTTCTTGTCTTTCTTAGTTATTCGCTTTGGTGGTCCAAAGTTAAATAAAGGTTTCTTCATTCTATTATCCCCTCTTTCTTTTTTCTTCTCATATCTTCGTAAACAAAATCATCATAAGCTGTTGAATCATCAAATGGTATACTACGTATTTTCGATTTCTTCTCTTGGTGAGATTTCTCTAGTTGTTCATTTATACTCGCAAGTCTTTCTTTTTGACCTGGACCAACTCTTTTCTTCCACGCATCTATAGTTTCTCCAGGTATATGATACTTCTTTTCTTCTTGTATCTTATCTTGTTGACCCTTTTCCGCAATTTGTTTTATACTGTGGGTTACTCTCTCATCCCTATCGAAATCATCATCGTAAGTTGATTGCTGTGAACCACTATAATTTTCATTTCTGTATGATTTATATGGAGCATATCCCCAAGAATCATATCCCCAAGAATCCCAATGTGCATATTCCCTCTTTTTAGGATCTCTTTCTGCAGGAAGTTTCTCAAAATCTACATCTCTCAACTTCATATATAGATGTCTAGCAAACTTTAGGTTCTGTCTCTCGTCAGGCGTGTGTGCATGTTTATACCCAATTGATACATTTGTACACTCCGGAACTTTCTTTGCATAACTCGCTGAATCTGTAAATGAACCACCAGAAGACGGACTAAAGTCACCACCAAGTTTTTGAGAAAAGTCTTTTGCAAACTTATCAGACGCAGTTCTTTTTCCCATTTGATGAGTAATGATATCGCCGTATCCTTTTCTGTCAAATGATATAACACGCTTTTTACCCTTAAGGGATGGAACACCACTCTTCGCTATAAACTTACTACCATGTCCACCTATCTCTTCTTCCCGATGAAACAGATATAGTCCAGGTTTCTTTTCGTGAATAAGATTCAACATAAGCCAGACACCTGTGGTGTCATCAGCACCAAGAACATCTTTGTCACGTTTGTAAGCCCATTTTCCTTTCATAAATACTTTCTGGCGTTCTTGAAGTTTTGGTTTTGTTTTTCCAATTTTTCTTGCGGACCACTTATATGGTTGTTTTGGATCTCCTGTGGAAAATTTTTCATATTCATATATATCTCTAGGTCTTGTTGTATCTTCGTGTACCGTATCAGTATGAGAAGCAAAAACTGTTGTAGATTTCTTTCCAATTTGTATAAAACGATTGCCAAACATATCTTTTTGCATACCAGGAACAGGATCAATATATTTTTTAATAAAATGTTTTTCTGTTTTGGATCCAGCAGGTCTTGGGTATGTCATCATCTTTGATAAATCAACTAATCCATATTTACCAGGAAATGGTTTTCTGATACTTTTATCTACGTATTCTCCCTTTCTTATGTATGACATTATAGTTTACCTCTGCTTTTTAAGTACGCTGTTATTCTGTTCACATCCTTTGATGCCTTTGCCATACGCATTGGTTGTATTAATCCCTTCTTTGCTTTACGTAGTGCTTCTGTTAATTCTTCGTGTTTAATCCCTCTATGATATGTTGTAGGTAATTTTGGGGGTAATGTCATGTAATCTACTTCTGCATCAGATGAAAGTCGTGTTACAACTCTATGTATATCTGCACTCATGAGTTCATCTTCTGTTCCAGAAACATTTGGAACTGCCATACTGTTTACATATGCCATATCACAACCACATCTCTTATCAATGTAGTCTTCAATTTCTTTAGCACGAGGTTTAGGTGTTTTCGAGTAGACATCAAAATCTTTTGAGTGTCTGAAGTACTTCTTTGGTAGTAACATATTTACTGAACGACCACCGTGCATAACATCTTTGTGTTTACGAACACTTCTTATTACTTCTGGTGGAAGTATGCGTTCTTGATTCTCTCTGTATTTTTCTACTTGTTCAAGTGAACAACGTGGACCATCGTTCTGTTCTGTAGTTCTCAGAAGTGGACCTGTTGATATTGGATGTACAACTCTTGTTGAAGGAGCAGGTTGTTCTTGTTTAAGCCAACTGGTTGGTACCCAGATTACTGGCAGATTTAGTTGTAGTTGTTTATCTTTTACTTGCATCACTGGTTGTTTTTTCATATTATATTCTCCCTGGGGGCCAACTTCTGTTTCTTCCCCAATATCCATACTCTTCGACTTCAGTAAGAACTTTTTTACCTTTTGGTGTTAAACGATACACTCCTCTTTTTGGACGTTCTATAATGTTAGCATACTCCATTCTTCTAAGATACATACCAGCATCTTGACCATCCAATCTACGTGGGTATTCCCCAAGTATAGTTGATAGTTTTGCCTCACCCTCTTCTTTACTCAATCTTTGTAGTATTCTATGTTTATATGTTCCCGCTCTCACAAAATGCTCTGGTTGATAATATCTATCTAATCCACGCCAAGAAGGATCTTTCGGATCTGTTTGTTTACTTCTTCTTGAACCTTTCTTTGAGTAAATTCCAGATAATATTACATCAACATCTTCAAAGTTTGGAAATGTCTTTCTCTTCCAAGCATCGTATTTATCTTGCATACCAAACTTTTCGAGTAAATTTTCTTTCGTCATATCAATCTCATTCTTTCAGTCCAAAGATAGTATTTTTCTTTCGGTCTTAAATCAAACGTCACATCAACACCCTTTGTTCCTCCACAAACTGGTGTTTCTACAATTGTTCCTAAATCTCCTTTGCTAAAACCCATAGATGATAAGTTTTCTGTCAACGCTATTCTAGAACCAACAGACCATGTTTTTTTAGTCATCCAGTTCTTGAATTCTTCTTCCATGCCACATCTCTTAAGCTGTTTTCTAAATTTATTCATTTACAAGTCCATACATCATCTACAATCTTTGCGTTACACGTGTTACCGTGTTTCTTACAACGAGTTGGAGTTCTCCATGTTTCTTTTCCCTTTGAAGTTGTTTCAATTGCAAACTTACAATCAAGTTCATAGTATCTTTTTTTCATTTTATTCTCCGTGTTTTGTTCACCCAAGGGGATTCTCATCCCCAAGGCAAACAAATAGGTAGGTGGTTGTCACCACAATTATGTGATAACTCTGAGTTTTTCATTTTATCAATTTTATGTAATCAAGTGTTCGTTCATGAACAAATACATTCGTAACACTACCTTTTATATCACTCTCATAACCATCAGAACTTTTACCTATGATTGTTCCTTCTCTGCCCTCATATGGTCCTTTGATAACTTTAAACTTAGTACCAACTTTTAGTTTTTCTATAGATACAGGTAGATTTGTTTTCCAATCTAGGTATTCTTGTTCCATACCGAATTTGATAAGTTGTTCTCTTGCTTTGTTCATAAAATCTCCAGAAAATCATCATAATGTCTTTTTGTTATATGAGCTTCTCTATCTTCTGGCCAACCAAACGGTCTAACACTAAGTAAACCCTCGTAACCAGTAAGATTTTTAACAACTCTTCCTTCTGTTCCTGGTTCTATAGAAGTAAAAGGATGATGCCATCTTTTCTTGAATCGAACAAACGTTCCTAATGGTAGATTCTCTTTTGTATTTTTAGGCAAATTTTGTTTCCACTCATCAAACTCTTTTTGCATACCAAATTTAATTAATCTTTTTCTGTCCTTTGATACCATTTAAATTTCCTCTAAATACTCTCGTAATTCATATCCCCAGAACCCAACATCTTGACCTTCAATTGTTCTAACTTGAATAACATTCTCTATAAAAGTATCATTTGTTTTAACAATTTTACCTAAGGTGCCAATAGAAACATTTGGACAATACCACACCTTTTTAAATTTAACTTTTGTTCCGATTGAAAATGGTTCTTTCGGTATAGATGCTTTCCAAATGTCAAACTTTTTTAACATTCCCATTCTTTTCAGGAGTTCTCTGTTCTTGTTCATTGTTTCCAGTTCTTTGGTTTATAGTCGTCCTCTGCTAAGCATACATCACGCAGATATTTCTTGAATTTTAGTTCCATCTTTTTGTTTCGTGTCTTAGACATTTCTGTGTCTCCTATTTGTGTGGATATATCGGCTTTATATTTTTGTGCCTATTTCTAAGTTCACAACCATTCATTTCTGAATATTCCATTGGTCTGTGAATTGTTGGCACTGAAGATTTTCTTCTTTTCATTATAAACTCCTTACTCTTGGCAGTTGTGCCTTATGTATAACTGCGTTATGTATTGTTGCTTTATGTGTTGTTGCCTTATGTGGCCTATATGGTGGCATACTTTTTCATCTCCTAATAAATTTGTTTTACCTTTGCGTTTTTACCCACAAGAAAACTTTTGTTCTTTTTCTTTAAATTAACTGCCTCTTGTTTCGTATGAAATACCTTATGTTTAAAAATGTGCCTTATACCATTTTTATTATACGCTACAGCATAATATATTTTTGTTCCTTTTTTCATTGTTTGCCTCCTAAAATTCTATTTCACTTCCCAAATCTTTAAGATTATGCTTTTTGATATATTCAGTTACATCTTTTGTTCTC
>Ga0210003_1005013_pt1 | contig 10272 bp, 6 predicted proteins | sample LantaG_FD_182804 | JGI IMG/M metagenome (GOLD analysis project Ga0210003, IMG submission 182804) | Deep subsurface microbial communities from Baltic Sea to uncover new lineages of life (NeLLi) - Landsort_02402 metaG (SPAdes) (version 2) | ecosystem: Environmental > Aquatic > Marine > Oceanic >...
ATTAGTCTTAATTGATGAAATCCATAACGTAAAAGTTTCAGACGAAAATAAAGATAAACGCGCAGCAAGTGAGTTAATGAAACTAGTTAAAAATGTCACAGGTATGCGTTTATTGCTTTTGTCTGCTACACCAATGTATAATAGTTATAAGGAAATTATTTGGTTAATTAATCTTATGAACATAAATGATAAAAGGGCTCCAATGGAAATAAGCGATGTTTTTACAAGCGACGGCAGTTTTAAAACAGATGAAACAGGGAGAGAAATAGGTAGAGAATTATTAGAAAGAAAAGCAACGGGTTATATTTCATTTGTTAGAGGTGAAAATCCTTATACGTTTCCTTATCGCATTTGGCCTGCTATTTTCTCTCCAGAACATTCCATACTTTCTAAAGGTTTTGATTTTCAATATCCATTGGTACAATTAAATGAAAAAGCAGTTGCAGAAGGAATAGAAATTATAGATTTGTATATGACAAAAATAGGAAAATATCAAGGACAAGCTTATGAATATATAATTAATGAAATGAAAGGCGAAGATCCAAAAACAATTACTACTAAAAAAGGAATTAATAGACAAATGCCAACATTTGAAAATATGGAAAGTTTTGGCTATACCATGCTTCAAAGACCCATTCAAGCCTTAAATATTGTATATCCCAATGAACGATTAGATAAATATATAGAAGGAGAAGAAGTTAGTGTTAATGTTTCGGAATTAGTAGGAACAGAAGGTCTTGACCGAATTATGAAATATATTGAAGAAAGGATTGAAGGAGGTAATATGAAAAAAAAAGATTTTGAATATAAAAAAAATACTAAACCCGAAGATAGAATATTTTCACCATCACAAATAGGTAAATATAGTAGTAAAATAAAAAGTATTTGTGATAATATTTTAAATTCTTCTGGAATTATTTTAATTTATTCTGAATATATAGATGGAGGTCTTATTCCAGTGGCACTCGCTCTAGAAGAATTAGGATTTACTAGATATGGTGAACAAGATTCGTTGTTTAAAAATCCTCCGACGTCACCTATTGATTCAAATACTTATGAACCTAGAACAAGAAACAATGAAAATGCATTTAATTCAGCAAAATATACAATGATTACAGGTGATAAAAGATATTCTCCTAACAATATGAAAGAGTTAAAAGATTTAAATAGAGAAGAAAATAAAAATGGTGAAAAAATAAAAGTAGTTTTAATATCTAAAGCAGGTTATGAAGGACTTGATTTTAAAAATATAAGACAAGTCCATGTAATGGAACCGTGGTATAACATGAACCGAATAGAGCAAATTATAGGTCGTGCAGTAAGAAACTGTAGTCATAAAGAACTTAGATTTTCACAAAGAAATGTTTTAATATATCTTTATGGTACCATTTTGGAAAATGTAGAAGTAGAAGCAGCTGACTTGTATATTTACAGATTAGCAGAGAAAAAATCAAAAGAAATTGGTGTTATAAGTAGATTATTAAAAGAAATATCAATAGATTGTTTATTAAATTATGAACAAATTAATTTTACTGTTGAAAATATAAATCAAAGAGTGCGACAAAATTTATCTAATGGTAAAACATTAAATTATCAGGTAGGTGATAGACCATACACTTCTATTTGTGATTATATGGAAAAATGTCAATATAAATGCCGTCCTTCTCATAAATTAACAAAACCAAAATTAGATACATTTAATGAGGGATTTATTTTTATGAATACTGATAAAATTATTCAAAGAATTAGAAATATTTTTAAAGAAAGGCATTTTTTTAGTAAAGAAGAACTTATTATGAGAATTAACTTAATAAAAGAATATCCACTAGTTCAAATAAATGCAGCACTAAATCAACTTGTAGAAGATAAAAACGAATATATTAGTGATGCTTTTGGAAGAATTGGAAATTTAATTAATATTGGGGATTTGTATCTATTTCAACCAATTGAATTAACAAATAAAAATATTTCTCTCTACGACAGAAGTGTACCTCTACAATTTAAGCATGAAGATTTGAAATTTATTTTGCCAGAGAATTTAACAGAGGCTATTATTGAAGAAAAACCCAAGAAAATGAAAGGCATCAATAAACAAAAAACACAAGAATTAATAGATAGAATTAATACTGATTATGAAAATGCAACGACTGAACAAATTCTACTTAAAGGAGAAAAGGATTGGTATAAACAATGCAATGCGGTTATGATAGAAATGGAATCCGAAGGCGTATCTAGAGAGATATTAACTCAATTATTAATTAATCATATAGCAGAAATGTTAATTTACGATGATACATTATTATTAATAAATTATTTATATGAAGAAAAAGACGAAGAACTAGAAGAGCCTTTTAATATGTTAAAAGAGTATTACATTAAGCATACACTTAAAAGTGATGATATTAGTGGGTTATTATTGCAAAAACATCAACCCGATAAAAAACAAGACGTACAATTAGTTATTTACAATGAAGAAGAAAAAACATGGCGACCTGCTGAATATACTGATGAAACTGAATTGCAATCTGAAATAGCAAAATTAATACCTACAAGAAGATTTAATAATATTATAGGATTTATAGGAAATATTAAAAATAATTATATGATTTTTAAAACAAAAGATATGAATGCGCCTAGAAATACTGGAGCAAGATGTCATCAGTCAGGTAAACCACAAGCAGTTAAACGATTAAATGAGATATTGGGTAGAACCGCATTCAATAATGAAAATACCAAAAAATTACATATATTAAATTTATGTATTAGACAAGAATTTACTTTAAGATTGTTTAATATGAATAAACGAGATAAGAAAATATGGTTTTTAAATCCTACTGAATCCGCTTTGTCTTTTGGAAGAGACGAAGAAGAATAGTTTATAAATAAAATTGAATTAATCTAAAGATTTTTATCTATACATAAAATATATAATGGAAGCAATTGAAAAAGACAAAAAACTTAATCAAGTTGCTAAATTCAAAAAAAATAAAACAAAACAGATTGATATTTATATGACAAATGTAATTACAAGACAAATAACATTGCCAATGTCTAAAGTAGGAAAAAATATTAAAAATATATTAGAAATGCTTATTTCCAATCAAATAGAAGGGAAATGTGTTGCGGAGGGTTATATTAAAAAAGGATCTACTAAAATATTAACATATTCAAGTGGAATTTTGCATGGGGATAATGTAGTATTTGAAGTTGTATTTGAATGCCAAGTTTGTTCTTTGGTTGAAGGAACGAAAGTAAAAGTAGTTGCTAAAAATATTACAAAAGCTGGTATTAGGGCAGAAACTAATGAAACACCAACACCTATCGTAGTATTTATTGCTCGTGATCATCACATAACAGGTGATAAATCAGTTTATTTCTCAAGTATAAATCCTGATGATAATATAGAAATTCGTGTAATAGGTCAACGTTATGAATTAAATGATAAATATATTTCTGTTATTGCAGAATTAGTTGAACCTTATTCTGAAAAGGTCAAAATCAAGAAAAAACCTAGAATAGAATTTCTTAAAATTAAAGATTAATTATAATAGATTAATTATAATAGATTAATTATAATAGATTAATTATAATAGATTAATTATAATAGATTAATTATAAATTATAAATTAATTAAAAACAAACTTGTAATAATATTATATCATGGAAATCATAGACATAAAAGAGAGAATTGAACTGATGAATAAACATCATCAAATAGAAGTTCTGAGAATTTTAAAACAAAATTCAGATGTTGTTTTAAATGAAAATAGTAATGGTATTTTTGTTAATTTGACTGATATAGACAGCAATGTAATTAAAAAAATAGAAGATTATATTAGATATGTTGAAAATCAAACAAATAATATTAATGTAATAGAAAATAAAAAAGAAGTTATTGAAAATACTTTTTTTAAATGTAAAGGTAATAAAGACAACGTGAATATTAAAATAACACAATAAGTCAATAAGACAATAAAAAAATGATAAAATACAGTGAAAGAAATTATAAAAATAAAAAATCTAATTACAATAGTTATGTAATGAATCAAGTTAATCAATTATCACATATAGAGAATGAAGATAGTTTAAATATTAAAAATTCTGATATTTTATTATCTAAACTAGAAAAATACGCACTGACTAGTAATATTATAAATAAATATTCTTCATCAAATTCTACAAATGAAACAAGAGAAAACGCAAAACAAAATGCAAAACAAAATGAAAACGCAAAACAAAATATAAATGAAAATGAAAATGAAAATGAAAAAGACAAACCAACTGAAAAAAAGGTACTACACAATTTTTCTCCATCAGAGAAAGACAAATTGTTCTGGTGTTTTTATATTTTTTTATATGGTTTTGAAGAGTATGAAATCGCCAAAAGTTCTTCATTTATCACAGAGAAAAATTTCAAAATTAAAACAGTTGAAAAAATGCCTTCATTCAAGGAAAAAATAAAAGAAATGAAATTAAAATTAAATGAAGTACAAGATGAATTAGTAAATCAACCAATTATTTCTATTAAAAGTTTACAAGTTCTTTGCTTGATTTATGATATTAATATTTTTTTCATTAAAAATAGAACAATCTATGAAATTATAGTAAATGATAAACCAATTAAAACGATAATAAATGATAATAATAATATACATATGATTGATGACATAAATGAAGAAAAATTAACATATTACAGAAATAATTACTGGAAAATAGATAACCTCTCTAAACCACTAAGTGCATTTTCATCATATTCTCTCACAGAGTTACAAGACATTTGCAAAAAATTAGAAATTCCTATTACTACTGATGGAAAAAAAATACAAAAGAAAGATTTATACCAAAGTATACTGACTAAAATTTAAATAATATATAAAATTAAATACAATAATACAATAATACAATAATACAAATTAAAATTGAACTATAATTTAAATATTATACTTCAATTATATATACACTATGTCCGCTCAAATGAAAAGAGGTTCAAAATATCAAAAAAATGATAAGAAATATAAATTTGAAGGAAAGAAAAGCGAACCTTCGTCTCAAGGTACACCCGATAAAGGACCCTCTCCACAAGAAAAACTTAAAGAAATGATAAATACCTCTTTAGCGTATTTAATGACTGATAAAGAAGATTTAGAACTTGAAGTAAGATTTGGAACAAAAAACATTAAATATATTACAAAGCAAGATTATGATAACGTTATACAAAAATTATTGTCACTTGATTTTAGAATGGATGGTCCAGGGGATTATATTCTTAGATGCTTTGGAGAATATACTGATCCTCAAACAGGTGTAGTAAAACAATCCAATATTAGAACGGAAATAAATGGATTGGCTAATATTAAAAAATTCTGTGAAACAAATTCGGTTGATGAATTTCAATATGAATATGATATTAAATGTCTCCAAAAAAGCAACTTTCGTTTAATGCCTAATAAAAAACGTGAAAACATGGGAATCGACATAGAAGAAAAAGAAGAAGAAAAAGAAGAAGAAACAAAAACATATTTACCAGTTGAATTTAACGATTTTAATTTCAGAGTTGCATTGAATAGAGAATATTTATTAAGAAGTGAAAGTGTTCAAGTAAATGAAATTATGAAATCATGGACTGATACTAAAAAAATATATAGATTAATAAATCGTGTTAGTTTTATACACCGAGACATGAGTGTAAATCCATTTAAAATAGACCTTAGTGTCGTGAGAGAATCTCACAAGAGACCTGGTAGATATAATATGATTCCTGAATATAATATTAAAGATGCTGAGGTCTTTGAAGCAAACCCAAAATATGAAATTGAAATAGAAATGATAAATAATGCTGTCTATGATATGACAGCTGAAAAGGTTGAATCTGAATTAAAAAAAACTATTAAATATGTATTGTCTGGATTACAACAAACCAATTATCCTGTTTCATACATAGAGCAAAATTCAATAATGAAAGATTATTTAAAACTTGTCAGAGGAGATGAGTATGATGAACAAAGAATGCAAAATTACAGAGTAAAATCCCGCGATTTTGTCGGACCTTCTTCTTATACTTTACAGCTAAAAAATGTAGCCGCAATTAATCCTGATAGTAATATTCCTAATATAAGAAATAATTATACTGTAACAGATAAAGCTGATGGCGAACGCAAATTATTATATATTAATGATAAGGGTAAGATATATTTAATTGATACAAATATGAATGTTCAATTTACAGGAGCAGTTACAGAACCTTTCCTAGGAAATACAATATTAGATGGAGAACACATTTTACATGATAAAAATAAATTATTTATTAATCTTTATGCGGCATTTGACATTTATTTCTTAGATAATTCAGATAAAAGGGCATTGGGTTTTGTTCCAATGACAGATGAACAAAGACAAAATCCAGACAAATACAGATTAACTATTTTAAATGGAGTTATTCAAAATTTAAAGCCGAAATCAATCGTACCAACTGAAAAAATTTCACCACTAAGAATTCAAATTAAACATTTTGGAATAGCGAATGAAGAGAAAAGTATATTTCAAGAAACAGGAATTATTTTACAACAACAGAAAAATGGATTATTTGAATACAATACAGATGGGGTTATATTTACTCCAATGGATAAAGGCGTTGGCTTAGATAAAATAGGAGGAATACCATTAAATTATAAAGTCACTTGGGATTATTCATTTAAATGGAAACCACCGCATTTAAATACAATAGACTTTTTGGTAAATACAAAAAAAACCACATCAGGTCAAGATTCAATTTCAAATGTATTTAATAGTGGAATTAATGTGAATTCAAGTAAACAGATTGACCAATATAAAACATTAATTTTATGTGTCGGATATGATATAACAAAACACGGTTACGACAACCCTTGCAATAATGTATATGAAGATAATGTTCCAAATCCAGAAGATCCTGACAACGAAGATAGATATGTTCCAAGACAATTTATTCCGAGAGACCCTTATGACATGGAAGCAGGTATTTGTAATGTAATGTTACAAGAAGACCGCCGAGGTATTTTAAGTTTAATGACCGAAGAAGGGGAGGTTTTTAGTGACGAAACAATTGTAGAATTCGCTTATGATAAATCTAAAGACCAAAAATGGAGATGGAGACCATTAAGGGTAAGATATGATAAAACTGCTCGTTTTAAAACTGGTGAAAAAGAATACGGAAATGCTTTTCATGTTGCTAATAATAACTGGTCAACAATTCACAATGAAGTCACTGAAACTATGATTTCAACGGGTGAAAATATTCCAGACATGGAAGTAGATGATGAGGTTTATTATAATAGAGCAACTGGTAGAACTAAAACAAGGGCATTGAGAGATTTTCACAATTTATATGTAAAATCGTTATTAATTAAAAATGTCTCTAGGCGCGGAGATACTCTTATTGATTTGGCAGTCGGAAAGGGTGGAGACCTTCCTAAATGGATTGCTTCAAAATTATCATTTGTTTTTGGCGTTGATGTTGCAAGAGATAATATTGAAAATAAATTGGATGGTGTTTGTGCTAGATATCTTAATTATAGAAGGGAATTTAAAGTTATGCCTAGTGGATTGTTTGTTTATGGAGATTCAACTGTCAACATAAGAAATACAGATGCTATGTATACAGCTAAAGGAAAAGAAATAACAAGAGCTGTATTTGGCATGGGTCCTAAAGACGAGGTTTTGTTGGGCAAAGGTGTTTTTAAACAATATGGAAGAGGATCAGAAGGTTTTGATGTAAGTTCTATACAATTCTCTATTCACTACATGTTTGAAAACAATGAAAAAGTTCAAAATTTATTTAGAAATCTTAGCGAATGCACAAAAATAAATGGATATTTCATTAATACTACATTTGACGGAGAAACCGTATTTAGAATGCTAGAAGATAAAAAAGAAGGAGAAAAAATTGCGATTTATGAAGATGAAACAAAAATTTGGGAAATTTCTAAATTATATGATTATTCTACATTTCCAAATGATGTTAATTCATTAGGTTATGGAATAAATGTTTATCAGGAATCAATCAATAAAGTATTTAAAGAATATCTTGTGAATTTCACATACTTTACCCGACTTATGGAAAATTATGGATTTGTTTTAATTACAAGAAATGAAGCAAGGCGTTTAGGATTTCCTGATGCTACTGGAATGTTTAATGAGTTATATACGATGATGGAAAAAGAAATAGAACGATATCCTGCTAAACGAGAAGAATATGGAACAGCAATGAAAATGACTGCTGGTGAACGTCGCATTTCATTTTTGAACCGATATATGATTTTTAAAAAAGTAAGAAATGTAGATGCACAGTCCGTCGCAATTGGACTATTGAATTCTTCCATAAGAGAAGAAGAAGTTGAAAAGAAAGAATCAGAAAAAGCAACGGCTGTAGCAAATTCGGTAATAAAAGTAAAGAAAACTAGAAAGTTAAAAGAAAAACTTAAATTGGTATAAAAATAAAATAATAAATTACTAGAAAATTAAATTATTGATAAACAACATAAAAGATAAAATTAATATATAATAGCATAATGAGTTATTATATATTGCCAAGTGTAAAAATATTTGATATAACAAATAAATTTAATATTTTTTTTTCTAATGAAGAACCTAATAGTTTTATTAATAAAAATTTAAATTTATATTTAAATAACATAAAAATGCAAATATCAAATTACTCTGACAAATGGGATGAATTTAAAAAATATACCAATTCATATGAATACATACATTCTTCTGTGCCAAATACAAAACAATCTGTTTGTAAATTAAAACCACTTTCTAGATCATTTTATAAAATGATTGAAATTAATGCGATACTACAATTAAAAGAAGAAATGCCTACAACTTGTAATTCTTTTCATTTGGCGGAAGGTCCAGGAGGTTTCATAGAAGCTTTTTCAAAACTGAGAAATAATCCAGAAGACTGTTATTATGGAATGACACTACAAGATGAAAACTCTGATGTTCCAGGTTGGAAAAAAACTCAACATTTTCTTAAAAATAATTTGAATGTTATTATTGAAAATGGAGCGGACGGAACTGGAAATTTGATGAAGAGAGAAAATTTAAAATATTGTTATGAAAAATATAGAGGAAAAATGGATTTAATAACAGCGGATGGAGGTTTTGATTTTTCTGTAGATTTTAATAAACAAGAAACGATATCATTTAAATTAATATATAGTCAATTTTGTTTTGCTATTGCCATGCAGAAAAAAAATGGTTGTTTCATCTTGAAAATGTTTGACATTTTTACAAAACCAAGCATTGAATTATTGTTTTTATTATCATGTTTTTATAAAAAAGTATACATATGTAAACCTCATACTAGTCGTTGTGCAAACTCGGAAAAATATATAATTTGTAAAAACTTTTTATTTAGTGATATAAGCGATATAATTACAATATTTTTATCTAATTATGACAAGATTGAAGATAAATCATTAAATTTAATAAATTTAATAAATTTTGATTTACCGTATATATTTATTAATAAACTTGAAGAAATAAATGCAATATTTGGTCAGCAACAAATTGAAAACATTTCTTATACAATTAATATTATTGAAAACCATAAATCTGAAAAGATAGATACGATTAAAAAAACTAATATAATTAAATGTATTAATTGGTGTCAAAAACATCAATTGCCTTATAATAAAAATATTCAACCTACAAATATGTTTTTAACACAAAGAACTAATTCAGATAATTCTGATTAATTCTGAATTAATTACTTTTATGTAATATAAAACTAATTAATTAAAGTTAATTAAAAAATTAAATAATTTAAGCACTGGCGGATTGTCTGGATGCTTGGCGGGCAGCAGAGGCAGCAGCAGCGGCACCACGAGCAGCAGCAGCGCTTGCTGAGGCAGCCTTGGAGGCCGATTTAGCAGCCGAGGCAGCACGGGCAGCCGAAGAAGATCTAGCGGCGCTGGCAGCGCGGCGGGCAGCCTTACTAGCAGAGCGTGTAGCAGAAGCGGCTCTAGAAGCAGCAGCTGACGCTTGGCGAGCAGCAGCCTTCTTGGCAGTTCTAGCACGCGATCTGGCGGCGCTTCGTGAGGCGCTTCGTGAGGCGCTTCTTGAAGCCGAACGTGATTTTCTAGCTGAACGAGAACGAGAACGAGAACGAGAACGAGGAGACATTTATATATATATCAAATAAAAAAAAATGAACGAAGATTATAAATTATAAATTATAAATTATAAATTATAAATTATAAATTATAAATTATAAATTTCCTAAATTAA
>Ga0210003_1005014_pt1 | contig 10270 bp, 15 predicted proteins | sample LantaG_FD_182804 | JGI IMG/M metagenome (GOLD analysis project Ga0210003, IMG submission 182804) | Deep subsurface microbial communities from Baltic Sea to uncover new lineages of life (NeLLi) - Landsort_02402 metaG (SPAdes) (version 2) | ecosystem: Environmental > Aquatic > Marine > Oceanic >...
GACCACATATATGAACCAATCAACTATATGTTAACCACAATGAAAAAGAGTTCTGCATATGCTGTATATGAAGAAGAAAAATATGTCAGTGCAGTATTAAACTCAGTTCAGAAAATTTTAGAATATCCAGGTAGAATCATATTCAGAAACAACAACTCTATTTATTCACAACACGTTAATAATCTGGACTTTAAGACTAAAAGAAATAGTTTTGATCATTCTGTAAGAAGGATTTATAAATATTTAGCTCTTAACAACCCAAGATTTAGTGTTTTTGGTGAATATAATTCATAAAATATTTGTATATAAAGATTTTTTTTATTATATTTGTACCTATGGATTATTCACAATTAGCAGAAGATTATAAACCACATAAGATCAACACATTATTGGTGGGGGAAGCACCACCTCAAAGTGGTAAATCTTATTTTTATTCACCCACTAAATCAGGTAAGGTGAATGAAATTAGTTTACCCTCAACCGTATTTAAACATTATTTTGGGAAATTACCTCAAAATAGGAAAGAATATTTATCTTTCTTAGATTCATTATTTGATATGGGTATTTGGGTTATCGACATAACCGATAAACCTGTTAAGGTGTGGAAGGAAAAATATGTACTTGATATGGATGTTATTCAAGAAATAATTAATTCATTACCTGTACTTAAAAATAGAATAAAAGATTTAGAAGTAGATGAAAAGGATGTTATCTTTTTAGCTGCTCGTAGAAATTATAAAAAAGATATACGTAAATTATTTCCAGCTTCTACTGTTGTAGAATGGTCTAAATTTAGAAACAATGGATAGGAAACACAAATATCGTTTTAAGACCAGAGAAGAATTCATTACTGAATACGGTGATGAATGGAGAATGAAAGTTAGATGTATGTTTGTAGTAGAAATGGATACTTTATTGGGTGTTGATATTGATGAAAAATATGATAAAAAATTTAATTATTTGTTTGATGATGGGAATTGGCATTTTCACATTGATTTTAGAGGTAATGATAAAAGGGGTAGGGAAGTATATTGTAATGTTTCAATAGATATGGTGAAGAAAATTCAAATATCACCAAGTTACGAACCAAAGAAATTTGTATATTAATGAATAAAAAATACAAATATCGTTTTAAGACTAAAGAAGAGTTAAGATCGGATGCTGACGCATCAGGAACTAGTGATTGGCGGAGAAATGCGTGGATTTGCCCAGACGGAGGAATGGATTATTTATTTGGGACAAATATCAAAGTACCCTATCAATGTTTGGATAAAAATGGTGATATGATAAGTAGTTTTATAATACCTAATACTGGTAATTTTCGATGGGATCAATGGGAAATTATGAAACATATGTTAGTGAAAGAAATTGATACCCCCTTATATGAACCAAAGAAATTTGTATATTAACTAAAACAAAGAATATGAAAATGGATTTCAGCACAAAAATTGCATTACAGATCGGTGGATTTATATTACTTATGGCTATTATTGGGTCAATAAAATTAAATAATATACTAACTACCCAAAATGCAGACGATATTATCAAATTAGATAGGAAAATAATTGATACTAAAAAAAGGGTATATTATTTGGAAATAGAAAATGATAAATTGAAAAAACTAATTATTGAAACCTCTAATATTCCTAATGAAAAAAGGAAAGCTATTTTTAATTTGAAAATACAACAAGATAGTGTTCTTATAGATATGTTAATGAATGATATGAGAGCCAACGAAAAAGTATTGGAACTTCTTGAAACTAATTGGGTATTTAATAATGATACAGAATTTAAATCTTTAAACGATAAATAATATGAACGAAATTTCAATTTTCTACCGACTTAATAACTTATTTAATGAATCAGATGAACTGATTAAAAAAATGAGAAAAATTGCATTTGTGTGGTTATTCTATGCAATATCTATGATGGTATTGGGGTTGAGTCTTAATTTCCCATTATGGTTAACGATGTTAATCACCTTTGGTCCTCTCATTCCTATAATTGTATTTTTTGTTATTGGTGTAGCTACTCAATTTAAAAACGCTACAAAATACCCACTATATTATAATAATTGGAGAGGTGAAGATGCGTTTGTCCAAAACGTAAAAGAAAGATCAAGGGACCTAGCCCAACCTGATCGTAATAAGATAAAGATGCCTAATTACGCATTGGATTATATTGATAGATTAATCAGACAATATGGTGATGATAAAATGAAGTTGTCTAATTCTATTTACAACGCAATAGTAACAACAAGTTTAACAGAAGAAGTAAAATACATGGATAAATTTGAAAAATTCAAAAGACATATGAATGAGTATCGTGGTAAAGTTTAAGTTTATATTTAATTGAAATAAAAAACCCTACATCAATCGGTGTAGGGTTTTTTTGTGGGTTTATTCTTCGACCTTTTCTCTAATCATTTCCTTTTCATTGGATAGATTGTTAGCTAATAGACCGTATATGATGTGTTTCCTTGATTCTAACAGATTATCAGCTACGGTGTATAGTGCAACGTACCTAAAGAAGTTTTCTTTATTATATTCGATTGTATCACCAAAATTCGTTACATAATAATCGGGATATTCATTTGCATCTCCCATATTATAAGTTAATGCGTAATGTAACATTTCTACATTAGCTGTATCATAATAAAATATTGATAAATTTTCAATTGAATCAATAGCATCTATCGAATTAGAATAAGATGTTATTAATAGTTCCGTTTCATTAATGATTGTCGGTTCTGTCGTGTCTTTATTTATAACCACATTAGTTATAAATCCTAGAACAAAAACTCCTATTAAAAGACCACCAAACATTAAATTGTTTTTATGTTTTTTCATAATATAATTATTTTTTCAATACACTAAAACACTTTCTGCACAATGGTCGGTATTTATCATTACCACCAATTTCAATCTTTTCTCCTTGTGTTACTATTTTACCTTCTTCATTAAATCTAGCATTTACATTAGCTTTCTTCTTTCCACACTCTGAACAAATTGTTTTCAGTTCTTCTAATTCATCTGCAATAGCCATTAAATGTTTAGATGATTCGAAAGGTTCTAGTCTAAAATCTGATCTAAGTCCATAACAAATTACCGGAATATTTAAACTATCAACGATCTTAACAAGTTGATGTATATGTTTTTTCTTGAAGAATTGTACTTCATCTACAAGAATACAATCAACCCTATCAGTCATTATAGTTCTTTTGTAATCTATTATCTCGTATATGTTATCATCTTCTCCAATTCCTATTGCTTCTTTGGATATACCTGTTCTTGACTTTACTATATCACTCCCGTATCTGTCATCTATTTTTGATGTTAATATTAATACTCCCATTCCATTCTCTTCGTAATTATATGCTACTTTTAATAAATCTAAACTTTTCCCAGAACCCATTGTTCCATACCTAAAAAACAACTTAGCCATATTTTTTAATTATTTTTTGTAAAATATTATCAATCTTAATTATATTTTTATACCACCGACACTATTCAGTTATTTTTTTAATTTTTTAGATGCAACAAAATTCTTAACAGGTATCTGATATTTTTTACCATCATTAGCATATTTTTCACTTTGTGCTTCGTATTCTTTTATTTTAATACTTTCATCATTTTTAAAAATGAATAATTCATTATCTGATGTTTGAAATCCTAAATAAGTTACATCATATGGTTTGATACCACCAACACCACCAACAAAATAGTAAAATTTTCCTTTGTGTACACTGCTACATCTTTTTTGTTGAAGTGTGTTTATTTTATTACCAACAGTAAATTTAATATCAATACCACCAATCATATCACTCTTCTTTCCGTGACCACCAAATTCAAAATTCTTAGCAACGGGGATCAAGGTTTTAATAAAAGATGCCATTTCCTTTTCTGATAAATACCCACTTTTATTTGTTTTTTCGATTGCTTTTATTATAGCATCAAAAACACCATTATCGTTCTGTAAAAGAATGTCATATTTATATGCGACTAATATTTTAATGAGATTTTGCATTTCGGTATACCAGTTGGAACGATCTGGTTCAAAATTTAATTGATGGGTTGATATCAATTTACCGTTCTTACCTGCTTCAACTATTTTCCTATTAAAATAATTTACAATTATAGAAAATGCGGTGTAATGTGTGTTAAGATAATTTAACATAGAATATTCACCATCTTCATTAGGAAGATTAATTACTTTATCATCTTCATTTAGATATCCAGAATATAATTCTTTTAATAAATCTCTTATTTTATAGTCAAAAAGATTCCTGACTTTCTTATCCCAATTCCTAAAATAAGAACTTTTATATTGTATAGGGGTTTCGGTTTTTAACCTATCAACAGCTTTTTTATATTCTGCGGGTGTTAATTTCATTATTTAATCTTTTTTTCTGATATATAAAGTATTACCGAAAAACGACTTTTTATATTTATAGGTATCCGGTAACAATTTTTGTATATATCTAATATAGATATTTTTTCGTCTTTTGTCCTTTTTAAAATTAGTAACAGGATTAATTTCTAATTGATTTGGATCATGTTCTTTTACAAAATCTTTAATGATTGAAATAACAGTTGATATAACCTTAAAAAATCTCCCTTTATTTACAACAACTGTATCACCAGCATCGTACAGATCACCGCCAACTACAAATTCTACTTTATAATTACCCATCCATTTTTCCTTGTGTTGAAATTCACCCATATGGAAAAACCTAACAACGTATTTATCATCGTCATCAGTTGTAAATTTATAATATGTTGCTAATTTATCATCCGATGTTTTTTCATAAGAATACGGTCTGACCATACTTGTTCCAACTTCTTCATTTATAAATTCTAAATACTTTTTCATGATGGATCGAAGTTTGGATTTTTGACAATTTCCCCTGATTTTCTATTAAAATACCCTTTTACATAACGTGGTGATAATGTATAAATTAGATCACCTTCTTCATCAGTAAATGGTTCTTTGATAGTTAAGTTAGTATAATCTCCTTTTATATCAAAATTAACTTGCATGATTACTGTATAGTTACCGTAAGCTTCTCTTAATAACATTTTATAATCCAATGATGCCATATCATTTATTATTTCATCAGTTGTTTTATGAAATGAACTAAATTGATAACCTTCTTCCATTATCGTTTTACAAGTTTCTTCTTCCTTTGTAGTATGTAAATAAGTTTTTACATCAGATGTTTCATTTATGAAATCTAATAGAACATCATTATCAACATGATCGGAATATTCTTCAAATAATTTTATGTGTTTCATTTATTACTATTCAACATTTTTTGGAACTTTTCAGCTTCTCTTCTTCGAATCTCATGTCCAATATTAGCACCTTTGAAACCATCATCCATCACTTCTTTACCAGGAGTGGTAGGAACGTACCTTAGAAACGTTTTTAAAGACTTATCTGTTAAATTCATAACATCCATCCACTCTTCTATGATGTCTCGCCTAACGTTCTTATTTCGTACTTCTTTATACAATTCATACACATCATTAGGGTCAATTACCTTATCTTTCCATATCTTAATTAAGATAGAAATAATTTCTACAAAATCCGTAGGAATTTTAGCATCAATTAAGATTTGTTTAAATTCTGGAGTTATTTCATTATCCCTTAATACCTGTGCAATAGCAACAGTTAAGTATGTCGTAGGTCTAATTATTTTATGTTTGGTGATAACAGGAAATATCTGTTCCATGATACCATATTCAATTAAATCATCGACAAATCTTTTTATTATTTTAGGATCATCGTTTTTCCTAGCCTTTTCTTTAACTTTCTTAAATTCCAAGAATATTCTTTCCCTTGATACATCATCAACATCCGAAATATTAAATAACCTACTATCATTTCTAAGAGCCTTTTCTGTCTTAGGGTGAAGTTTGCTATCAGTAATAGCAGCAAACCTAAGAGCTCTGAGAATCCTTAATCTATCTTCATCAAATCGTTTTTGGGGATTTCCTACTGCTCTAACAACTTTATTTTGTATATCCCTCATTCCTCCGACAACATCAACAATTTCGTGTGTTTTGATATTGTAAAATAAGGCGTTCATAGTTAAGTCCCTTCTTTTGACATCATCTTTAATGGTTATATGTTGACCAATTTCTACTTTCTGATCATTACCTTTGGTATCTCTACCTTTAGAAATATCTTTTCTATAAGAAGCAATTTCATACCCACTAGGTTCAGCTTGTGTAAATACCCTCACAACTCCAAATTGAACACCTTGAAGATCGGTTCTGTAATCTTTAAGAACATCCATTACATTTTGGGGAGTAGTATCAGTTACCATATCAAAATCGTGAGGTTTTTTACCCATAAGATAATCCCTCACGGCACCACCTACAATATATAATTTATATCCTTTTTTGTCAAATAATTTTTGGAAATCAATTACATCTTGTGGTATATCCATTTCAACTTCTACTCTTTCGTTTATGTTCTGCATATCTTTATTATTTGTATTATCAAGTAAAGATACGTTAAATTTATTAAATTCTACTAGTTTTTTGGTTTTTTGTGGTTTTAATTTTTCTTTAAATTTATTTATATCATAAATTATAGCTAAATCTAATTCACCAGAATCATCACCCATTAATATTATATTATCTTTAAAAAAATTAAAATAGCTAAAATACATACCGTCTGCATCTGTTTCTTCAAAATGATCTGAATCTTTACCATACTGAATCATCTCATGTATAAATTCTAATGCATCCGCATCGTCTATTATTATAATATCATTTACATCAATATTATTTTTTTCTAAATAACGAAGAATACTATTTTTAATTTCGCCAATATATTCACCAACACCCACTTGAATTTTTAAAAGACCGTCTATTACATCTTCCTCTGATTTAGGGGTCATCTTATCTCTTAAAGATTCATTAAATTCTTTAAAAGTTTTCATACCTTCGCTCGTATCTCCTAATCTATCTTCAATTGTTTTTCTTTTAATATATGATGGTTTCTTTTTCGTTTTTAATATAGGAGATTTTTCATGTTCAGTTTCAAACTCTCTATCATTCCAATCGGGACTGCCTTCATATTCTTCAAAAGAAATGAAATCACTATCTTTATACCCATTACTGTTATCCACTACCTCTATCATCCAATCTTCATCAAATTTAACATCTGATACATCTTCTATATCCTTTAATACTTTTGGTAATTCTTCTTTTGTTGGGTATTTCCAAAACGATATTATTTTTTCATCTGTCCATAATCTACCAGGATATTTAAAATCATTTCTTATTAAATTTTTACTTACTAAATCATCGTGTTGTCCGTGTAAATTTGGATTAACATACATCACATCATCAAAATAACCAACGGCTAATGAATCTATATCATGGAAAGCCTTCTTAAATTTACCAATATAATCAGGATTTTCATTTAACATTCTATCGGCTTTAAATTTCTCCTTACCGTATTGTGTCTTTAATTTCATTGTTGAAGTTGATAATAATTTTATTTATATATAAATATTAGAAAATTATAACCTTTAAAATGATTAAGAAATATAACCACTTTATCAAAGAATCTTTAAAAGATAAAATGACACCAAAATCTGACGAAGAAGTTAGAAAATTATTAGATAATTTATCACCTAAAGATAAGATCAAAAAGGGCATTGAATTAGATTCCCCTCAGATAATAGAAGAAGGAATAAGGGGATTAAAAGATGGTGATCTTCATAGTGATGAAATTGCAGATTTCGTTGATACTGCGATTTATAATGAATCTTTAGATGTTGTTAAATATTTGATTGAAAATTTAGAATTTGATCAAGAACATTATAGTAGAATACTATTTTCCTTACAACAGAAATACGATAATCAAAAAGGTGAAAAAAACAAATCACTTTTAGACCTTATAGATTGGATATCAGAAAGAGAATTAAGTCAATTAAATACCAAGAAAGATTATAATGGTATGTTAAAATATGGTTGTAAACACAATAATATTGATTTGGTTAAAAAAGCTATAGAAAACGGAGCAGATGTCAATTATAGTAAATGGGGATTATTAAATAATCCTATTAATAAAAGGAATTTTGAACTTGTTGAATATTTATTAAAACAAGGGATTCAATTGTATATACCAGGTACTCACCCAAGACCAATAGAAAGAGCAATCAGTAACAATGATATCGAAATGACAAAATTATTACAAAAATATGGAGCTAAACTTGATACAAAAGGCACCAGTCTTAGTTCTTTTCAAGTATCCAGGTGGATAGAAGAAGGTACACATAAAGAAATAATAGAATATATGAAGGATGAAATACCGGGGATTAAAGAAGAAATTGAACGAACAATAGGTGGATTAACCAAATCAAAAAATGAAATACAATCTAAAATTGATAGACTAAAAAAATACTTATAATGATACTAAAATTCAAACAATATAACGAATCATTAAGAGATAAAATGATTGGAAAGACTGATGAAGAAGTCAGAAACAATATTAAAAAATCAATTGGTGTTGATAGTGATATTGTTTCGGTGAAAGTTTGGAATCCAGATGATTATAGATTAGTAAGTAGTGGTTCTGTATTAAAATCAAAACATTTAGGAAATTACAACTCTGCAATAACGGGTGATATTATCAAAGTTGTTGAATGGTTAGAAGATTGGGTTGGTGGTTCAAAATCTAAAGCCATATCATATCTCAAACAAAATATAATAAAACCGGAAGTGTCTCGTTTCCTTTAATTAATCGTACTTCTCTATTATCTTATTAATAATCGGATTTCTTACACTACTATTTGCTGGAAAATCATAAATACCTACTCCATCTATTCCTGTTAATTTACCCATAGCATATTTTAATCCACATTCATCTTCATTTCTGAATCTATCAATTTGTTGTAGATCACCTGATATAATAAATTTAGCATTATATCCGATCCTTGTTAATAATCTTTTCATTTGTTTTACAGATGAATTTTGAGCTTCTTCAAATATTAATATACCGTTATCTATATTAACACCTGTCAAGAATGATAAAGCTAATGGTTGAATTACTTGTTCTGCTACCATCTTTTCACGAGCTGTCTTGCCTATAATCTTATCAATCAGATAATAACTTGAAAATAAATATGGGTGCAATTTTTCTAAAAGTGTTCCCGGCATTGCTCCTAATTTTTCTTCTAATTCAACAGCGGGTGTCATTATGAACAAACTATGATAACCGTTATCAGATTTTTGAATATAGTCTAATGCTTTTAACAATGATAAATAAGATTTACCTGCACCTGCCATTCCATTACATAATGTGATTTCATTCTGATCTATTGTTCTTATAAAATCTTTTTGTGATTCGTTTTTACATTTTATTTTGACTCTTCTACCAAAACCATTATTTTGAGTTGGTGTACTTTTTAAATCATTTGGTAATAATTCTATTGTTCCGTTTGTTGGACTACCATTACCGTTCCCATTTCTCCTACCATTACTTTTAGCCATATATTTCTTAAAAAGGATTATTTTTTAAAACGCAAAAACCCATATTAAAATTAATTAATACGGGTTCTTGAATTCTATTTTACTTATCATACTACTATATATTCTATAACATATAATGGTATTTTTCTATTTTATATATACTTAATATGAAAAAGTATGATCAATTTGTTAATGAAGGTTTAAGGGATAAAATGACTGGTCCAGATTTGGATGAAACTATAAAAAAACTAGAAAAAAAATATAAATCAAAAATATATGTATTAGGGCATTTATTTAATTTGGGTGCTGTGGATTCATATGAAGGTATATACACATTAGAAGAATTAGAAGATGATCTACTCAAAAGGGTGCCGATGGTTAGATATAATTATTCTATCCGACAACTCAATTTACCTCTTGAGCCACTCTATCCAAATAAAACACAATTAACACGGTTTTTTGATGGGTATATAGAAGAAATGGAAAAAAGAACTAGTTCATATGAAAAAGATAAATTGTTTAAGGAAATGGAACAATACTTTATTAAAGAATTTGATATAGATTTGAAAAAATGTGAATATATAGATATAGATAAATTAGAAATGGATTTACAAGATAAAAAGGAACAAAGTTAATTGTTCCTTTTTTATTACTTAACTAAATAATCAGCAGCACATGAAGCTGCATAAGCTATTGGTTTAGCTTTAACACTAAATCCACTACCACACAACATACCCATTACGGCATTGTATGCTACGTTAGACTTATTCCTTTTATTA
>Ga0210003_1005015_pt1 | contig 10269 bp, 9 predicted proteins | sample LantaG_FD_182804 | JGI IMG/M metagenome (GOLD analysis project Ga0210003, IMG submission 182804) | Deep subsurface microbial communities from Baltic Sea to uncover new lineages of life (NeLLi) - Landsort_02402 metaG (SPAdes) (version 2) | ecosystem: Environmental > Aquatic > Marine > Oceanic >...
ACAACAATTTTAGTAATGTTTTAACTCAGATTAGCAATATTCCTTTTATTGATTACAATACTAATTTTTCAGATGTGTTATATCAGTTTTCTTTGATTAATACTTCTAATCAGGATGTGTTGGATGCTATTGCTTTATTGGATTTGAATAATAATACTGATGTTTTAACTGCTATTTCTTTGATTAATACTTCTAATCAGGATGTGTTGGATGCTATTAGTGGTATTCCTTTCGTTGATTATAATAATAATTTTAGTTCTTTATTAGGGGCTGTTAATAATGTTGATTCTCTTTTATATTCTGTTTATCTTAATATTAGTTCTGATATTGCTTCTATTCCTTTCGTTGATTATAATGCTAATTTTTCTGATGTTTTATCTGAGATTAGCAATATTCCTTTCGTTGATTATTCTGCTAATTTCTCTGATGTTTTATATGAGATTTCTTTGATTAATACTTCTAATCAGGATGTTTTAACTCAGATTGCAGCTATTCCTTTCATTGATTACAATGCTAACTTTACAGATGTGTTGGCTCAGATTAGTAATATTCCTTTCGTTGATTACAATAATAATTTTAGTAATGTTCTTTCTCAGATTAGCGTTGTTTCTTCTCAAGTATTAAATGTTGATGCTGATTTAGTCAGCCATGATTCTGATATTAAAAGTCTTATTTCAGGTTTAGATAGTGATATTTCTTCCCTTCAATCTTCTTGTAATGCGAATTTTGGTTTGTTGGATGGTCGTATTGACGTTTTAGAATCTAAGCTTGACTTGATTTTATCTAAGTTAAACATTGTCACGTCTGACTTGAATCTTGAGGCTGTAACACATGATTGTCTTGAGGGGTCTGTTTGGTCTATTGAAGTGACTGCAACTGATAACTTCGCAAATTATTTAAGTGATAATGATATAAGTTGTAACATTACAACTAATTTATGGGGAGTAAATGAGTTAGTTTATAATATTGATAGTTTTGATTATAGCAACGAGTGTGGTTATAATAACGACACTATAACGTGGGTGGTTGATTGTGAAAATATATAATTATTTGTTGGTTTTGGCTTTGTTTATTGTTTCAATGAGTTCTGTTTTGGGTGCTACTCTTAATGGAACATCGTCTATTTATACTTTTAATGTTTCAAATTGTATAGCTGACGATTACGCTGTTGGTTGTGACCCTCAAACGATTACTTATAGTTGTGATATTACTAATAGTGCCTTCATTGATTTTGCTGAGTTTAGAATCGATGGGTCGCTTTACAATGCTTCTAAAACAGGTCAAAATTGGGCTGTTAATTTTTTAAAAGCAAATCAAACTTCTACGATTAATACTTCTATTGTGCTTGACAGAATTTATATTACTGATACTAATAGTGACACTGCTATTTATGATGAGAATGTATCTGTGTTGAATGATTGTGTTACTTGCACTGATATTGGTTATCAAGATGCTTGTAGTTTAAATGATAATACTACTGCTTACCATGTCTTTGAGCCTAATGGATGTCAAGTTGATTATAATGAAACTATTAGCTGTGATTATTGCGAACAAGATATAGTTCAAGTTTTAGACGAGTGCGAAGTTATAGATACTGGTTTAAACAATATTTGGATTCAAAATGTTTCTTATTACGATGCTAACTTTTTTAGTTGCTGTGATGTAACTGGTTTAGGTTCTGATTGTGATATTTTAACTCATCCTTATAATACAACTACTAATCAAAGTTGCGATTATACAACTAATGAGTTTGATTGTGAATTTCCAGCTTTAGCTGAGTTATCTGATAGAATGAGTTTTTCTTGTTTGTTACCTGATGAGGATAATTATAAGTGTGTTGCTGGTGTTTACGAAAGTGGTCGTTTAGTTCAAATTAATCCCACTTATGTTGCTGACCCTCAAAGTTTAATTACTATTGGTGGTATTGCTACATCTGAGCCTAAAGAGTTTTTTGTGCCTCAGAATAAATTATTGAATGGTTATATTACTGATAAAAATTTATTAACTGAACAAAATTTTTTAGTTAAGGTTGTTTGTTCTGGCGATTCTAATGTTTTAACATCTGAATATTTTGTTGAGCCTTTTTATAATTCTGCTGGTGCTAGTCTTAATCGTATTAATTGGGCTAGAGAAAATGTTACTTATTTGTTTGCATGGCTTATTATTGCTTTCATTTTGATTGCTTTATTGGCTTTTGGTTTTAATAAATTGAGGGGTAAGACTTCAAGATGAAAACTAAAACTATTAAGAAAATGTTGTTTTTTTTAACTGCTAGTGTAATGTTATTAGCTTCAATCATGGGTGCGAGTGCTGATACTATTTCTATTGGTGGGAATATTTCAGGTAATTGGGATTTTAGTGGTGATTTTGGTTTATCAAAACCTGATATTTATGGTGATACTACTTTTGTTGCTGTTGAGTATGAGTTAAACTTTTCTATTCCTGTTGGAACTGCTATTAGTTCTGCTAGTGCTGGAATACAGCATACTAACGAGTTTCATACTTGTTATCCCCCTAATGACCCTTTTTATGTTGATGGGTATTATTTTATTGGTAGTCTTAATTGGTCTAGTTCTCGTTTATTTGAAGATTATTCTAGAACTTTTGGTTATTCTGATTATCCTAATCATTCTTTTAATTGTTTCCCAACTGCACCTGTTAGTCAAAACGCTTTTAGTTCTTGGGCTAATGCTAATCAGTCAGTTTTATTGAAGAACATTGTTCAAAATGCTTTAGGTGGGGGCGATGATTTAGTATTATTTTATACTTCTAATAATCTTTCTGTTGATGGTTCTAGAGGTATTGAGGATGATTTTAGTTCTTTAACTATTTCTTATTATGGTTTTAATTTGTCTGCTCGTTTAACGCCTCTTATTCCTGATTATGATTCTGGATTAATTGTTAATGTTTCTGTGACTGATAATGAAACTTTACAGGATTCACCTATCGAAATTGAGCCTGTGGAAGTTACTATTAGTTGGTTTGCAGATGGTGTGCCTACTACTTGTGGTGGTGGTTGTCCTGTTCAAATTTCTTATGTTGATAATACTGGCTTTGTTGTTGTTGATAATGTTGATGCTTCTTATTTAGAACCTGACGTTGAATATTCTGTTGATGTAGAAGTTAATAATATGGATGACATCGCTTTAGATGACAATATTATTGGCGACCCTGTTTTTGAAGAAGAAACTTCTAATACTGCTGAGGGAACTCAGGAAAGTTTGAATCCATGTGGGAATGGTGTTTGTGATGCTGTTGAATCTTCTTTTAGTTGTGCCTCTGATTGTTTTAGTGGCTCAGGTTCTGCTACTACTTCTAGTGGTAGTTCTTACATTGGTAGTGGGCTTGTTGGAACTGGTTTGGACAATCTTTATACTGGTCAAATTTTAACTATTAATGGTGCTATTGCGAGTGGTGTTCCTTCTTATAGTAGTTGGTCTTTTATTTTTATTAATAGAATTGGAGTTGGGGGTAGTTTAATATGAAAAAATATTTAGTTTTTATAATGTTATTATTGATGGTTTCTGTTGTTTATGCACAGGATAGCCTTTTGACTATTAGCGATATTTACATTAATGATTTGGATGTTGAAACTGATGGTAGTTTCATTTATTTTGTTGGGGAAAATATTTCTAACGATGACATTTTGCTTGGGAAGGTTCAAGTTGAATCGTCAGGTATTCTTGGTTCTTTTGCTATGAAGAAAATTGGTTTTGTTTATGATGGAAATGTTTTATCTATCGATGAAGATAATGGTTTTTTATGGGTTGGTCATTATGATAAAGTTGAGCGTTGGTCTAATCTTGGGGGGTCTGTTGGGGGCATTGTTTCTGCAACTAATTCTTCTTATCTTTCTACTGGTGAAGGTTTTTATTATAGAGAAATTGTTTCTAGACCTTTTTATGATGAAGTGGCTTTTGCTTGTCGTATAAGTTCGCCTTATGGGAGTGGTGATTTTCATGGTATAGAATCTTTTAAATACAATTCTTCTAGTGGGGATGTTGATTCTGTTGCGTTTCATAATTTCTCTGATAGAAGTATAACTTCTAGTTCTGCTTGTAGAGGCTTGGATGTGAAAGGTTCTTATCTTTATCTTGATAATGGTGATTATGGTATAGACATTTTTCATATTGAATCTGATAATAGTTTAACTTTAGAATCTACAAGTCCTAATAGACTTAATTTTTATATGGGCATGGGTGATTCTTATTTTGGAAGAAGTGATTTGATTCAAGTTTATAATGATGTAATGTTTGTATCTGATGGTGGAACTTCTAATACTGCTGAGGCTATACAGAGAATTGATGTTTCTAATGCTTCTAGTCCTGTTTATGATAATACTCAGTGTGTTTTAACTGGTTCTTCTATTCAGAGTAAAGTTGCTAATATCGAGGTTTATAATGAAACTGCTGTTTTATTCTCTGATATGTATGATTCTAGTATTTACTTATGTGAATTTTTCACTAATACGACTACTTATGCTGTTGAGATTTGGGATAATCCAGATGTTAGTTTTTATGGTGGTGGTGCTTGGGGTAATAAGCTTGAATTTTTCACAGATGGTAACGTAAACTATTTTTTTACGAGTAATGGTTATGATAATCTTTTAATGTTTGAGTTAAAAACTTATTTTGATGAGGGGCTTAATGCTATGCCTTATTTTGTCGCTGGTGTGCCTGATTCCCAATACGTTGATAATCTTAATCCTATTGCTGTGGGTGTTGATACTAATGGTCTTGATACGCCTGTCGTTAATGTTTATCCTTTGACTTGTGTTAATCCTAATCTTTATGATTGTTCTAAAGATTTTGAAGGTGATGACATTTTGTTTTCTGTTGATAAAGATTTAGATAATGGACTTTTTGAGGCTACTACTTGGTATTCATCTGAAACTTATAGTGCTACTTATGACGCTGTGGGTAACTATACTATGAGGGTTTATATTACTGATGTCGAGCATCCTAACGCTTACGTTGTGTATAAAGATTTTGATATTGTAGTATCTGGAAATGCTACTCCTCTTGGGGCTAATGAATCTACTCTTAGGTTTGTTGTTAAGGATTCTTTGAGTGGTGCGACCCTTCCTAATGTTTATGTTGATGTTCAGAGTGAAGGTTCTGGCTATACTAATACTGATGGTAAGTTCATTGAAATTGTTTATGAGGGAACTTGGCTTGTTGAGTTTTCTTTGAATGGTTATGTTACTCAGACTAATTATTATGGTTCTAGTCCTATTTTTCAAGAGGTTAATCTTGAATTGGCTTCTAGTGGTGATAGGCGAACTTTACAATTAGTGGTTAAAGATGTTAATGGTTCTGTTTTACCTGATATTTTCGTTCAAATTGCTATGCCTTTATTATCTGATTTTGATTTTAAATATACTGATGCTACTGGAAAAGCAGTGTTTTTTCCAACTGATGATAATGTTAGAGTAGTGGTTGATGCAGATGGTTATTCGCCTGTTAGCTTTGATGTTTTAGTTCCTCTTGGTTCTTTGATTGCTAGAGAGATTGTTTTAACTGAAACTGGTGCTACTATTACTGAGTTATATGCTGGTCAGTCAGGGTTTGAGATTACAGGATGTCAGGATTATGTTAATGGGGTTTTACTTTGTGATTATGATAAGACTACTTGTTCTGTCGATGCTGATTGTCTAACTGATTCTTGTGATGCTAGTGGTCATTGTTCAAACTTTAACTGGAATTTATGCGATGAGGATAATCAAAAGCGTGGAAGTCGTTGTTTCATGGGTAAAATTACAGGTGGTGTTATAAGAGCGACAGGTGATATTATTTTAGATAATTTCTTTTACGTCTTAATAATAGTGTTGATTTTGATTGGAGTATTAATTTTAACTTTGAAAAATAAATAGTGTGGGGTAAAGGTAAAGTGTTATTTAAAATGAATAAAAAAGGACAGGCTGATTTCATTGGAAATTTATTAAGCACTATTCCTAAACCTGTATTATTCTTATTTTTTATTTTGTTAATGGCTGGTATTGTTGCTTTGTTATCGCCTGTGTTTAATTCTTTTGGAATTTTTTGCGATAGTGATGGTGTTGTTGTATCTGTGCCTGATGCTAATATTATTACTAATTTTCGTCTTATTAGTTCTTTGCCTGATGCTGATGAGATTGGTGGTAACTCTTTAGACCCTAATGGTTTAGTTACTAAATGCACACAATATCATGATGGTAAATCTCGTTTTACTGATTGGGGTTGTTCTGATTGCACTCATATTGAGGATTTGGTTTCTAATATTGATACTCAGGCTGATGTGTGTGAGGGCGATGCTTATAGAACTCCTAATAATAATCTTTCTTGGATTAAGAGGAAGTTTATTTGTCCTTTAGATAGTTGTTTGATTCCTGAGGGTTATTATTATGATGTTGATACTGGTTTTTATGAGTGTATTGGTGATTGTTCTTCTCAAACTCTGGCTGAATCTAGAGATAAAAAACTTTCTGAGTTGGGTGCTTTTCCTTATTATTCTGAGGCTGTCGATGATAATTCTTATAGTGGTTTGTTGATGTTTGGTTGTTCTGATAATTTGAAGGTTCAGCCAACTATTAAGGGTGTGCCTATTTTTGATTTGAAGATTTGGGCTGTAATGATTTTAATAATATTGTTGTTGTGGGGTATTATGAGGTTTGGGAAGAAATGAGGCGAAAATCTGGCTGGGCTAATCAATCTAAAAGACATTCTAACGCTAAGAAGTATGGTGTTGCTGGTGGTAAATATGCTACTCCTAAGAAGCGATTTAAAACTCAAATATTTAATGATTTTTTGAAAGATGTTGATTATAAGACTGCTAAGAAAGAAACTGAATATGCTAAGCTAAATGAAGATATTAGAAAACAGATAGGTAAATCTAGCGTTGTTTCTGCTTATGATATTTTTGATGTTTTAAATAGTGATAAAGGAATTAAGACTATTCATAACCACCCTTTTGAATCGCCCCCTTCTAGAGAAGATATTTATTCTTTTTTAGTTCATAAAAATATGAAGAAGATTGCTGTTGTTCTTCCATCTGGAAAAACTTATTTATTAACTAGAAATGATAAAACTACTAATCTGTTTGGTTCTTTTATTACTCCTAAAGAGAAAAGGGCTAATTTAACAGGCTGGAATACTTTAGAAAATGAAAGAGTTAGGGATGATGAAGGTTATATTAATGCTATGAATCTAAGAAATAAGCTTGAAAAAAGAGGTTTTAATAGGATTTACAAGCTTTATGAAGATATTGAAATTGATAATCAGAGGATTAAATATAACTTTGATTATGTTAAAATGAAAGAAAATAGGGCTAAGGTTTCTTTTGAAATTCAAGAGAATGTTCTTAAAAATCTTTCAAGAGTTAATAATTTTGATTTAAAAATAGAGGAAGGAAATAATTAAAATGATGAAGAAACGAGTTGGCTGGGCTAATCAATCTAAAAGACATTCTAACGCTAAGAAGTATGGTGTTGCTGGTGGTAAATACGCTACTCCTAAGAAAAGATTTAAGAGTTCTGTTCTTTTGAATCGAAGGGGTGAAAAGATTGATTCTAGAGTTCCTGTGTTGATTGATAGGATTAATGAAAACGCTTTTGTTCCTATGGAAAATAATCAGTTTACAACTAATTTAATGGATGAGCGTATGACTGAGGATAATTATAATAATAAAGTTTGGTCTAATCTTGTTATTGGTGATTCTGGAAATTTATTTAAGAAGCCTAATATCGATGCTTCTATTCCTGTTGTTTTTGTTGATATTTATTTTGCTTTAGGTCACAGGGGCAATCCTCTTGAAAAATCTAATGTTGATGAGATTAAAAAGGTTATTAAAAAGGGTGATAAGTTAGATGCTGTGCCTATCTTTGATGTTTCTTCTAATGTTATTGAAGAAGGAAACCATCGAGTTCAAGCCCTTTACGATTTAGGTTATAGGTCTGTGCCTGTCAGAATTGATGGGGGATGGAATTAATCTTAGAAAACTATTTAAACTTGTTTTCTAATTCTTGTTTTTATGAGAAAGTTCTTTTTATTATTCGTTGTGTTTTTATTATTTTCTAGTCTTGTTTCTGCTCAGGCTTCTAATACTGCTCAGACAGGTGTTAGTTCTGTTTCTTCTTTTGAGAAGGTTGTTGTTAAAGAGCATTTTTTGACTAAGAAAGAGATTAAAGACCATATTGATTCTAAGATTTTGGATTATCAAAAGACTACTGAGGCTCAGTTAGTCGAGGCTTTTAAAGAGGTTGATAGGATTGTTGTTTCTAAGATTAACATTTTTATTTTTAAGTTGGTTATTGCAATTTTTGGTATGGTTGTTTTTAGTGGTTCTTTTTGGTATTTTATTAAGAAAAAGTTAGATTTTCGTTTTGATAAGATTAAACAATCTGTTAAAGTTTCAGATTTGCCTATTAAAACGCCAGAAACTACTTCTCAGCCTATTTCTGATAAAAAGGGGTCTGTTTATACCTTTAAGGATGATAAGCCCCCAATGGACTTTATTTTAAGCCCTGAGAATCAAGAGTTACAAAAAGAAAAAGAGCGTTTAGTTAAAGAATATCAAAATCTTAAAAATAATATTGCAGATTTAAAGAAGAATGGTTCAAGAAAATAGGGATAAGAAAGGAACTGGAATTGTCTTAATTGCTTTTATAGTAGTTGCTGTTTTTCTCATGATATTTTTCTTTACTGGTGTGCGTGGCTTACTTCAAATGTTAAAGTGGCTTACAATAATATTATTCATCTTAGCTATTCTTGGAACACTTGTTTATTTTATTTGGTTTTTCTTCTTTAAAAAACAAAAGTTTGACGTGACGTTTGTTAATAAACAAAAATTGTTAGATGCTTGTCATAAAGGCAATACAGGTGTTTTGAAAGGATTATATATTAGTGGTGATAAAGGTCATAGCAGAGTTTTTTGGGGTAAAATTACAGGTTGGTCTAGGATTAGTGTTCTTACTAGAACTTTAAGATATGAAGTGGATGAAAAATCTGGCGAGAATGTTCCTATGGTTGATGTTGATGAGCGAACAGGTAAGGAAACACCTATTTATGATATTGGTAACGAGGAACAAGATGTTTTCTCTGTTAGTCACGCTGGTTTTCTTGGAAAGTTTTTTGAAGAAGAAGATATTGTTAGAGTTAGTCCTTCTTGTCATGATGAGTTAGTGGGTGATGTTACGCTGTATGGTTTTTCTTTATTACAAGTGTCTGAGTATTGGTTTTTAAACACTGACCTTTTGGATGTTCGTAAAATTGATTATGCAATTTTGAAAGAGGCTGAGAGAGGTATCATGTTTGAAATGCTTAGAGATACTAAAGAAATAGTTGATAAAGCCTCAGGTCTTGACACTAACCATCAGAAAAAGATTGAGGAAAGGTCTATGTTAGAGTTACCTGTTAATATGGGTGGTGGTAAGTGAATAAAGTTTATTTAGCATTATGGATTTTATGGGGCTTGTTAATATTATTCATGATTTTTGTTTATTGGAAGGAAAAGAAAGAAACTGAGAAGGTTAAAAAGTTAAAGGATTATTAAAAATAAAATGGATTTGTTAAGCGAGAATTTATCAGAGAAAACTTCTACTAATTTTAAAATTGTTTCTATGCCTGAGATTCCAGAGCATCAATTCTTCGTTGAATATAAGGATTTTGAAAAAACTATTTTCGCTATAATGTTTGGTTCTTTCTTGCTTTTATGTATGTTGTTTTTCTTATAGTTTATTTCTTAGAAATATTTAAATAGTCTTTATTCTATAATTTGTTTTACTAACTATAATAATTATTGGGGTGGTTTAATATGAAAAAAAGTATTTTAGTTTTATTTTTAGCTTTATTTGTTCTTTCAATAAACAGCGTTTTAGCAACAACTTATGCTGGTGAATTAAGTTTACAGCCTGATGGTAACACATCCCAATTTCAAATATATTTAAGAGAAGAAAACACTGGTATTGCACCAATAAATAGTAGTGTTGAAATTTATGTTAATAATTCTAATGGTTTGACTTGTAATGATATTAGTGAAATGTATATTAGCGTGTTTCATATTGCCCCTTCACCTGTGGTTAATTGGACTTTATCTAATGGTGGTGTAAATGTTATGGATTGGGGTATTTGTAATGAACAAGATGCTAATAATATTGTTTTTAATTATCCCCCACAAATTTTTGAAGTTGGTTTAATTGAATTATCTGAGATTGATATTATTTTTAATGAAACTGCTAGTGGAACTTATACTTTTACAAATGAGCCTATAACTGACCTTTCTTTTGGTTTTAGT
>Ga0210003_1005016_pt1 | contig 10267 bp, 5 predicted proteins | sample LantaG_FD_182804 | JGI IMG/M metagenome (GOLD analysis project Ga0210003, IMG submission 182804) | Deep subsurface microbial communities from Baltic Sea to uncover new lineages of life (NeLLi) - Landsort_02402 metaG (SPAdes) (version 2) | ecosystem: Environmental > Aquatic > Marine > Oceanic >...
GGGGGGGAGGGGGGGGGGGGGGGGGGGGGGGGGGGGGGGGGGGGGGGGGGGGGGAGAGAGAAGAGGTGAGGTCGAACGAACGGGGAGAGAGAGAGAGAGAGAGAGAGAGCAGCGAAGTTCAGTTCAGTTCTCCCCCAATTCCTCACCCTTCGCAGTTTCTGCGATGCTGAAACTCGAAGCAGCAGCGGCCCCTCCCTTCTTGCAGCACGCCTTGGTGGCCGCGGCCAAGGCCGAGCCGGAAGGGAGAAGGACCCAAGCGATGGCCGAGAGCAGGGCTGCGGTCGCGGCGAATTTCGCGACGGCGCAGGCGATAGCGGAGAACGTCTTCTCTTCGGAATCGACTGCTGCGCTGACGGTGGCGGCATCGTGAAGGGCTTGGAATAGAGAAAGACTGGATCCGTCGCTGGAGGAGGGAGAAGAAGCAGCGGCGCAGAGGGTCGATGATGGCTTCGACGAAGACGAGATCGACGCAATCAAGCCACTGCTTCGCCTCCTTTTCTGAGTTGCCACCGTCGCTCCCCTGCCGCTCCGGCCCACAGCAGCGCAGGCGTGAGGACGCACAGAGACGCAGCGGCTGCTGCTGCTCGTGATTTGCCTCATCATCATCGGAATAAGCTTGATGGGAGAGAGCGAATTTGAAAAGAAGAAAAAACAAATTCTGAGCCCAAACGAATTTTGGAATTTTACAGTCGCCTTCTCTCTCAGAGACTCTCCTTTCGACCCCCACTATCCCCGCCCTGCTGCCCGCCCAGCAGGAACACCCTCGAGTTCTCCGGGCTCTCCTCGGAGTCAATCCCGCGGAGGCAGCTCTGCTGCCGCCGCTGCTGGGAAAAAGAAGCGGCAACAGCGGCAGCGAAGAGGTCGGGGGCTGACGAAGACCGCTCCAGCGCCGCCGCCGCCGGGAGCCGCCGCGGCAGAGGCTTCCACCCTCCGCCGCGCGAAGAGGAGGGGCGAGCAGCAGAACTCGCAGCAGAAGCAGCAGCAGCGTGGAGGAATGGAGAGGAGGGGGGCATAATCAGGCTCGGCCCCGGGCTCTGCTGCCGGTGAGGCTGCAGCAGCAGCAGCTGCGACTCCGAGGAGGCCGAGCCCGCCGCCGTCGCCGCCGCCGCCGCGGCAGAGGTTGCCCCTCCCTCCTCCTCCTCGCGGAGTGCCGCGAGAGCGCGGCCGCTCCCGTGGACGGTGGCCCGCCGCGAGGGATCGCCATTACTGGTGCTGCTGCTGCAGCTGCTGCCGAGGCTTCCTCCTGCTCCTCCCTCAAAGGGGCCGGAGCTCCGGCTGCGCTCGGAGGGGCCCCTTCCCCCTCCCCCTCCGTTACCTCCGTCGCCTCCTCCCGCCTCGGCGGCGAGACTCCCCGAAACAGTCCTCCTCGTCGCCAGGGCCACCGTCAGAGAGCCGGCGTGCCCGCTCCCGCCGCCGCCGCCGCCGTCGCCGCTTGCGTCGTTGGCCGGAGAGGCGGCAGCGGCGGCGCCCAAGCAGCTCCCCCCGCTCGCGCTGGTGCTCCGGCTGCGGCGGCGGACGAGCGAGGGAGGAGCGAAGGCCGCCCCGTTCCCTCCCTCCCCGCTCGGCCTCTTCCGCGCCGCCGCCGAGAGTGGGCCATCCTCGGGAGCCGCGTCGGCGGCGCTGCCGCTGCCGCCCCCAGTCCCGGCGACGCCCGCCGTCCCGCCCCCAGCCGGGACGCCGTCGGGGCTGAGATTCGGGCTGTAGTACCGGTACCTCCCGGCGACGGGCCAGACGAACAGCACCAGGTTCGCGAGGGAGAACGCCCCCATGGCGCAGAAGTAGAGGTCGAGCCGGCCCGGGTTGGGCGCCGAGGCGTCATGTCCCCTGTGCTGCTGCTTCCCGTGCCCGTGCCCGCCGCGGCCGTGGCTCGAGGGCATCCAGTCCGTGAGCCTGTCCGCCAGCGCCAGCAGCCCGCCGTTGACCAGGTTCGCGACGCCGAAGGCCGAGAGCAGCAGCGCCGAGGCCAGCGAGCGCAGGCGAGGGGGCGCCTGGTCGTAGAAGAACTCGATCGCCGCGACGTAGAAGAACTCCGAGATGCCCACGAGGCAGTACTGGGGCACGAGCCAGGCGACGGAGAGGGGCGTCGAGGCCGGGGCGGGAGTCGACGTCGGCGTCGCCGGGGAGAGGTTGGGGTTCGCGCGGATGGCCGCCGCGTTGGAGACGGGGACCCGCCGCGGCTCGAGCGTCCTCAGCCGAGCCCTCTCGACGCCCGCGGCCAGGAACTGGGCCGCCGCGATCGTCAGGCAGGCGCAGCCTGCCCTCTGCAGCGGCGTCGGGGGCACGAGCGAGGCGCAAAAGCCCGAGAGCGACGACCAGCGGCGACGAAGAGGACGCGGCGAGGGGGGAGAAGAAGGGTCGCGAGAGCTTTTCTTCTCCCTCTCGATCCTCTCCTGGTTGCGCCGCAGCGCCGGCAGCACCCCCCGCTCGTACGCCGGCACCAGCACCAGCAGCGTCGCCGTCGCGCACACGAAGAGCGCGGCGGGAGGCACCGGGAAGTCGCCCATGGTGGTGTCCATCGACCCGGCCTGCTGCACCATTGTCGTCGCGGCCGTCGCGTACGCGAGGTTCCACCCGAGCATCGACAGCCACACCGGCAGCATGCTGAGGAGCTGGCTCGCGTCCTGGAGGGACGGGGAAGGGGGGGGGAGGGCGGAGGGGGCGAGGGCGGAGGAGGGGGGCGAAGGAGGCACCTTGGCGGCGGAGGCGGCAGAGGAGGAGGAGCGGCGCGAGCGCGGGAGCGAGGCGGGGCGGCGGAGGCCGCTGCTGCTGCTGCTTCGGCGGCGCCCTCCTCTCCTCCCTCCTTGTTCCTCGTCATCGTCGTCGCAGCCGCTGCCTTCGTTCTCATCGTCTTCCTCAAAGAAATTCGAAGAAGCGAGGGAGAAAGGAGAGGCGGCGACGGCGGCAGCAGAAGCCGGAGGAAGCTGCTGCTGCTCCCGTTCCTCCCGTCGCGTCTTGCGTAGCCGCTGCCCGACAGCCGCGGCCTCCCGCCGCCGCCGCCCCTCGAGTTCGCGACTCAGCCTGCGCCTCAGCCTGGCCCGGGCCAGGGCCTCGACGAGGGCCCTGGCAAGGAGAGCGACGCCGCCGCCGCCGTTCCTGTCTTTGTCCTTGCTGCTGGCGCCGGAGCTGCTCCTGCGAGTTTCGCTGCCGCCGCCGCCGCCGATGCCGTTTCCGTTGTTGCCGCCAGAGGAAGAGCGCGCCATCGCAGTAGACGCCGAATTCGAGACAACGGGCGGCGGTCTCGGATCGACGTAGACCCCCCTGAAGAACCCTATTCCGTAAGCGGCCAGCGCCAGTGCCGCGGCCGCGGCCGGGAGCCCGAACCCGAGCCCCCAGTCGACCTCGGTCTGCACCCAGACAAGGACGGTCGACGAGAGAGCCGCTCCGACGTTTATCGCAAAGTAGTACCAGTTGAAGAAGGCGGCCTTGGCGGCCTTCTGGCGCGGGACGGCCTCGTCGAACTGGTCGGCCCCTGTTTTTGGAAGAAGAGAGAGGGGGAAAAAAGTGGGTTTTTTCCCAGAGTTTTTCTCGAGACCCCGACCTCTCCAGAGGAAAAAAAAGTTGAAAACTTCATTAAAAAAAACTATCTTCTTACCGCAAGGCGAGACGTTGGGCTTGATCCCCCCCGTGCCCAGGGACAGGGCTACCATCGACAGCGTGAACAGTACCTTGTGACGCTGTAGCTGCTGCTGCGACGAGGGCAGCGGCTGCGACTGCGACAACGGGAGAGGAGAAGAGGACGGGGACAAGAAGCTTGCTCTGCCGAGGAGCGCCGCTTGGACGGTGAGCAGCACCAGCCCCGCGGTGAAGATTGCGGAGGAGACGAGAATCGTCAAGGGTCGCCCGATGGAGGCGCAGTCGGCGAGGGCGCCTCCGATCAGCGGGGAGATGTATTGGAGTCCCTGTTGTTTTTGAGACAGAAGAGGAAAGCGACAGTGTGAGTTTTTCCTTTTCGACTTCTGAAAAACGCCACGACCCCGAAAAAGAAGAAAAACTTCTTCAAGACTCACTGTCCAGAGGTGAGCCGTCGCGGCGGCGCTCGCCGGCTCGTGGCCCAGCATCTTCGACAGATAGATGACGAGGTTGACCGAGATGGAGTAGTAGGCGAGGTTTGAGGCGACCTCCGTGGAGAGAATGAGCGGAGCCGCGAGGAAGGGGCGGTGGCGGCGCCGTTGTTCGTTTTGCGGCTGTCGCCGCCGCCGCAGGTCGAGCTGCTGCGTTCCTTGAGAAGCGTGTCGCCGCTGCTCCTCGTCTCCTTCCTCCTCCTCTTCTTCTACGTTGCCAATGCCTGCTGCGACGCGCCCGTTGCCTCCCTTCCAGCAGCACCAGGAGGAGGAAGCGGCAGCTGAAGGAGGGGCACCGGTCCCCGAAGAGCGCCTCCGCGGAAACGCGGCCGCCGTCAACGCCGTCGCCGCCTTCTTCTTGCCTCGCTCGTCCTCCTCCCCGAGCCCGCTGAAGGAGGCAGCCGGCGGGAACCACAAACCCGCAGAAAAGGGCGCCCCCGTCATCGGGGAGATGGCAAGGCCGTATTTGTTGCCGGGGCTGGTGGTGGTGGCGCTCCGGTGGCCTCCGCTGTTGTTCCGAGAGGTCGAGCCGCCGCCGCCGCTGCGGGCGCCGTCGTCGTTCCCCGCTGCTGCCGCGGCTGCCGCAGTCGCCGAGCTCGAGGCAAAGGCCCCCAGGTAGGTCCCTCCGCCGTGCCAGCTGCCGCCTCCGGTCTCCGCCTCGCCGCTCGCGCTCGTGGCGCGCAGAGAGACGGAGACGCGTCTGCCAGTATTGTCGTTGCCGCTTCCGAGGGCACCGCCTTCGCCTCCTCCGTCCATGGAGCGGGGGACGACGAGACGCGGCAGGGGGGCGAGCCCCGGGATGCCCCCTTCTCCTCGGAACCACTGCTGCTGCTGCTGCTGCGGGTGGTGGTGGCTTTCTTCGAGAGCGGCAGCTGCAGGGGGCGTCGCCGCCGCCGAGCCCGACCTCGACGAGAGGGACAGATCGAAGCTCACTCCGCCCCTGCAGGAGCCTCCACCTCCTCCTCCTCCGTTATGGGACGGCCGCGAGAGCGGGGGCCTTCCGGAGAATGAAGCGGAGCGAGGGAGCGAGGCGGCAGAAGGAGAGGAGGTCGAAGCCACAGGAGCGTCGCCGCCGCCGCCGCCGTCGGAGCGGCAGGGTGGCGGCAGCGGGGCCGCTGCTCCTGCCGCCTCTTCGTCGTCAAAGCCGCCCTCCCTGTCCATCTCCTTTTAGATCACTGTCTCTTAAAGCCGCTGATTGTTTGTTTTCGTTTCGCGGGTGGGTGTCGGGGGTCGAAGGGCGGTGAGCTCGGAAGAGGAAAAAGAGCAAAGCTGACGGTGGCTGCGGCGAAGGCGGTCGAAGAAAAAGATGCTGCATCTGCATTGTAACTGTTTCGCACGTGCCATGCCGCTTCCTCACCTCTCGGCTGGTTTTCTCGGTGTTCTCTTGCTGTCTCTAATGAGGAATCCGTCTCAACTAGGTGCCTGCGTGTTTGGAGTGAGCGAAAAAGGGAGCGGACGGGGGTGAGAATCGGGAGAGCAAAAAGTTGCACAGGCAAGGTAGGAGACACGCCATGCTTCTTTGTTTCCTTCCCCCTTCGAGGGAGGGCTTTCTCAAAACGTGCGCCCTGTTTCTCTCTTTTTTGATTCACTAACTCACTCTAGAGCTATCCTAGTCGGCGCTCGAGTGGTTGTTTGACCAGAAGCAGCCGAGGAGAAGGAGAGGCGCCGGCAAGTTTTGCCTATCGCTTCGAGCTTTGTGGCCGTCGTCGCTCTTGAGAGCTGTGAGAAAAAAAACATCGTCGACTGATAAACTCTCTCACTCTTCCTGCCTTCTCTCTCTCTGTCGCCTTTGCGCGCGCCGTCCTCTGTCGCCATGCCTCGCCAAATATGGAGCACCGGGACCATCCTTCAGGTGAATTCCGCCCTCTTTCGTCAGCAAGAGGCAACAGCGTGAAAGCTAGCGAGCGATACCAATTGGTAGCTGCTGCGCTGGCCTAGCTGCTTCTTGCCGAGGTGCGAAACGAAGAGAGAGTACTCACCAAACGCCTCTCTCTCTCCCTCACTCCGAGACTCCTCCAGGCCTTCCTCACCATCGTCGAGGTCATTCTCGTGTGCTTTTTCGGGGCCCTGCTGGCGCACATTGTGAGTTTTTTTGTTCGATCCGAAGATAAAAGGGAGAGAGAGAGGAATCGGCGAAGAAGAAGCATGGCGGCGCGTCGAGAGAGAAAAAGCAAGCGTGTGCTCGCTTTGTCTTTTTCCGCGGCCCAATTCCTTCCTTTCTGGAAATTTTACGCTTGCTCCTGAAACTCTGGGAGCCTTGGATACTTATAAGATCTCCAACAAGATAAAAATGGAGACTTAAAAAGGGTTGCAAGCTAGCAAAGCGAGAGGGATTGCCTGCGAAGCGTTTCGGGTCGACTTTTTTTCTCTCTCTTTGACAAGGCCCGTCGAGGCAGGACGGAAGAAAGAAACAACCCAACCGCTCCCTCGTTCCTCTCCCCTCCCCCCCTTTCCTTTCGCTTCAGCCCCCCTCGTTGACGCGAGGAAGGACAATTAGAGCGCCTCTCATGCGAAGGGGAGAGAGCAAGCGCGAGGAGAGAGCAAGGAGCCCGGCAAAAGAGAGGTGAAAAAAACCAAACCCTCCTACGCTCTCGGACGAGGAGAGGGTCGAAAGCCGCAGCAGCTTCCGGCGAGTGCGCAGGCTCACCTTGCTCGACCTCGACCTCGACCACGCACGCACAAAAAAAACTCGGAAAAAAACTCGCAACAAAACAGGGCATCATCACCCAGCCGGTGCGCCAGGCCATGTCCAAGATCGGCTTCTACCTCCTGCTCCCGGCCATCACATTTGTGAAGGTCGCCGAGGCGGTCGACGCCTCGGTCCTCCGCGAGTGGTGGCCGCTGGCTGCCAACCTCTGCTTCTCGATCCTGCTGGGGGCCGCGCTGGGGTACGCCGGGAGCTACCTGGTCCGCACGCCGCCGCACCTGCGCCGCACGGTGGTCGTTGCGAGCTCCATCGGCAACATCAACACCATCCCGCTGCTCGTCGTCGCGTCCCTCTGCCAGTCTGACGACCTCATGTTCAACGAGGTCCTCGGGAACACCTGCTCGACGCGCGGGATCGCCTACGTCGCCGTCGGCATGGCGGTCGGCTCCGTCTTCCACCACTCGATCGCGTTCCACATGCTGAAGCCTCCCAGGGGCCACCAAGAGCTGCTGGCGGCTGCCGGAGGCACCCCGGGGACCAGGAGGAGCAACGCCGGAGGGGGAGGGGCAGGGGGAGGAAACCTGCTCGGGCCCCCGCCGCCGCCGCTGCCCTCGGACGCGACGGCCATCGTCGTCAGGCCCCCGCTGCCCCTCGCCCCTCGCGGAGCGCACTGCGCCGAGTGCAAGCACTGCGGGGCCCCCTGTCTGGAGGAAGAAGACGCCGAGACGGGAGGGAGAAGGGTGTCGTACGCTCCGACGCTGGCGACGACCGGCGACGGAGGGTTCCACGGCACCGGCGGCGACGACGGCGACGGGGGCGGCGACGACGACGGGGACCGCCGCTCCTCGGTCTCCTCGTGGCTCTCCGACGACATGTTCTGCGGCCTCGAGACCCTGTCCGAGGCCTTCCACTTCGTGCACACGCCGCACTCCACGGCCAAGGGCCTGCACCACGGCCTCCACTGGGGGAACAGGGACCGGGGCGCGGGCGCCGGCGGCCGCCCGGCGACGCCGGCGCCATTTGCGCGCTCGGCGTCCAACGCCGCGCTGCACGCCGCCGCGGTCCGCAGGTCGAGGCACTCTGCCCCGGAGACCTGCGGCGACGAGATCAAGAGCCCCAGGGGGGACACCGGGAGCAGGGGCGCGAGCATGCCCGGGGGCGGCGGGGGCCAGGGCGGCGCATCAGGGGCAGAGGCGCAGCCGAGGCAGGGCGCGGCGTCGCTCGAGTCGACGCTGACCGCGGCGACGATGGCGAGGGCGGTCTCGTCGCACGTGCCCGGGTCGCTGGCCTCGGCCGCCGCCGCCGCGGCGGCCACGGGCCTGCACCCGTCGGTCTTTGAGCACCCTTCGAGCAGGCAGGACCCCGCGGCCGTGGCCGCCCCTCCCCGCCGCGGCCCGCCGTCGGTCGTGATGCTCTCGGCCGACGCCGCCTCGCTGGCGTCGCTGGGCTCGAGGGAGGAGGTCGACGCCGCGGCGGCCGCGGCCGCCGCCGCCGTGGCCGGGGACGGGTCCGACCCGCTGCCTTTCGGGGGGAGGCTCGCGGCAATCACCACGACGCAGTCCCACGAGCCCGGCAACGGCAAAGGAGACGGTGGAGGCGACGGGAGGGCGGCTCCGACCTGCCGCGCGTGCTCCGACGACGGCGAAAAGGGCGACGGCGGCGGCGGCGCGAACAACCGGCAGAGCCAGAGCGGCGGCCACCTCCACCACAGGAGGAGGTCGCTCTCGATGACGAGCGGCGGCGACAAGTCTTCGTCGTCGTCGACGACGGGGGACGTCCCCGTCGGGAGCAGAGGAGGGCAAGGGGGAGGAAGGGGCGGCGGCGGCGGCGCGAAAGACAGCGCTTCTCGCCTCCACTCTTCCTCCCGCCTCAAGGGCGCCCTCGCAGCGGCCTGGAACTTTCTCCAGCCCCTCCGCGCCCTGCTTTGGGTCTTCTTCAGGCCCATCTTCCTCACGCTGGCGTTCATCGAGAGGATGCTCCCGGTCCCCGCGATCATCTCGCTCGCCGGCATCGGCGTCGGCTGCTGCCCGCCGCTCAAGAGGCTGCTCTTCGCCCCGAAGGCGCCCCTGGAGTTTATCGCCCACTCGCTGCACACCATCTCCGGCGCCACCGTGCCGGTGATGTCGTTCATCCTCGGCGCGGTGCTCTACAGGGGGCCGGGCAAGGCGAAGGTGCCCAAGAGGGTGCTGGCGGGCGTCATCCTGATAAGGCTGGTGCTGGTCCCCGTTCTGGGAGCCCTCGCGGTGATCTACGCGGAGAGGGCTCACTGGTTCAGACCCGTGGACCCGCTCTTCATGTTTACGCTGGTAAGAGAGACAGAGAGAGAGAGAGAGAGAGAGAGAGAGAGGAGAAGAAGAAAGAAAAAAGCCTCACGAAAAAAATCGTTCAAAAAATGGGGGAAAATCTGTTTAAAAAAACAGCTCCTCCAAGGGATCGCCCCGACGGCGATCAACATGCAGGCCATCGCGACCATGTTCCGGTTCAACGAGGCCGAGATGGCCGCTCTCATCTTCTGGCAGCACGCGGCCTACCTCGTCTGTCTGCCGCTGTACATCTGCGGGTGAGAAGAGCTCCGTTTTAAAAAAACGAACTTTCTTTTCCTCGGAACTTGAAAAAAAAACTCACCTTTCTTTCAACTCCACCCTCTGAAAAAAAAAAACTTCCCAAAATTAGATGCATGTACTGGATGGACAGGCTCCCCTTGGACTGGATGGAGGGAGGGGTCCTCAAGAAGATCGGCGCAGGGATCAACGACCACGGGCTGACGCCTTAAAGAAGAAAGGGGTGGAGGAGGTGGTTGAGAGAAGATAGAAAGAAAGAAGAAAGAGATAGAGTTTTTCTCTTCTTCTTGTTCTTCTTTTTCCGACCTCTGTTTTTTTAGTCAGTCTTTCCTTTAGGGTGCCCTGCTTTGTTCTTCGAGCTCTTTGTCCTTTTTTCCTCCTAATTTGAGCGTCATCTTTCTTCTCATTTGAAGTGCACACACACATAAACAGTAGAACAGAATCAAACCTCCTTTGAAGTAGCGGGCGTCTGCTTTTTTTTTTGTTCTTTTTGTTAAGGAACTTGCCTAAAGTAAAAAAAAAACAGATGTCGAAAGAAAGTGAGTCCAAGTCACTCTCGATCGCCGGGCTCTTGTCCCTCTCTCTCTCTTTCTCTGTTTGAAGAAAGAGGAGAGCTCGTTTTGGGTCATTCGTTCGCACACACATACACCAAAACCAGTAACACATGAGCCGCTATGCTCTCCGCGCCGGCGGCGGCAGGAGGCCGAGTAGCGGCCTCCTCGGCGGCAGCATTGGCGGCGGCGGCCTCGGCAGTGCGTCGTCGTCGGTCGACGCCGAGGTCGCCGCGCTCGCGGCCCTCGACGCCGGGCTCCTCCCTTCCTCGCTGAGCAAGGAGGAGATGCGGCGCTTCGCGACCATGGGGCCGTCGGAGTACCTGGAGGCGCGGTGAGTAGATGGCTTGTTGGAGAGAGTGAAAGGATTTGTTCGATCACAAGAGATCGATGACCCGCCCTTCTCACCTTTTTCTCTCTCGACCTCGACCCCTACCCCCCCCCCCC
>Ga0210003_1005018_pt1 | contig 10264 bp, 19 predicted proteins | sample LantaG_FD_182804 | JGI IMG/M metagenome (GOLD analysis project Ga0210003, IMG submission 182804) | Deep subsurface microbial communities from Baltic Sea to uncover new lineages of life (NeLLi) - Landsort_02402 metaG (SPAdes) (version 2) | ecosystem: Environmental > Aquatic > Marine > Oceanic >...
ACATGTGTGCCCATGTAGGTAGGAAAACTCATAACTCAATGATTACGCATACATAGATAGAGTTTTCCATCTATTGGGCCAGTCAAAATCCGTGCCAGTCACACGCCGTGCCAAGCTTGGTAGCCTGGCACGGTGGGCCGTGGCCCTAGTGCTTGTGGCCCTTGCAGGCTCCTGGCGTTGCGTGCCTTTGGTGGCAACGGGCGTTAGGGTGTGGGTAGGTGTTGCGGTAGCCGTACTCGGCTTCGCGTAGGTCACGGCCTGCAACGTCAAGGGCGTCAAAGGCCGCATCCATCTCTAGCTCATAGAGATCGGCTAGTGGGCCGCTGGCGTTGTCACGGAAGCGCTTGGCGCTTTCAGCGAGTAGCGTTGCGGCGCTATCGCGCACGGCGGTAAGAGTCTCGATTAGGTCGGTGTCTTTTTGGTTGCTCATACCATCATAGTGGGGCCAAACGTCTTTTTAGTCAAGGTATACTTTGCACTTAAAGCCCTTGTAATCATTGAAGAATAAAAGATTGTCAAATGTTACTATAGGCTTGCATTGATACCCTGCATAGGCGAAGATGTATACATGCTGAACGCAAACGAGACTCTCTGCCAATGGCTCCCACTGATCAATCGAACGGTGCTCGACATTATCGCCGAGAGTGATCACCGTACCTATGGAATGCTTGAGGACTTGGTCCAGGATGCTTGTTTGCATCTCCTAGAGTATGCTTTCGTGGTGGCTGAGAAAGTGACGCCAGCGCTTATCAAGTGCGCCGTCAAGCACCATACGCTTAACACGCTGCGCCTCGCATACGAGCGCAAGAGCGATTTCATGGGCGACGATATGGAAACCCTGTTAGGCGTCGAAGACGGGCCAGAAGCCTCAACCATGGCCACGCAAGAGGCTGCAAGGCTTGCCCATGCTATCGCTAGCCTTGATGCAGGCGATCAATTGCTTGTCGGCCTTATCAGCGGCGGAATGAGCCAACGAGATGCAGGCAAAGCACTGAACGCCACCCCCGTGCAAGTGACACGGCGCAAGCAACGATTGCTTGCCAAGCTTGCCGAGCGCTTGCCCCAATAGGGGACACGGCGACGGGTCGCCAATTGGGCGATCCGTAAAGGCACAATCAGGAAAACTCCCTACCGCTCATGCACGCAACGTAAGGAGTTTTCCACTATTGGGCTGTGTCTCCATTGTCTCATATTGACAAGCGCATTGTCAAGTTATGCTTGGTAGTTAAACCCCTTGTAATCATTGAAGAATAAAAGATTGTCCAATGATACTTAGGCATTGACTCTCAATGCTCTAGGCCCCATAGTTAGAGTATGAGCAACGCCAACCAACAAGTTATTGACCTAATCCCTACCATCCGAAAGGCCGTTGCAACGGTACTCGGCGCAACGCATCGCGACGTTGACGACGTGACAAACGACGTGACCATTATCCTACTCGCGGGTAGCCTTGACCGCCTTGACTCCGACACGGACCGCAAGCGCTTTGCCATCCGTAGCGCAAAAAATGCGGCTCTCAACGTGACTCGCTCACACCGCAACAGCAAGCACGGCGGAAGCGTCAACGGTACGGACGCAAGCACGGGCGAGGCTAGTCCGGCTCTCGGCTTCGTAGTCGAAGGCAACGGCCTTGACACGCTAGAGCGTGACATGCAGCTAGCGGCCCTTGACAACGCTATGAGCGCTTGCCTGCTAGCCGATGAAGCCAAATTCATGGGCCTAGTGCTTGCGGGTCACACCGCCAAAGCAGCCGCTAGCGTGGTCGGATGGTCACAAGCCACCGCAACGCGACGCCAACCGGCCCTAGTCGCCACGCTCCGCGAGTTCATGGAGGAGTGCGAGGAGTAGGGGCCACGGGCCACGGGTCGCCCTTCGGGGCGGCTCGCCCTGCTGAGGGATAGAAAACTCATAGAGTTTTCCTATATATAGGGGGCCATATGACCCTAATCTTTCTTTGCCTTCGCTGAAATTCTGCCGGTGCTGAGGTGTTAGCTAGGTATGAGCAATGCAATCACACTTCCAGTCCCTACGGTTCACAGCAACGGCACAGGGCAAGCTGGCCTTGTGTCTCAGCTCAAGGAAGCCCGCCAGGCGTTGCGAGTTGCTGTCGATGCAATGCGCCAGGCAATGCCCCACGGGCGCGACTACTACCCGCAAGGCGATGCCGCCCTTGGCCCTGCAAGGGATGCCCACCTGGCAATGATCGGCCAAGTAAAGGCCATAGAGGACGCTTACCTCGAATTGGCCGTAGCCATCATGGATGCCGGCAAATAGCTTAGCCCTCCGGGGTTCAGGTCACCCGAACTAGCCACCGTGATGGTCGGCTAGGGGAGGTGGCCATTTTTTGTGCCATATAGGGAAAACTCTAGATCTACATAGCAGCTAGAGTTTTCCGATTCCCCGTCGCGATTTTCTTTTGCTCTCGCTGAAATTCCGCGAGCGCTGAGGTGTTGACTAGATATGAGCAACGCAATCACCACCGCCGCCGCCGCTTCTCTCGCACTCGTCGAGGCCGTTGGCTTCGAGCCCTGCGAGGGCGACTTGACCCCCTTTTGGGAGGCCAGCCACCCATGCAACTGCTACCGGTGCGAGGAGATGTCACGGGCGGGCGCCACCCTTCCCCGCGATGGCCAATGCCTCGCCATGCTCGACCATGACGCAATCCGTTGGAATCGTGACCTCCGTTGGGAGCTTGCGGAAATCCTCGAAGAAGAGGAGCGTTACGCATACTGGCGCTGCTACGAGCGCTGGCAAATCGAGGAGGAGCGCGACAGCGCCGAGGAGGTGGCCAGCCGAAAGGCTGCGCTCATCGAGAGCTGGCTAATGGCAGCCTAGCCCTCCGGGGCTTTTGCCCTGCGTCACCAAAGAAAACTCCTGATCTACCCAGCAACTAGAGTTTTCCACTGTGCCAGAGTGGCGCGGGGCTTTCGCCCCGCCTCCCCTGCTACTCTTCGTCCTCACCTTCTGCGAGAAAGTCTCGCAGGGTTGCCAGGATTGCAGGCTGCCGCCGGGTTGCTTGGACCTGAGTCCAGCCTACAACCTTGGCCGCGTCCTTGGCCGTATGGCCGGCGAGTACCAGCTTGATGTAAGTCTGTTCATCGCTCGCGAGACAAGCGCCCACGGCGTTCTCAAGGGCTGCAAGCTCAAGCTCGCGCTCTGCGTCCTCAAGGCCAGTGCCGGGCATTACAAGGCCAAGAGCGGGGGCGCCCTCACCGGTGCTAGCATCGGTGGAGTTGATGCTATCAAAGCCCTTTTTGTTGAATCGGTGAATGTTCTTGGCCGTGTTCTTAACGGCGTTCATAACATAGCCCTTGTTGGTAGCAGCCCACTCTAGGCCATTGCCGCCCATGAGGGATACGACGGTATCGTTTACCACGTCATCGACTGAGGCGTGATTCGCGCCAAGTACGCGGGTTGCAACCTTGCGCATCTCGGGAAGGAGAGCAAAAAAACCATTGTTGTTGTTGTTCAGCATGAAACATACTTAGCAATGTTTTAGCCTACCGTCACTAAGATAATGCATTCCTTGGTGCTTTTATTTATTCCCCAATGATTCCAATGGTATCAAGCCTCTGATAATAGGTAGGGTATGCCTGAAATTCTATCAGGGCTGAGGTGTTAGCTAACCATGAGTAACGTCCGCAACTGTTCTTCCCAGTGTCCTTGGTGTGCTCGGGAATTCTGGGCATGGCTCAAGAGTCGAAATGCTCAGATGTCCAAGGCCAGGAAGGGCGAGACGGTTAGCTTTGCAGAGGCAGCAGTCAACAGCGCCACCCGATTCCAGTAGCCCCGCGAGGGCTGAGGATCGGAAAACTCATAGAGTTTTCCAAGTCTGTATGGGGCTAAGCCCCGTGGGGCTATGCCAGCCCTCTAGCCTCCTTCGCTACCTCATTGCAGAGAGTCATTAGCCTAGCGTCTGTAACGCTTCGCAGCCATGCCCCGCCCTCTGTATCCCGATCGAGCGGGAACGGCCCCGTCAATGCCATGTAAAGGGCACCTGGCCCCATACCATCCCGGTACAAGCCAGCGCAGGCTTGCTTAGCAGCCTGGCGTCCATTGTCTTTGTTTGCTTTGCTCATACCTAGCTAACACTTGGCCAGCCATGGAATTTCAGCGAGAGCTGAGAATCTTTCTCTCCACTCCCTGAAATTTGGCGAGAGCTGAGGTGTTAGCTAGATATGAGCAACACACCATCAACAATCGAAATTCACGATATCTCCGACCGACCACAATTCGCATGGTCGGCAGTAGCCTGCCAAATTGGGGCGTGTAGCTGCAAAGCAAAGCGCGAAGAGAAAGCCCTCTGGGAAGAGTACCGAGCAAGCAATCACCCTAGCCGTGAAGAGGCATTCGCTACCCTCAAGACGGTATCAGTACCAGCCAATGACCAGCGGACCCCGATTGTATCGGCATGGCTCAACGGCGAGCTTGCGGAGCCAGCCAATGATGATGAAGAGGAGCTGATCGCGGCCTACCTCGCAGCCTAATCAACCCCCTGCCCCGGCACTAGGTCAATCGACTAGTGCCGGGCTTTCTTGCGTCCAGTGAACTGGAAAACTCTAGGCGGATGATCGGCTCGTGCTTTTTCTTTCGACTCGCTGAAATTCTGCGAGTGCTGAGGTGTTGACTAAGTATGAGCAACACCATGAACCACTCCGCTTTCGCTTCCCTTGCTGGCGTCTACATGACGACCGAGCGCATCCCATACCGAACCAATTGTGAGCCCTCGACATTCGACCGAGGCGCGACCCACTACGGCCTGATTCTCTTTCGCCGCGTCGCCGGTGAGCCTGCCCGCCGTATGATGGTGGAGTACTCGCAGGGCTCCGCCCATAAGACCCCGCCCACGGTGGCGTCTGTCCTTGGCTGCCTGCAAATGGACGCATCGAGCGTCATTGATTGCGGCTCCTTCACCGAATGGGCCGAGGATATGGGCTACGACCTCGACGGCGACCACAAGCAAGCTCAGGCGACCTTCAATGCCTGCAAGGCCGAGGCAAGCAAGCTCCTGGCCCTCCTTGGCTCCGAGCTATTCGACACCCTCATGGGGTGCGAGGAAGAGTAACCCGCAAGGGTGCCGGGCCTTCGGGCCTGGCTTTCGCCTTTGCGGATGGAAAACTCTACCCTCTACATCTTTCTTTGCCTTCGCTGAAATTCTGCCGGTGCTGGGGTGTTTGATAGGTATGAGCAACACCGAAACCATCAAGTTCCTTATCCCCTGGACAAGCAAGCGAGACCAGTACCAGGACGGGCTAATCACACACTCCGAGTATGCGCTCTCGCTGTATGCCGATGGCATCTTGACCGGCGGGCAGGCCCTTGAGTTCGCCGTCTCACTTGAGAAGGCCGCCGCCGCTGCCCTTCTGGATCTTCGCAAGGCAGAGAATCCCCACCCTGGGATTCACCGATAACCCGCAGGGGTGCCGGGCCTTCGGGCCTGGCTTATAGCCTACACGGTGACCGGGTTTAGCTACCCCGGTGGGAGTTCGATTCTCCCCGTGGCTGCTGCCATTATTGGAAAACTCTAAGTGATCACACTCTATTAAGAGTTTTCCAAAAGAAATGCGCCGGGCCTGTCAGATGCGAGACTTCCCCCGCGTCCTCCTCTATGAAGGCAGCGAGCACAGAGAAAAGATTTCAACTCCTGAAATTCCATCCTCGCTGAAGTGTTGACTAGATATGAGCATCTCCAAGCATACCGAATCCCATCTTGACCATAACCTGAGCGAGGAACAACTCGCCTTTGTGCTGGCTCAAGACCCAACCGACAAGGGCGACCCCGAAAGCCCCATCAAAGTCTTCACGGTGGACATGCCCGCCGAGCTTGGCACTCTTCCCTGCGCACTCTATGGCCCAGCCTGCGACGATGCACCTGTGCCTGATTCCGAGGTCTACTTGGTGACACGCGGCAACCGCAAGGGTAAAAGCCGTATGCTTCAGGTCGATGTCCGCCCAAGCAACAAGGTCACCATCGTAGCCGGCCCGCATGATGGGCATGACTGGGTGCTCTTCACCTCCTACGGTGGACCAGAGGCCCCCCGCGAGCCCTTCGACTTCAAGGCCGATGACAACAGCCTAGCCGCTGTCGAGTCCCGCGAATTCTGGGCAAAGCATGCCCTCGCTGAGGGCTAAAGATTTTATCAGGCCCCCGGCACGGCCTTGCTAGGTTGTAAGTCTCATCATGTCGCAAGGCATAGAGCGTCACGCAAGACCTGAGAGGAACCGGGGGCCGCCACTGTCTTAAATCGCTGGTGTTCTGTTCATAGATGGCCCCGGTAATTCTGCCGGGGCCATCGCCTTTGCGATCAAGGAAAACTCTACCCACTGGCCGCCAAGAGTTTTCCAAAATGGAAACAACTAAATTTCGATTCGCTGAAATTCTGCCGACCCTGAGGTGTTTACTTATCATGAGCAACCAAGTCAAAGTCTACCGAACCACCGCCAAGGGCGTCCGCGTCCTTGATTTCCAAGGCCCCGCCGACGAGTACCAAGCTCGCGAGGAGCTGGGCTTTTACAATGTCGTGCGCATGTATGCTTGGTCAAACAAGCGCATCATCAAGCGCGGGCTCACTCTCGCCGAGGCGCAGGCCCACTGCAAAGACCCTGAGACAAGCTCTAGCACCTGCACAAAGAGCGCAGGCAAGACTCGAACCCGCCGCATGGGGCCATGGTTCGACGGCTACGAAGCCTGCAAGAATTGAGATTTTTCAGCGCTAGGCTATGAAGCCTTAGCCCTTAGCAAGTACGAGTCCCCGAGTAGCCTGGGTTGAGCCGTGGATTTCTAGACCCGGCAATCGATAATCTGGGGGGATGAGGAAAGCGTTTTGAGGGGCGAAGGGTGGAGCCTAGCGCTGGCTTTTGCGTGATTAGAGAAAACTCTTAATCCACTCAACAGTTAGAGTTTTCCACTTCTCCACTGCGCTTTTCTTTCGACTTGCTGAAATTCTGCGAGAGCTGAGGTGTTAGCTAGATATGCTGAACAACGAAATGGTTTCTCTGGTCCTGGTCACCGGCTCCACCTGCGAGCTAGCAGACCTCAACGACGGCGCCGTGGATATGGTCCGCGAGTATTGCCGTGAGCGCGGCTACAATGCCGCCGCCCTTGTTGCTGAGGAGCAAGTCCGCATTGAAGCCGGCAACCTCAACTTGGCCGCTTACATCAAAGCGAAGCGCACCGGGTCACGTATGCGCCTGATTCGATCGGTCCGCCGGGCTGTCTGGACTGTCATTGCCACCCGTAAAGCCCTTCGAGGTGCAATTTGACACTCGCGGAGGCAATTGCCGCCAAGCAAGCCCGCGATGAGCGGGGGCCGTGGTTCCCTGCCGGTGGCGGGTCCGAGGTTCCCTTTGTGACTCGCGGCGGCTATCGCCTGCTCTACATGTTCCAGCCATCAACTCGGAAGCATGCCCACCTTGATCTTGATCGCGACATGTTCGTTAGCGATGAGGAGATCGACGCGATACTAGCCTAGCCCTTCGGGGTTTGGCGTTTAGAGTTTTCCCCTTCCCCGCCTGCAGAAGAAAACTCTAACCCCTGCATCTTTCTTTGCTCTCGCTGAAATTCTGCGAGTGCTGGGGTGTTAACAGAATATGAGCAACACCATCAAAATCTCGATGACCTTTGACACTGTAACTCCTGAGTCCGCCGAGGATGGGGGCACGGCTGATCATGGCTTCGCTTCCCCCGGCGGCTGGACCTATAGCATTGCCGACTATGCTTTTCGCGCTCTCGTGGCCAAGGATGGATACGCGCAAGCCCTTGCCAGCATGACACCCGCGCCACTGGAGTTCGCGGACGCCGAGGAAGCTATCGAGTTCCTCTCAAAGAGCGGACCGTTCGAGACTTCATGCTCACCAGTCTGCGACAATGGCCATTGCTGGCTTACGCAAGCGGATGGCGATGAGGATTTCGGCACTGGGGCCGTTACCCGCCTATCGTTCCACCTGAGCGACGTTAGCCCCGCCGTTCACCGTGAGATCATCGAGGCGGTGGCCTAGCCCCGCCGGGCTTCGGCCCTTGCCGATAGAGTTTTCCCCTTCCCCGCCTGCGCTTTTGCTGAAATTCTGCGAGTGCTGGGGTGTTGGATAGGTATGAGCAACTGCATCGAAACAAACCCAATGCCCGCTGGCTTCCACGACGAAAGCCTCGTCGCCACCCTTGACTGGTCAAGCCCAGACCTAGCTTGCGTGCTTCGCCTTCGACTCCTGTCCGATCCCGGCTTTCCTGCCTGGGACGTGTCCTATTGCGTAGGCCGAAACCGTGCCGGTCAAAAGGTCCGCGTCGCCCTGCCCTTCTCGCAACTACCCAAGGGCAACATCAAGGGAGCCATCCTCGCCCATGCCCGCGCCGCAAAGGTGTACGCCAAGGGGCTTGGCATCCTCGACAGCATCTCGACCCTCTGCTAGCAGGGGAGGCCGGGGCCGCAAGGCCCTGGCTTTCTGCGTGGAAGTGGAAAACTCTATATCACTGGCTGGTCGTTAGAGTTTTCCAACTATCCTGAGATGCCGGATAGTTCGCTTTGGCTGAAATTCCGCGAGAGCTGAGGTGTTAACTGAATATGAGCAACATCGAATCAAATCCAAGCTATTCAGACCGCGACCCTAAAGGCTGGTGCGGTGATCCAAGCCGGGGCGCCGCAATGGGCCGGGGCACCTGGACAGGGCCGGCTGATTATGCTGGCCGCATTACCCTGCGCCGAGTTCACCTTGATCAGGGCGGCTACGATACCAATGGAACGTATTTTGGCCATGGCGGGCCACTCTACTGGTACGCCTCGCAAGACGGCGACATCGATGGCATGCTTCGCGCCGTGCCTGCCTACGATACGAAGGTTAGCCGCGCCGATGCACGCCGCCAAGTCCTCGAAATGTACCCCGATGCAAAGGTGCGACGATGAGCGAGCAATGCCACTGTGAAACGTGCAACGGCCTAACCGCTTGCACCCTTGATCGGACTATTGATCTCTGGCTTTGCGCCGAGTGCCTAGAAGATGAGGTGAGCGAGATGGTCTTAATCCCAACCTTTGCCGGTGAGCTTCAAAGCCTCCCCGCCCCGGCCCGTTAAGGGCTTACCCGATAGAGTTTTCCACTCTTTCCATGAAATTCTGCGAGTGCTGAGGTGTTTACACAGTATGAGCAATAAACCATACTCCGTTCTTTACTGGGGATCAGACCCCGATGCTGGCAATGATGACTGCTGGTCTGGCGATGACTTCGCTACCCTCTCTGAGGCTGAGGCTGCCTTTGCCGCTGGCTCCGATGATCGGGATGATTGTTTTATCGAGCTTGACGGCCCGGATGTCTATCGCGTGCGCAAGCTGCGAGATGCCCGCCCGGTTGATACGAGCTGGCGAGATGAGATCGCCCGCGAGGCTGGGATGCTTGGCGGCTGTGAAGCCTACAATGAGGTGATGGGCTACTAGCCCCGCCTCGGGCTCCGGCCCACACTTGGAAAACTCTGGTGCGCAAGCGCTTGCGTTGCTCTGAGTTTTCCGATGCCCAGGGCAAGCCCGGATCTCTCCGGGCCGTGGCTGGCTACTTGAGCCTGGCCACCTTGCTTTGAATGGAAGCCTTTAGCCTCGTGGCTCTCACCCGGCTAATGCCGATAGCGTCGCCAGCTTCAGACCATCCATGGCCAAGCATGTAGGCTTGGCATAGGGCCTGCTCGATGTCTGAGAGGCATCCTAGAGCCTGCTCAAGAGCTTGAGACTCAATCGCCAGCGCCAGCATGTCTGCATCGCCGGCAAAGGCATCAGCGCCATTTTCGGCGGCGTAGCCGCTTGTGCGGGACTGGGCGTGGTTCCTGCGCCAGTTCAAGAAGCGGCGCTTGACTGCCGATAGGGCAAAGGCCCCGACATTGCCCGCCTGGAATTGTGGCAGGGCATAGGTCACCAGGTGAAGGTAACCATCCTGCACAGCATCATCAACATCAGCCTCACAGTGGCACATCCGCTTGAACATGCTGCGCATGGCAGGCAGGAGAGAAATGGCAACCTCGTTAATTTCGTTTGTATTCAGCACACAATGTTTGTCTCATACCGTTAGTATGAGTTCAAGCTACAAATGCAGATACATTGAGCATTTCTCAATACCCTAACAATATCGATAGGTAACAAGTAGTGAAATTACACGAGTGCTGAGGTGTTGAATAGATATGAGTTACCTAGCAAAGTTTATGATCTTGGTCGAGATGGTGGCATGGGAACAAAAGGATGATCTCGGATGCTACGTGCATCGTGGGCCCTGGCCAGAGCAGCGGATCGCC
>Ga0210003_1005019_pt1 | contig 10263 bp, 8 predicted proteins | sample LantaG_FD_182804 | JGI IMG/M metagenome (GOLD analysis project Ga0210003, IMG submission 182804) | Deep subsurface microbial communities from Baltic Sea to uncover new lineages of life (NeLLi) - Landsort_02402 metaG (SPAdes) (version 2) | ecosystem: Environmental > Aquatic > Marine > Oceanic >...
GACTTTGAAACAAGAAATACTGGACTTTGAAACAAGAAATACTGGACTTTGAAACAAGAAATACTGGACTTTGAAACAAGAAATACTGGACTTTGAAACAAGAAATACTGGACTTTGAAACAAGAAAATTGCTTATTATCCTTTATTTTATAATGATTTGCTGAAACTACAATCTTTACAATATATATAATAACTACAACAAGAGAAAAGTTGTTGTTATTTAAAATAATTAAAGGAAAAGAAATGAAAAAAACCAAAGAAGATTTAATAAAAACTAATAATGGAATTGATTTGCCGAAGATAATAAATACCGAAGTAAATTTATTAATATTCCCTTTTTTTATATTAGAGAGGAAAAGTAAAAAATTAGAAACTGAATATAAAGATATAGTTAAAAGAGGGAATAAAAAAATAGAAATTATTTGGAATGTTTCCGCTAATACAAAATATGGGTATCCCGGTCTCTTTGATAGAGAAGTTCACAAAGTTATAGAACAGATTATTAGTGAAATATTAAAAAAAGATGGTGAAATAAAAAATCCAATATCTTTCTCTATTTATGATCTATGTAACAGGATGGGGATTACTACTTCCGGAGGAAAAAATTATCGCAAAGTAAAAGAGGCTTTAGAAAGAATAAGAATGACCGGAATAAAATCAGAAGGGGCTTTTTATCATAAAGGGCAAAAGGAATGGATATCAAAAGTTTTTGGATTATATGATAGTATTATTTTTAGAGGCGGCCAATTAGAAGATGGCTCCATCGCAGAAAAAAATTTATTATATTTAGGGAATATCTATCTCCAGAGTCTAAACTCTTTCAATATAAAACCGATTGATTATACTTACTGGCGAATCCTTGAAAGTAAAATAGCCTCCAGGCTCTATGAAATTTTAGGGATAAAATTTTATGGGGTAAGGAATAAAAAAGAAGGATTTATACGTTATAAATATTCTACATTATGCCAACTCCTTCCGGTAACCCCCCATAGTTATATTTCTTCAGCTAAACGACAGTTAAATCCCGGCAATAATGAACTTAGAGATACTGGTTTTATTTCAAAATATGAGTGGAGCGAGAATGGTAATGACGATTGGCTTATATATTATTGGCCAGGAGAGAGAGCCAAAGAAGAAATGAAAAGAGTAAGGGCATTTACTTCCCATCAAGAAGAAGATTTATTACCAGAATCAAAAAGGGGAGTAAAAATATTTTCTAAAGAGCAGGTTGATTTAGTTAATAAGTTATTAGAATTAAATGTTTCTAAAGTAACCGCTGAAAATCTAATCGAAAATAATGATCAGGAATTAATAAAAAAATGGATTGAGGCAATTAATTATACAAATGCCGAGGATAAAGCGGCTTATATAGTGAAGGCAATAAGAGAAAATTGGCAATTCCCGGAGGAATATTTAAGGGAGAAAAGAGAGGAACAACGGAAAGAAGAAGAGGAAAAAATAGAACAGGTTAAGATAAAGATGCAAGAAGAGAGAAACAAAAAGAGGCAGGAAGAGATTAAAAAGGTAGAACAAATTTATAATTCTCTTGATCCTTCACAACAAGAAGAAATAAAAATAGAAACAGAAAACAGGCTACCTGATTTTTGGAAGGTGCAGTTAAATAAGGAAAGAATTAAAGGAAAAACATCAAAAATGCTCGAGGTTGTCCTGGAAGAAAAGAAGAGAGAAATAATAAAAGAGTGGATTAAATCCGGAAGGATTGAAGATATAAATAATAAGTAAAAAATACTACCAAGAATTAGAAAAATGTTATTAATAAGTAGGGACAGGTATCTATTTAGTTAAAGCTATGGAAATTCCCCTGGTAAATAAAAAGATAAAGGAGATTTTTATCATGAAAAAGATTCTTTTAAAAGAGACTAAAATAGGAGAATTCTTAACTATGGGTGCTGAGGTAGAAGCAGATAAAGTGGGTATTTTTATTGCTTCTGCTGATGTATCTACCAGTTGTGCCTTTAAACTCGATGAACGGGAGAAGTTTTTGGCTAGAATTAATAAGGCAGCGAGGCATTTAAGAAAAATTTTTCTAAAAAGTTATAAAGAATTCTTATTTTAAAATTATTAATAAAAAATAAATTCCGTTTATGGAGGGATGAGGATGAAAAGTAGGATTGCCATAATGAGCTATGATAAATTGACTAAGGCAATAAAGTCAACTATTAACAAGGAAGAACTGGGAAAGCTTATAATCATACAATCCAGTTTTGAAGAAACAAAAGAAATTGCTACGAGGCTTTGGAATAATGGAGAAGTGGATGTATTTGTAAGTGGTAGCAGTAATCTACAGATAATAAGGGAAATAATTTCAGCTCCTATAGTACCTATTCAAATTTCCGGTTTTGACATAATGAATAATCTTCTAAAAGTAAAGACGAATGGTGGCAAAATCGTTATCGTTTCATATAAAGAACAAATTACAAATATAAATATTTATAAAAGTGTTTTGAACATCGATGTTGAAGAAATATGTTATAACAATTTTTCAGAATTAAAAATTTTATTAAAAAAATTGAAAGAAAAAAAGATAAGTACAGTTATAGGGTCAAGCCTTGTATGCGATTTATGTGATGAATTAGGCATGGATTCTATTTTAATTTATTCGTCGAATAGCATAAAAAATGCCATTATTCAAGCTATACAAATACAACAGGCTATACAGCTTGAGAAATATAAGTCAAAACAATTTAATACAATATTAAATTATACGTATAGCGGAATTGTTGCTACTGATAGAAATAATATTATACTGATATATAATCCAATGGCCGAAAAGATAGTGGGGATTCCTAAGGAAAAAATAATCGGGCAGAATGCTGACCATGTTATAGAAAATATAAGGTTAGCTCAAGTATTGGCATCAGGAAGACAAGAGATAGATCGGTTACAAAATGTAAACAACCGAATTATTTTAACTAGTAGAGTTCCTATTATGGTTGAAGGTCATGGAGAAGGCGTGGTGGCAACTTTTCAAGATATAAAGTCAATACAAAAAGCCGAACATAAAATTAGAAGAGAATTATATTCAAAAGGTTTAATCTCAAAATATTCTTTTAATGATATAAAAGGTAATTCTAAGACCATAAAAAATTGTATAAAAATTGCCGGGGAATATGCAGATAGTGATTTCACCATACTAATTACGGGAGAATCGGGTACAGGTAAGGAATTATTTGCTCATAGTATTCATAATAGAAGCGAAAGAAGAAACGGGGCCTTTGTTGTAATAAATTGTGCTGCACTTCCAGAGAGCCTTTTAGAATCGGAATTATTTGGATATGAAAGAGGGACTTTTACAGGCGCAAGAAAGGAAGGCAAGGTAGGACTTTTTGAATTAGCTCATAATGGTACTATTTTATTAGATGAGATAGCAGAAATTCCTTTAAGTACTCAAGCAAGATTATTAAGAGTAGTTCAAGAAAAAGAAGTAATGAGATTGGGTAGTGATAGGATAATAAAGGTAGATGTTAGGATAATCTCTACAACTAATAAGAATCTTTGGCAGGAAGTGGTAGAGGGAAGGTTCAGAGAAGATTTATATTACAGATTAAATGTACTTGAATTGGAAATACCATCTTTAAGGCAAAGAAGAAAAGATATACTCGATATTTCAAGAGACTTTATAGTGAACAATTTCCCCAATTTGTATAACGCTTATCAAGAGAAGTGGGGAAAGATATTTAAATTATTACAGAGTTTTGATTTTTATGGCAATGTAAGAGAGCTACAAAATGTATTGAAAAGGCTTGCAATTCTTATAAAAAAAAGACCAGAAAAAGGTACTTTTTCGGAAGAAGAATTGATTAATTTAGCTTATAAAGAGAAAAAACTAATAAGGTATTCAGAAATGGTAAAAAGGAAAAATAATGAATTAAATAGAATATTAGAAGCTTTAAACGAATATAATTGGGACAAAAAGAAGGCTTCGGAAAAATTAGGAATAAGCAGAGTGACTCTTTGGAGAAAACTTAAAATCTATGGAATAGAGTAATTTTTAAGTATGTTTCATAAATGTTATAAAATAATGTAATAGATATGAAATAATATAAAATTGAAAACTTCATAAAACCTGATTTAATACGGATTTTATGAAGTTTTTAATTTGGCACGTTTCTTGCTTATATTTATAGCTAGAATTAAAAAAATCTTAGGAGACGAAATATGGAAAAAACTGAAAGATTAAAAAACTTACTAAAAGATAAAAAAATACTTATTGCTCCTGGTGCCTATGATGTTTTAAGTGCGAAAATAATTGAAAAGACAGGTTTTGGTGCGGTTTATATGACTGGTTATGGCACTTCAGCAAGTGTCTTAGGGCAACCCGATGTGGGATTATTGACCATGAATGAAATGGTTAAAAGAGCTAATGATATTGTTAATGCTGTAAATGTACCGGTTATTGCTGATGCTGATACGGGTTACGGCAATCCTTTAAATACAAGAAGAACAGTTATTGAATATGAAAAAGCTGGGGTTGCAGGGATTCAATTAGAAGATCAAGTATTTCCAAAAAAATGTGGACATATGTTGGGTAGAAAAATAATACCAATTGAACATATGGTACAAAAGATTAAGGCAGCTGTTGATGTTAGAAGAGATAATGATTTTGTCATTATTGCCAGAACCGATGCTCGTACAAATTATGGTTTAGAAGAGGCTTTACTTAGGGGGAAAATCTATCAAGAAGCTGGTGCAGATGTATTATTTATTGAATCTCCCGAGAGTATAGATGAAATGAAAATGATTAATGAAACTCTAAAAGGCGTACCTACATTGGCAAATATGTTGGAAGGAGGAAGGACTCCAAATTTAACTACCGAAGAATTAGAAAAATTAGGATTTGCAATAGCCATATATTGTACTGGACCATTGTATATTGCGGCAAAAGCTGTGAAAGATTATTTACAAGAGTTAAAGACAAAAAAAACTACTGCTGGAAAATATAGTGATATGATACCTTTTGAAGAGTTTAATGAACTTATTGGCTTATCTGAGTACCGTAATCTCGAAGAAAAATATAAGGTTAAAGGAATAATATAAAAAATGAATGTAAACTTTTAAAGAAAAGAATTGATCCCAAGAAATTAAAAAAAAGGAGATAAATTATTTTGAAGAAAAGTACAATACTTAAAAAAATGTTTCAAGAACCGGGAATAATTGTAGCGCCAGGTGCATATGATGCACTAAGTGCTAAACTTATAGAAAGGGCAGGATTTAAAGTAGTTCAACATTCGGGTTATGGGACAGCAGCAACATTATTAGCAAAGCCTGATGTAGGGTTAATTGATTTTAGCGAAATGTGTAATCAGATAAAATCGATAGCGAGAGCAGTATCTATCCCGGTTATAGGTGATGCGGATACCGGTTACGGAAATGCATTAAATGTTAACAGAACCGTGAAAGAGTATATATGGGCAGGGGCAGCCGGTTTATTTATAGAAGATCAAAAATGGCCAAAAAGATGTGGGCATATGTTCGGAAAAGAAGTTATTTCGAAAGAAGAAATGATGGGGAAAATTAAAGCAGCAATAGACACTAAAAATGAAGAAGACCCGGATTTTATGATATGTTTTCGTACGGATGCAGTTGCAGTAAATGGTATAGATGATGCTATTGATAGAGCCAAGGCTGCAGTAGATTTAGGAGTAGATTATGTTTTTATTGAAGCCTATGAAAATCGAAATCAAATGGAAAAAGCACTTAAGGAGATAAAAACCCCAATTATGTTAAATATTATTGAAGGAGGGAAAACGCCTTTAGTTTCTGTTAAAGAAGCTAAAAATATGGGATTTAAAATAGTAGTTTTTTCTCTAACTACTTTATATTCTGCAGCCAAGGGAATGGCTGACGTATTAAAAATTCTTAAGGAAGAAGGTTCTGTTGAATCATATATAGATAATCTGACTACATTTTCTGATTTTGCTAAAATTGTAAATACTAAAGAAGTAAGAGAAATAGAAGAGAGGTACTTACCAAAGAAATATTTAAGCGAAAAATATGGTGTAAGAAAAAATATAGTTTAAATTAGGGACGAAATAAAGACAAAGTTATATGAAGGAGAGGTTATGTTTATATTCCGTATGGTAATTAATAAAATATCAAAAGGATTTTTTATATTAAGTGCAGTTATTATATTTTTTTTAGCAGCAATTGTTTTTTATAATGTTATTTTGAGATATATATTTAGGATGCCTACATTTTGGTCTACAGAAGTAACTTCTATTATGCTTGTTATGCTTACTTTTTTAGCAATCGCTGAACTTGCAAAACAGAGAGCACATATTAAATTTACTTTATTTCTGGATGGTATCTCTTCGAGAAAGCGTTATTTTGCTGAAATACTTAGTTCTTTTTTTGGTTTAATCTTTTGTGTTATTTTAACCTGGCAAGGTTGTATGGCAACTTATATTGTTTATATTAAACATATGTGTATGCCTTCTCTTTTGGCTACACCCTTATTTGTCCCTTATCTATTTTTTCCTCTCGGAGCAATAACTCTTTTTTTACAATTTTTAGTTAGAATTATAGATAATATCCAATACTTAAAGAAGGGGGAGGAGAATAATGAGTATTAGTTTAGTTTTTATTATCGTGCTCGGTATTCTATTTGTTTTAATGTCATTGGGTAGCCCCATTTTTATTTCATTGGGGTTATCTGGTGCAACTGGTATCTACTTAATAATGGGAACAAGAGGACTTTTTCAAGTGCCATTCTCTATTTTTTCTCAATTAAATAGTTTTATTTTAGTAGCCATTCCCCTTTTTATTTTAATGGGTGAATTAATTTTTGTTACGGGAATAGGGCGTGATATTTTTTATGTATCTAGTAAATGGTTAAATGATGTTCCGGGTGGATTAGCCATTGCTACAATTTATTCCTCTGCTTTATTTGGCGCGATGTGTGGAGTAAGCATTGCCGGAGTAGCTGCAATTGGAACTATCGCTATCCCAGAAATGCTTGATCGAGGATATGATAAACCTTTAGCTGCAGGAGCAATAGCTGCTTCTGGTGCTCTTGCTGTACTCATTCCTCCTAGTATTTCCTTTATTCTCTATGGATCATTATCAGGTGTTTCTGTAGCTAAACTCTTTATCGGTGGTATTGTACCGGGTTTAGTATTAGCTACTATGATGGCAATTTATGTCTTAATACGAGTTTGGAGGAATCCCAAATTAGCTCCTAAAGAATTTGAGCACGTAACTTGGAAGGAAAAAATTACTCCTTTGATAAAGTTATGGCCAGCAATACTACTTATACTTTTGGTTTTAGGGACAATTTATACAGGAGTTTGCACTCCTACTGAGTCGGGAGCAATCGGAGTTGCGGGGGCTCTTCTAATAACCATAATTAATAGAAGACTAAATTAGGAATCCTTTAAGACTGCTGTGTTAAAAGCTGCCCGAATAAGTGCATCTCTTTTAATAATCCTTGCATGTGCTTACACTTTCAGCCAATTCTTAAATATAATCAGACTTCCGGAGAAGATAGCCATATGGGCTACTAGTTTACAAGTTCCTGGACTAGTGGTTATACTGATTTCAATGCTTCTACTTATAATTTTAGGCTGTCTTATTGACGGGGCCTCATTAATCATAGTTACTACTCCTATCTTATTACCTGCTGTTTTGGCATTAGGTTTTGATCCCTTATGGTATGGAATATTAGTAGTACTTAATGTGGAGATTGCTGTAATTACTCCTCCCGTGGGATTAAATTTATACACTTTGAAAAGTATCACTGATCGAGTAACTCTTAGAGAAATTTTAATAGGTACTGCTCCATATATTTTGGTAGATGCAGCTTGTTTAATACTCTTTATGTTGGTGCCTAAATTAGCATTATGGTTACCTGGTACTATGTAAAGTAATAATAATATAGTATAAACAGGGTAATAAGATTACAAGGAATAGATCATAGTGAAAAGTGAATAATTTATAATATCATGAAAAAAATGTTGATAGTTAACAGAATTATTATGAATTAGGAATAAAATTAAATAGTTATAGGTTTAGAACTTTTACCAACCCTAACTAAGTTTATGTTGATTAATTTAACGGAAAAGAAAAGAAATTAATACCGTTAGTAAAAGGAGGTGAGGGTTTACTAATATTAAATATAATTAATTTAGAAAACGTAAGAAAAATTGATGAAGATTAGATACTGAGAACTATTATTAAAAAAAATGGAGGGTAAAGAAATGAAAAAGAAATTAGTTATTTTGTTAATGATATTAATGATGATTTGCTTAACAATAGTGAGCTATACTGAAGCAGCACCTACTAAAATTAAATTAATTGTAGCTGCTCATGTTACACCAAATTATCATGATCTATTGCCACCAGCGCAATCTTTTATTGATGATGTAAATAAGATAGGTGTAGGCAAAGTAGAGCTTGATTTTTACCATTCAGGTACTTTGTTGGGAGTCAATGAGTTGGTTCCGGGGTTAGAAAGTGGTACTGCTGATATTATATTTCTCACTACTTCTCATACCACTGGAAGTTGGCCAATCATGGGTGGTGACTCACTACCGTTTTTATATGAAAATGCTTATGACCTGCGAGACCGTTTTAAGGTAGGTTCACCTCTTTACGAGTTTGTAGCAAAAGATATGTTGGATAAACATGAAGTTTTAATATTAGCCTATGGTGCCATGTCTATGGAATATATATGGACAAACAAACCAGTTAGAACATCAGAAGATATGAAAGGATTTGTTATAAGAGTGGGTGGAGAAAATGAAGCTAGGGCAGTAAAATCTTTAGGTGGTGCACCTGTTTTTATGCCCTCAGGTGAAATATACGAAGCTTTACAAAGAGGAACTATTGATGGAATAGTTTGTTATGCAGGAACTATTGGTGGGCGTTCACTTCAAGAAGTAGTAAAATATTGTACTAAAGTACCAATTGGTGCTTATGGCTATAGTATTTTTATAAAAAAGAGTACCTGGGATTCACTTCCTGAAGATGTACGCACCCTTCTTTATGTTGCAGCAATAAAATATGACTACAATCACCTTGAAAAAGTAGAAGCAGTTGAAGAAAATGAATATTGGTCAAAATTATTTGCTGAAGCAGGAATGGAAGTAATTGAACCTCCGAAAGAAGTATTAGCGGAATTTCAAGAAAAGTGCAAACCTGTATGGAGTGAATGGGCCAATGAAATTGGAGCCGAGTTAGGAAATCAATTTATTGAGCTTGCTACGAGTAAATAATTAAGAAAAATTGAGAACTTGATTAGGACGGTAGATCTCATTATTTATTTGTTATCTACCGTCCTTTTACATATGACAGAAATAAAAAATTAGATGAAAATATTTTTGATATGTTATATAAGTATATAAAATTTAGGCAAGGAGAAAATAATGGGAAAAACAATTGTTGAGAAGATACTTTCGGCTCATACAGATACGGATAATTTTGAGATAGGAGATATAATTAAAGCTCGGGTTGACTTTGCTTTTGCCAATGATATCACTGCTCCCATAGCACTAAAATATTTTAAAGAAAGTGGTGCCAGGCAAGTATTTGACAAAAAGAGGGTCGGTTTAATCCCCGATCATTTTGCTCCCAATAAAGATATAAAGTCTGCCGAACAGTGTAAGTTATTAAAAGAATTTGCTCAGGAATATGAAATAGAGCATTATTTTGAAATAGGAAAGATGGGGATAGAACATGCCCTTCTGCCGGAAAAGGGATTAGTTCTTCCTGGAGACGTGGTAGTAGGAGCAGATTCTCATACGGATACTTCCGGAGCATTGGGTGCTTTTGCTATCGGGGTGGGTAGTACCGATTTTGCTGCTGTTATAGCTCTTGGTGAGATCTGGCTTAAAGTGCCACCCACTATTAAATTTATCTATTCCGGAAAATTAAATAAATGGGTCAGCGGAAAAGACCTGATTCTGTACACTATTTCCAAGATTGGGGTAGACGGAGCAAATTATAAGGTGATGGAATTTAGCGGGGAAGTAATTAAAGGTCTTTCTATGGATAATCGCTTTACTATATGTAACATGGCTATTGAAGCAGGAGCAAAAACCGGCATTATTGAACCGGATGAGATTACTTTGAAATATTTAAAAGGGCGGGCCAAAAGACCTTATCAAATTTACAAAAGTGATATAGATGCCCATTATGAAAAGATTATAGAGATTGATGTTAGTAAAATTGAGCCCCAGGTGGCTTTCCCTCATCTACCGGAGAATGCTAAACCGATTAGTAAAGCAAAAGGGATTAAAATTGATC
>Ga0210003_1005020_pt1 | contig 10263 bp, 18 predicted proteins | sample LantaG_FD_182804 | JGI IMG/M metagenome (GOLD analysis project Ga0210003, IMG submission 182804) | Deep subsurface microbial communities from Baltic Sea to uncover new lineages of life (NeLLi) - Landsort_02402 metaG (SPAdes) (version 2) | ecosystem: Environmental > Aquatic > Marine > Oceanic >...
TAGCCCCTGCTGCTGGTAAATTCGCTACCTGATTAGACAATGCTGCAACCTGGCTATTAAGCGATTGCACTTGTGATGCCAGTTGTGGGATAGTCGTTGCTGGCGCTATAGCAGGCGTTGCTGACGTATCACTACCAGTAGCCGTACACGCAGGGAATAATAGCATTGCCCCTATTGCCAGTATTGCTAAAAACCTGAACCTTTTTCTCATAGTATTACCTCCTCTTTTATTATATCAAATATTAGGCTATCTTCTCAAAGATTAGAACATCACCTTTACTGAACACTACTTCATAATCTGGCACTTCCCCTTTTATCATTCGCTTTATCATAGAATTATCAGGAGCTTCTACCACTCCTGTATATTCCCGCCCTAAAAACAATAGCATCGCATAATATTTAGTAGTCACCATTTGCTTGTCTATTATCACATACCTGACACCTTCTATCTCTTTCCCATCTACAAAGAACTCGGCAGCCTCTATTGCCCCTTGTTGAAATGGATTGGCCACTGGCGCTCTATGCGATACCTGTGTTATCCAATGCCCATAATCCCACCATGACAAAACACCATACTCAGGACTCTTATTAATATCCAGCCTGTAATATGCATCCGCATCAGCATACGGCTCAGGTGTATTATCCCTTAAGTATAGCAAGGCATTATACCAATCTTCTGACATTAATATCGGATATTTAGCCACTGGAATGGAATCATACACAGTAAGAAATAACAATGCCACACATAACCCTAATGATACCCCTTTCCGTACCTCTTTAATGAAGTACATCCCAATAGTGGTAAAGCAATACGCTGACATTAAAGCTACTGCTACAACAAAATAATAATCCCATCTGCATTGCGTACTTACCGCAATGAACACCACGCTTGCCCAAATAACTATCAGCAACGGCCTCATTCCCTTTCGTAGCGCTACGGCTAACCCCCCAAAAAACAACACAAAATTCACACCATACTCATGTAAGGCTGCCAATGGGGTTAAAGGGAATGTCTCGCTTATAGACCGCATCTTCGTAATTGCAAATGCATACAGGAAAAGATAAAAACTATCATAAAAGAAAACAGGGAATGCTAACCACAACCCACCAAGCGCAATAGCCACGATAGCCCCAAGAGCTACGCATAATTGCTTGCCTGTCTTGAAATACCGTGCCAGCAAATACAACCCTCCAGGAGTTACTATTGCCAACACAGGAGCTATAATGTAGATAATAGGCATCCCAACCTGTATATAAAAAGGAACTATCATAATAGCCGTAATGCCAAACGCCATAGCCATTCCCACCCAAAACCGCCTTACATCTCTACCACCCCAGTTATCAAGTACAAATTGCACTACAAGCCACAACCACATAGTGAAAAGCATGAATATAGCCCCTTGCCATGCAAGATGTAATAATCCTAGCGCTAACCCCCCTAAGATATACCATAAAAACCCCTTGCTCTTATACGCCTTGATTAAAAATAACATTGTGGTAGTAATCAGTAATACTTCCAAGACATGATGGTCAGTAAAGCCAAGCATTGAACGGGTTAAGAAGCTGGTTGGCATTATTGCCACTAACGCTGCTGCAATAACGCCAGTCCATTTATCATGCATCTCTTTGCCTATAAAATAAACTGGAATTAAGGTTAAAGTACCCAGTATCGGCGGCAACCACGCCCCTACAGATTCGATAACATAGGTTGACGGCTGCCCAAAACTAACTATAAAACTACCAATAACTATCAGCCAACTCATTAATGGCGGGATGATTATTGGAGAGCCATTTGGAAACCATGTAAAATGGTCATAGTATAGCGGCATAGGGAAATTATGAGCCATGTTCTCAGCAAGCCTCATATGATACCAGGGATCGTTGCCACCAAAGATAACATGCCCATCACCTATAAACACCGCATGATACGGAATAACAACACGCAATACCATAGACGCTATAATAACAACACCTAGTGCAATAAGGTAATACGGCATCTGTCTTTCAGGCTTAACTATCTTCTTGCTTTTTGACATTCTGGATATTCCTAATCTCCCTAACACATCTTGCAGGTATTAAATGAGGATTAGCATATTGCAGGTTTGCCCCTTCACCACTTACAGATGTCACAAGAATTACAGTGTCTTTACCCTTTGAGCATAAATAGCCTATTGTAGTTATCTCTGCTGGTTTAAGTTTCTTCACTTCATCTGGATAATACCACCCATCCTTGACAGTAGAATCAACCCATACAACCTCTACATACTTTAGTTTCATTGCCCTCCTTTATTTCTTATTCTCTGAGATAATAAAAACATGGCTATCTTAATACCATCACCCATTCTTAGCTTCGAATCATTAAGTATCCGCTTCCTGTACTCAATCTCTACACAACCTATTCTCCGATTATCACGTGCCAGGCTACCAAATATATCAGCCTCTAAGGTAAACGCATTACTGATTAAATGCCCCGCTAAGAACTTGGCTGTCTCTCTTGTAAACCCCCACATACCAGAGCATAAATCATGTGTCCTGTGTTGGCCATAAAGCATATTAGCCAACACATTCAGGCTCTTATTACCCAGCTTATGCGCCAGCGACATAGCCCCTGCCTCTATATCTTTTCGCCATCCATAAACTGCATCATAAACTGGCAATAACTTCCCACCTTTAAGCATGTCCAGCATTGGCAATATTTCCTTGGCAGGATATGTATAATCCGAGTCCATCATAAAGACATAATCACCTGCAACCCTGTTTAATGCGTGCCTGATAGCCTTCCCCTTACCACGCTCACAATATATAACATTCACCCCCCTAAGTATTGCCCTTTCAGCCGTGCCGTCATCGCTTCCACTATCTGCAACAACAATCGCACACTTTATTGGCAACGCTCTTATCTCATCAATAACACTGGCAATGCTATACACCTCATTATACGATGGCAATATCACTACTATCTTATTATCTATCATTTAATTCTCCTCACCTTACGGGAATCCTCGATTATAAATTCCCCTGCAACTATCATAAAAACCAGTACACTAATAACAAGTGCACAACCCCCTACCATCAGAACTATACCAGAACACCCAAAGGCAACTTCTGCCCAGTTTGTTTCAGCTAACCCCATAGTAATAGTCCCTATCCCTCCAATGCCTAACATAACCAACAACACACCAATTACTAAATCTCTCTTCATTTTATTTACCTCCTAAAATTCCATAACTAACATCCATACTTACTACTTTGACATACCCATGGCAGTACGCATTTTATGGGTTTTACATCTGTTTAAATCACCCCTACCCTTTGTATGTTTTCTTCGCTCTTTACGCCCTGGATTTTTTCTCATTATTTACCTCCTTTCAAAACCAATTCAATGTATAATCCTCCAATATATGCGATACAACCGCACAAGATAAGGCAACCACCAACGAGAAGCGGCTTATGGAACATTCTCCCATGTGTTGACCCAAGATAGAATGCAATAACATGGTCGAGGTCAATAAGTACACCAACGCACCCACACAAAACCCCAACAACCAGTGTGACGAACAACACCGAATGACCTTCAACAAAGGATGCCCACATAATATAATACCTCCTAATTTATCCATAGCACTCTCTTACAATGTTCCTGAAATACCTATTCTCAATCTTCCTGACATCAAATAACCTGTAATGCTCTCGTAGAAACTTCACTATATCCTCTTCAAAGAACATCATTGGATGCACTCCAAAATTCGCCACCCATGATGCCTTCTTCCCTTTAATCCAGCCATTACGGTAATACTCACGCAAGGTCATTCTGCTCTTCCCAATCTCTTGTGATAATAGATTATAAGTGTAAAAACTATCTACCTTCCTGAGCCGAAGCCTATGAGCCTTACCCTCTACCCCACAAACAGTTCTATGTAACGCTCTGGATATCGCCTTAGTAGGCTTCAATCCCCAATTATCGCTTAGGTACGTCAACTCCTCTTCTGTCCAACTAGGCTTATACCCACGTTTTGCATCACGTATAACACCATTCTTTTTTAATCTCCGTATTAGATGGCATACCGAATCATAATTATGCCCTATTCGTATAGCTATATCCTTTACTAGCATTTCGTGATATAACTTAACAACTATATCCTTCTCTGCCTCTGTATAAACAAACTGTCCCATATTCTTATTGGCGAGGCTCGGCCCAGGCATACGGAGAATGAAATGCCTAAGCCGACTCAGCTATCACCCCCATTACAACTACTGAGCAAAAATGAAAAAACTCTTGTAGTTCACACATATAGGGAATTAAGCCTGACCTCATAAATAATGTTATCTCCTATTGTCTCTATATTTCTCCCTTGTTATGTTCCCTACCAACCTATTACTGTAAGCCTTAAGAATCTAATATAAAACCTAAGTCTACAAAGCCATTTTTTATACCAAGGCAATGGTTTCAAGTTAAGCCATGAAATTGCTCCTGATATTGCAAGATGGGCATAAACAAAGGGCAATAAGTCTGTAAGTAATTCTAAGTAATTTTTCTGCTCTTGAGGTTCCCTTAGTTTCAAACCAACAAGAATCCAAATAAGTATATTCTTTAACATAATGTTATCTCCATTTTGTCTGTATGGCTAGGTTTAACCCAAAACGGCTTTTGGCAAACAATACATGTTTTTTCCACACCTTAATTACATCAGGTATCCCCCTAGCTTGTAACACTTTTACTATTTCATCAAACTGAGATGGTATCCAAATAAATGCAAAAATGCCATTAACCCCACCTAGTAATTCTAGCCATTCTATTTGGAATGTTGATATCTTCCCTTTCTCACTTTTTTCTTCAACTACCAAAGCAATTATATCCCCACTAAATAGTTTTTTGACAAGGCACAAATCAGGGAATCCATTAGCGCTATGTATTGATGTCCATGTATGATAAACAAGCCATCCGCAAAGCCTTGCAAGCTCAATAACTTGCTGATTAAATTCCTTTTCCGTCATGCTCTCGTCAATCTTATCCCTTAGCTCTGACATCATTCCTCCATGACTATATAAGTGATATTACCGTATGGCACTAATACTTTTGCACCTAGATATACAGACTTAGCGTTATCACCTAACCACGCATCTTTGACCTCAATAGTTCTTGGCATAAACGAGTATCGCACACCCTCATTGCCCTCATATCTGCTCTCTATTGTTGCACCTTCTGGACTCTTAACTTTTATTATCATATTCCCCCTTATTTATTTTCGCATCATACCAACAATAAGCCAAGCAATTAAGGCAATACCACCAATAATATAAATCATGTAGAGTGGGTTAAAGTAAGCAAAAACTGCTTGCATAGCGATATATATTTTTAGAAGCTCAGTTAGTTGTGCTACTTGGTTTGGGAAGATAGTGACGCATATACCTGTGGCTACTAGCAACTCTAGCAAAGCACCTATTACTTTGTGCCTAGCCATCCATTGAAGACATACTAGAATTATAGTAGCTGATACAGCTATTGCAATTCCCATCTCAAGTGTAATGGATTGCCCTATTAGTCGATAGCTTGCATATAGTATTGCTACAATGCAGATAGTCTCTAATAATGTCTTAAGTGTCTGAGAGATATAGTATGACCAGATACTTTGTAGACTATAGTGGGCAAATCCCCAGCCAAGCCATATTAAAGCTATACAAATCGCACTATTAATACCCCATTGATATAGGTTGTCAAGGATAGGAACACAATCTATTAAACTCCATACGAGTCCAATACTACCGATAGTAAGCAATAGCCAGCCAATTATGCTTGGGATTTTCCTTTTCATTACTTTACCTCTACTACTTATGGGATATTTCTCTTTATCAGAATGGAACTTCTGAAAAACTCTTAAGATTTTAGGTTTAGTCTGATATCTTTCTATTTCTTGCAACCTCGCTAATCTCATTTCGACACACTCAGCACAGTTACAGATAGGCGGATGTCTACTTCTGACATAGTCTCGGTCATCTAGTGGCATTTAAGCACCATCATCATTATATTCCCTATTCTACATTCTCGGAGAGTAGTAAGCATTGCTCCCTTAATTCTAACTTCTGTCATTTGGGGAATTGCAATACTTGCACTTTATAAATGTTATCTTATTCTTTATCAGCATTGTCTTTATTCTCTACTTGTTTGTTCTCTAATAACGTTTTGATTTCATCTAATTTATGATTCAGGCTCTCAGATAGACTATTTATAGCTATTAGTTCAGGTGATAGCTTTTCTTTCTCCTTGACAAAGAATCCAATTATAAATCTAATAGTAAAATAGACTATCGCTATTATTATGACTATCTCCATAACTCCAGCCAAAAACATTTTTATTGCATGTGGAAGGAGTGTTAGATACATGTGCTTTCCCCCACTGGCTGCCAAGTAGTCAAAGAAAAAGGCAAGTAACCCAAAGCACACTGCAATGCTACCCATGTTGACCTTCTGACTATGAGAGAACTTATAGCGAAAGATATTCTTAGACTTCTTATTGCTAAAGTTCTTGCTTTTACCCATGATTCTATTCTACCATGTAAAATGGCAAAACAACCATATACGAATAAAACCGTTTTAACTCCCATTATTTTATTCCCTCTCCTAGTAATCCCCATCCGTCATTACCAACCTTTATAAAAGACTTCTTATTCCTGTATAGCACTGACTTCACTATTGCCTCACTCGACATTAAAGTGTCTGCTATCTCCGATAATGGCATACTGCCAGCCCTTAATAAATCAGTTATCTGCTCTTTCATTGCTGTCTGTTTTGCAAACTCAGCTACCCCCTGAATGTCCTGCTTCGTGAATGCCACACTCTCAGTCACCTCATTATCCCCTGTGAATTCCACATGATACGATACTGGCTTCACTAACCGCCCATCATTTATCTTCCTGTGGAATAACGCTATGTCCGACTTATCCTCTCCTGGCGACTGCATCCCCTGTAATTCAAACACTGAACGAGCTTCGTTGGTCTTATACACCGACCCAAAAAGAGACTCCCCAGCCTTCGGAGTATGGTCTATGCATAAACAAGCAACCCCTAAGCTCCGTAATGCCCTGAGCATACTAATAGCACTGCTATGGTAATCATCAAACCCACTAGCCATGCCAACTGAATCAATAATCACCATCTTGATATTATGCTCTAGCACAATCCGTTGTATCTCCTGTGTATCATCTCTTAGCAAATGGCTACATCTCCGATAATATGGCAATTCCTTTGACTCAATCGCCATGCCCTTCTTTAACGCTTTTACACGCATATCTGCCACATACTGAGACCCCTCCCAGTCCAGAATCAGTGCATTCCCCTGGATTGGCTCAATGCCAAAGAAGCTATGCCCGCACTGCACACACACGGCAATATAAATAACAAAGTAACTTTTACCAGAACCACCCAGTCCATATATCGCAGTAATCTCTTTATCTAAAACATATGGATAAAGACGATACCGTGCCTTCTTATGCTCTGGCAAGCCACCAACCTGTATTACAGGCTCGCCTTTCCGATATTCTCGCAAGACATTTACACAAGTCTGCTCAATGATAGTATCCCAGTCCAAGTCAACTCTATCACTCAACTGTCGTGCCAACCCCTTTTTAGCAGACACGGTTAGCATGTTAACCCTGGCATGTTGCAAATGTAATGATTTATCACCACTATCCTGACTAGCAGTAATCTCCGCATATACCCCTAGTGATGATTCATGGAGATGGTCAACCTTAATACGAATCTTCTCCTCAACCCATCGCAGTTCAAACACATCCCCTATTGACGTTATATTTGGTACACTCATCATAGTTTTACCACCTTACCGAATCGTTATACTAACCACAAAACACGCCATGTAAGTAAATTGAATGGCGAAACATAGCAAAGTATCCACGAATGTTCCTGAGTTTTTACCCATCCTATAAATACCATAAAACGGTATCAGATACATTACACGCTGTTTAGCACTTATAGTCCCACCCTTGAAATTAGTGGACATTACTAATTTATCTGCTACTAGCACCCAGTAACCTATCATGGACAACCCCATTAGTACGAACAAAACACGAGCCATTATCAATCCTATCATTACTGCCATTTTACTTCACACTCCTTAAAGTTCTACTGCCCCGATACGCTTCTTAATCTTCTTTCGACCCTTTATATCGTCAATCTGTAGCTGTAAGTTATTGAACCTTGCCAGTAATTGTAGGTAATCATCATACAGCTTCGGAGGCAACCAATTATTAACTCCAGTCATGTCTTTTAGCTGCCCTTCCAGTTTACCCACCTTATCCTGTAATTCCTTGACTCGTGGTGATGCATAAAACTCAGTAGGATACCCAGCCGTCATTCTCTGATCTGCATAATGCTCTGCCCAAATTTGGCTACAAGGGAAATCTATTAAGTTCTCTTGCACACTAGGCATTGCCACTCTCCTCACCTAAATCCTGAACCTCAGGTTCTCTCTCGTCTTGCCCTTCAGTCCCAGATATATTCTCTGCCTCAGGCTCTCCCTTTACTTTCCCCTCTTTAATCTTAGCAGTTAGCGTATCCAGTATTCCTAATTGTTCTTCCTCGCTGAACTTGCTCCAGGTCTTACCGCCATAATTGTCTTTCAGCCACGTAGTAAACCCAGCATTATCAGTATGCAATGCTTTATCCACAACATCCTTAACGATTGGGCCTAACACTTTACCAAAGTTACACCATGCCCCATCTCCCATCCGATGACATCGTTTCCCAAACTTGTTTATTGTCCATGACACATCATGCTCCCAGCATGTAACCAGCATCGGATTATCACTCTCTGAAGATTGCACATTTCCATCACTACTAGGCATACTATCAGTAGTTACGCCTGGCGATCCTGCCTCAGCCTCAATAACACCACTAACCTTAACACTGGCTTGTTGCATCTCGTCAGACGTGTATAGCCCCGATAGCTCTTCAGGAAATCCCTTGCGTAATAACTTAGCCTCAGCAACCTTCTCCAGCATAGTCTCTGGCATCTTGCGCCACATACTGTTATTAGCTACATACTCGCTAAACTTAGCAGTTGCAGAGAACTCCACTAGCTTATCCCCTAATAGCTTCATGCCAAACACTGTCGCTCTGATTAACTGCCCCTTGTACTCAAACAATGTTGGCTTTGGCGATGGTACATACTTGCCAGTCCGTGCCGCTATCAGGCGAAAGCCATCAATCCCTGTCTGGATAGTAGGTGCGGACACCATTTCACCATCCGCATTCTTCCTACGTCTCTTAATAAAGTATATCTGTCTGGCAAAAGGATTTAGTCCCCTGGCTTCTGCAATATGTATGAAGTATGCCAGCTCAACATCAGTAGCCTGATATGCTACAGTTTCTTTTAATAAAGCCTTAGTTTCAGGAGTCAACCTCTTCTGAATAGCCGTAATCTCGTCAGCTTCCTGCTCAAATCCAACCAAAGATGTTTCTTTTACACTATCAGTCATTTCTATTTCTCCCCCTTTTTTGTTTCTACCAATGGTGTCTCTGTAGTTCCCGCACACTCCAAACAATAATACTTCTGCACCCACCTTCTACCACTCCACACCCGATGCGATTTAATTAAATGACCTTTATCTTTACATGCTGGACATAAAAGCACTTCTACGGTCATTTTACTTCATCCTCCCTTAACTTCTTGATAATCCTCTCAAGTAGCTCTGTCCTACGTTTTGCTTCCTTGTCTATACTGGTTAGCAACCAAATCTCAAGACTAATTGCACCAACTATTGCTACTATCATAACGATAATCTCTACTACCATATCTCTACTTAATTCCCCCCTCCGCTTATTTGCCTTAGTTTATCATTCTCTACCTTTGCCATCCTTTGCATACCAATCTCAATTCCCTTGTTAATACCAGCACTCCAGATATTAAGTACCATCTGCCCATCACATAATCCAGCTAATGCTGTAATAGGGGTATGCACTAAGTCATGTAACTCTTTCTCATAATTTACCTGATCTAGCTCGCTCATTGTCTCATCATTCATGCTTTCACCTTCTTTGTAAATATTGCACTTGCACTACCCTCATATGCTATAAGGTAAGTTCGCATAATATCCTCTTCATCAGATAAAAGATGCTGGATACTAACCCCCTCATATCTCGATGTGGTGACTCTAACCATTATTTCATCCCCAGTTTCCTTAAAAGACTCCACCCTATCAAATAATTTACTCCCAAATACAAAATACCTTACAATAAACCGTTTCTGTG
>Ga0210003_1005021_pt1 | contig 10262 bp, 8 predicted proteins | sample LantaG_FD_182804 | JGI IMG/M metagenome (GOLD analysis project Ga0210003, IMG submission 182804) | Deep subsurface microbial communities from Baltic Sea to uncover new lineages of life (NeLLi) - Landsort_02402 metaG (SPAdes) (version 2) | ecosystem: Environmental > Aquatic > Marine > Oceanic >...
TGAACGATAGAGAGTCGCCAATATGAACGAAGCAAATCAAATTGAATACGAAGACGGCATCTGCAATTTGAATGGAGGGGAAGGCTTGTATCCTGACACAAGACCATCGGGAGGGTGGTTTCATCGAAATGCATCCCGGCTGTTTATTTCTGCGATGTTCTTGTATGTCTTCATAACCATATTTATCGGGCTGTATTTCACCAAGAGCGTATCGCTGATGCTGGTGTATTTTCTGGCCTGCCTGGTGTGCATCTCGTTGCTTCTGGCCTGTCGCAAGGATTTGTTTTCCCCTATATGCATGTCCGTCATGTGGTTTTTTCTGTCTTTTCTGTTGCTGATTCCGTGGAGTGCATCAATTCGCGATTTGGTGCCCGACATACCCGAGTCTCACATGCTCGTATACACAGTGAGCCTGTCGTTGCTCGCGCTGCTCTGCTTTGCACTGGGCACGGTTTGTTCGCTGGATCGTTTGATTTGCCCATTGCTTCGATGGGTTCTGAAAACCAGGGGCCCTCTTCGACCCGTTGGCCAGTTGGAGTTTGTTCTACTTCTGGGCTGGGTTGTTTTTGCCTCTTACATACGCCTGACCATGCACATTGATATTGCGGGTGTCACAACCGACTTGGGGGGCAATATAACGGGGTTGCTTCACCACCTCTTTTTTACGGTCACCAACGCATTGATCCTGCTGTTTTTGTACCGTGCATTGTCCGCGGGCCGCATCTATCTGATCCAGCTCCTTTTTCTGGCGGGAATCTTTGTGGGGACCCAGCTTCTGCTCGGCTGGCGCAGTGGCCTGAAGGAGATTCTGATTCCTGGCTTTGTGGTTTTCTGGTATCAGTACCTTCGCCCTTCCATGCGGCGCCGTTCAATGATCTGGATATTTGCTTTGGTTCTGGCGATACCAACGACCCTGTCGATTGGCAATGCGATGCGAACGAGCAGAAGTGGTGGCGCCCCCCAGGCCTTTTCGGAAGGCGGGGTGCACGGCTTCCTGGTCAAGCTTGTGACGCGCCTGGACGGGAATTCGCGATTTGCTGGCGTGCTTGACCATGAGATGGGGGGGGGGGAGCTTTCTTTTGCCAACCATTTTCAAATGGTGACACTGCTCAAGCAGCGCGCATCGACGGCGGGGTACGCGGATCATGAAATCTGGAAGATTGACGTTACATTCGCCCACTCCCGGGGCGCCAGTGGCCCCGGCGGTGCGTATATCGCCCTTGGGATATTGGGGATTGTCCTGGGATACATTTTCTTGGGCGGGCTCTTCCAGGCGGTCTATCGGCTTTGTTACTCCCTTTCCAATCCTTCGCTGGCCGTCGTCTTATATGGATTGATGGTAGTGGACTTGGCAAAGCTGTATGCTGAGAACTTCTCCATGACGCAAATTGGAAAGAGTTATACTTTTCTACTGTTCGTTTTTCTGTTGGTGAAGCGGTTCTATCTGCGCCGGTCCGGTTCTGCTGCCCTGCTTAGAGAAGGACATTATGGCTCGCAGCAATAGAAAGCAATTTGTCGTGAATGCCGCCTGGGGATGGCTGGCTCAAATTTCGTTCATAATCACAGGAATTATCCTAATCCCTTATGCGATTTCGCGTTTGGGGGAGAACGAATATGGCTTCTTTCAACTAGGACGATCTTCTATTGCGATTTTCATGTTTCTGCAGTTGGGCATGGCACCAACTCTGATTCGCTTTTGTTCGCAGGCAATCGCCGCAAGGAACAGAAGTGAAATCGCCGAGATTAGTACGACGGCCCAATTGCTTTTAGGTGTGCTGGGGCTGGTTGGAATGGCTATCGGGCTTGCTTTAATTCCGCTATTTATCCGTTTCTATGAAGTCCCCGCTTCGTTAGTTTCTGAAACTCAAGGAATGTTAGTGTGCATGGCGTTGTCTTTGTTTGTCAATTTTCTTTTCATTGTACCGCATGGGATTGTTTTGGGGGCAAATCGTCACGATTCGGCTAATATTTTGAATATAATCTATAATTGCCTGGGATTGGCATTGATCATCGTCCTTTTCGAGCAAATCCGCCCTTCATTATTTTTCTTCGGACTGTCTATGCTGATCATGCAGTTAATCAGGTTAATGGGGATGTTTTGCCTAGCGGCGAAATATGCGGGGCGGGAAGTGTTTTTTTCTTTCAAGAAGATCAGCAAATCTACTTTTCACAAGATGGCCGGATTTGGGTCGCTCAGTTTTATCAACACTATTGCCGCTACTGTGGTGTTCCAGGGACCGGTAATGGTTATCGGGAAATTCCTGGGCGAAGAGGCTGTGACAGCATTTGCCCCGGCGCTTTTGGTCTCGCAGTCATTGGCAGGATTACTTGGACGGATCAGCTCGCCTCTTGTTCCCTTGGCGAGCCGGGAGATAGAGAAGAATAGTGGCGTAAGACTGGGGCAATTGGCGACAAGAGCAGGGCAAGTTGTTGGAATCATCGGCTTTAGTGTTACGGTTCCCTTTTGTGTATTTGGCAGGGAAATTGCACATTTGTGGCTGGGGCCGGATCTTAGCTGGACCTGGGGCGTAGTGGCGGTGATGTCAACCGGCATCGCCATATCACAAATACAGGGGGTAAATTACCATCTTGCCCTGGGCGGTGGGAGCATTAAACCGGTGGTCATCAGCCAGGTTATTATGGCTGTTATCGTTGTTACCGGGACAACATTGGGGACACTATATTGGGATTGGGGGATATTAGCTGTCGCGTCATTTATAGGTGTATGCATTTTCCTTCGTAACACGCTTTATCTTGTCTATGCGTACTCCAAACAGTTTGGTTATCGCTTCTTTGTATATCAATGGAAGGTATATATTCAGCCGATGATAGTGACTCTATTTTGTATTGGCGTAGGATATTCCGTCAAAGCTATCGTTCGATCCGACAACCCATTTGTACTAGCCGGCTGTTTATTGGTTGTTATGAGCCTTTTCTTCAGCCTTAATTGGGTGTTCGTAGTGCCGGAAGAAATGAAGAGTCTGCTTCCGGTGGGTCGAATAGGCAAACTATTTAGATCGAAGTAATCTGACTATGGCGACTGTTATTGATGCTGCGGTAGAAAGTGGAAGGTGCATTGGCTGCGGAGTCTGCGCGGCTTTGTGTCCGCGGCGTAAGCTCGAAATGCACTTTGATGAGAACGCGCTCCTGGTTCCTCGCAGCATTGGCCAAGAATGTCCCGCCGGGTGCTCCTTGTGTCTGTCGATTTGTCCGTTCGTGTGTGAGGAATCTACAGATGCGCTGGCGGAGGAGCTGTTTGACTCCTATCCGCAGATCAGGCACCGAGCTGACACGGGGTACTATCTGAAGGCATACGTCGGCCATGTGGAATCACAGGCCCTGCGAAGCACAGTGGCTTCGGGTGGATTGACGACGGCTGTGCTGGAAGGGTTATTGTCCAAGGGCGACGTGGAGAATGTCATAGCGGTTCGACCAACCGGCCGCGTTGGGTCTAAGATGCTGTTCGAATCTGCAGTTGTATCGACCGCCGAAGGCCTGCGGGAGTGCGCAGGGTCCTGCTATTATCCGGTATCGTTCCAAACGGCCCTTCGGGAGGCGGCAAGCAGCCAATCCAGCTATGCGATTGTCGGGCTGCCGTGCGTTTGCCGGGCGGTCCGCCTGGCGCAGAAAAAGAGCCCACGGCTCCGAAACATTCGCTACGTCTTGGCCTTGACGTGTGGGACGAGCAAGAGCACTTTTTTCACTGACTACATTGCTACTACAGTCGGCGTCGAACCCAAGAAGGTCGTGCGGATATGCTATCGCGACAAATCGCGGCGCTTGCCCGTTGTGCAGTATCCTACGAGAATTGCTTTTCGTGACAAAGCATCAGGAGATATCCACTACAAGTATACCACTTGGCTTCATGGGCGAATCGCGGCTGCTTTCACGACGCGACTGTTTTCTCCACTGGCCTGCAATTTTTGCGATGACGTTTTTGGAGAGTGTGCTGACGCGACATTTATGGATGCCTGGCTGGGAAACTACGGGGAACAGCCCTTGGGAACCAGCATCGCCCTATTCCGTAATCCGGCGCTGTTGGAGCGCTTCATGTTGCTGCCTGGCATTCGGGTCGATGATATACCGATCGATCAGGTCATTGCCAGCCAGGCGGGCGCCTTGGATGCCAAGAGGATTGGGTTGGCGGTTCGCTATCACGACGCATTGCGTCGCGGGGAGGTAATTCCCTCGGTTCGCGAACATGTGCTGCCTCCGTTTCGCCGAATTCCGCTGTTGCGATGTTGGCGATACCGGCTCCAGCATCACATGTCCCGAATTTCATTTTTCTGCTGGCGCAAGAGCCGTGGCTGTCCTGATCTATTCTGGAAACTACTGTGGTTGCCATGGCAGACATACCGAGTCCTTGGTCGAGTGATGCGAATATTTCCGAAGCGGCTGTACCAACTACGAAAGTGAACGGAAAGGGAGATTGTGAGAATCGGAATGCTAACCCATCATTGGCCTGCCAATTTCGGCTCCAATCTTCAGGCCCTTTCAACGTTCCTATTACTGAAACACATCGGGCAGGATCCCGTTTTTCTGAACTATAGGCCCCCGGGCCACGAACGGCACTATGCTGCTCGGGCTACGCAGGCCCAGTTAGAAGCCCATGCGCATCACGCCAGCCAATTCTATGAACAGACCGATGTTGCCCGCAATGCCGAAGAAGTGAAATGCCTGTGTAAGGAAGCCAAGATCGACTTAGTGTTGGCGGGCAGCGACACAATCTTACGGGTGAACAAGAAGCGGAGTACGGAAGACTGTTGTTTCCCGAACCCTTTTTGGATGCAATGGGTCGATGACCTTACGCCTCGGCCGAAAGCAGCAATGATTTCGGCATCCTCAGAAGGTACATACTACTGGTTTCTCGAAAGGGATGTGAAAAAGAAAATGGCGGAGGCGTTGTTACGGGTAGACTCGATTTCGGTTCGTGATCGATGGACACGCAACATGGTACGCTATCTGACCAAAGGATATCTTACTCCACAAATCACACCCGATCCCGTGGCGGTACTCAATAACGTCTTGCCCGAGTCGATGCCGGAACAAGCGGAGCCGAAATCAATATCCAAGCAATATCTGCTTTTACATGTGGGGCCGCGGCAATATTCCCCCACCTGGGTCAAAGAATTCGTTCGACTGGCCCATAAGAAAGACCTTCAAGTCTTTACTCTTCCAGAAACCACGTATGTCCTTGACCTACCTGTTGACCGACAATTGCCACTACCCATGCGGCCGTTGGAATGGTACTATTGGATCTGCCATTCCGCGGGCATGATATGCAAGGCATTCCACACGGTTGTCAGTTGTATTTTCAACGATGTGCCATATCTGAATGTATATGCCGGATCGGCAACTTGGCTGAAGTGTCTGTCCATCCAAAGAGCCAGCAAGGCCTACGATGTGAGCATGAATGTGGGCATGCAGGGACACTGTTATCTGCCGTTACAGGGGCGAATCCTACTATCTCCCAGGCGAGCCCTAAAAAAGCTGTTAGCGGTTCCGGCCGGGGCCTATGAACCGTATGCGACTGACGCGCCTCGCTACTACGAGGCGTATATCCGCGATTTGACACAACGCCTGTCGTCGCAAGAATAGATTGCTTCGAACCAGTAGCGATCTGTCGGTGTTGATATTCTGAAGAAAGTATGCCTGATGTTATAAAGTGATAGGAAGTCAGGAATGAAGATTCTTTTCCTAACCAGTGAGCCGTGCTACCCACCGGTTAATGGTGTTCGCGTGAAATCATGGCATGCGTTACGGCTGATGGCGAAACAGAACGAAGTAGCTGTGGCCACACTGATTTCTCCCGAGGTGGAGGCTTATGATCTTGATCCAGTGAAAGGAATTACGTCAGAAGTTATTGCCATCCCCTTGGAGAAACGCCGACCCATCGCTGTTGCTTGGCAATGCTTGACACGCGGTTCAATCTATTTTATGGAGAGATTCCGCTGTGAGTCGTTTCGCGGGAAGGTACAGGATATGATCCGCCGATTCTCTCCAGACGTTATTCACTGCGACCTGATCCTGATGACACAATATCGTGACTGCATTCCGTCTGGTGTAGGCGCTGTGGCTTCGATCAACGATAGCTCTGCTCTGACGGTAGAGAACAGCTTTCAGCATAAGCAGCATAGATCTTTGAGGATGAGAATGTACCGGAAGTATCAACTGCACCAACTGAAGAAATATGAGGCCCGCCAGTTTCAAAAGTTTCACGCGACACACACGATGACGGATGTGGACGCGGCCTACCTCCGGTCGTTGAATCCTGCCATCCGGACGGAAGTAATCCCTAACGGCACAGACATCCTTCCCCCGGATAACTGGGAAGCCCCTTTACCGGAACAGCATGCGATCGTGGTAGCTCGACTAGGCGGGGCCAATGTCGAAGCTTTGGAGCGTGTTCTCGATATCGTCTGGCGGAACGTGGTAAGTCAGGTCCCCGATGCAGTGCTCCATGTGGTCGGACGTTTGTTGGATTCCTGTGGGCGGCTTGAAGAATTTGCGGGTAGCATTAAGGGGGTACAGATGGAGGGGTTTGTTCCCGAGCTCACGGATGCCTACCGAATGGCTGGCATCTGCATCGTACCGGTCGACAAGAACTGTGGCCTGATCAACAAGGCCGTCGAGGGAATGGCTGCCGGGCTGTGTGTGGTAGGTCTGCGAAAGGCATTTGAAGGAATTCCAGAAGCGGTTGATGGTGAACACTGTCTTCTTGCCGATAGCTATTCGGAAATGGGTGCTCTGCTTGTTCGGGCCATGACAGATTCAGAATTGCGGGGTCGGATACAACGGGCAGCGGCGAAGATGGCAAAGCAATGCTACAGTTGGGAGAGTCGACGGAGCCAATATCAGGCGATGTATGATCGGGCGAGCCAGTTGGCTCAGCGCGAAGTTAAGTTGCGACGTTTTCAAGCATGAGTAGAGACGCGTTTACACCAAGGATGTCAGCCAGCCTGATGGGAAATATCAACGACACAACAGGACAAGGAAGACCCCTATGGAAACGAACCCCACAATCATCATTGACATGTCAGCCATCCGTCGCGGGGGTGGTGTTCAGTTAGCCTGTAACTTTCTGGATCGCTACCCGACCAGTCGTTTCCGTCAATTCCGTCCGGTGATCCTCTTGCCGGGAGATGGGCCGCTGGCTGATTGGGAATCGCCGGACGGCCTTGGCGTTGTGGAAGTTCTTCACGCACCAACACGTCCGGCGAAACGATGGGTGTTTTACCGTACCAGATTGCAGAAATTGATCCGGCACCACAATATAAAGGCATCTTTTACATTCTTTGGGCCCGGATTGCCCTGTCCTGGCAGCGTGATCAGTGTTGTGTCCGTGGCGTATCCGGTCATCTGCTATCCAGAGAGTCCATTCTGGAAATACTGCCCTCGCTCTAAGGCGTGGCCCACAAAGTTCAGAAATATGTTTCGGAGGAACGCAATCCGACAAGCCACCGTGGTGCTCGCGGAGACGGAGACGATGAAGAGGCGGTTGGTTCAACACCTGAGACTTTCCCCAAAAAAAGTGAGCGTTCTTCCCCCTGTTGTCACTTCTTATATCCCGGATATGGAGAAGGTTCCAGGGGTATGCCAATCGATCCTTGTCCTTAGTGGCCTGGCCCCGCATAAGAATTTGTGGCGTTTATACGATGTGGCCTACTTGGCCAACGAGAAAGGCTTGGACATTCGTTTCCTTGTGAGCATCGACCGCAAGGCATTTCTTGCAGCACAGAGAAACACATATCCGCTCGTGCTGGAAGTGATAAACCGTTATTTCGAGTTCGTCGGTAGCGTACCCCCTCGGCATATCGGAGATATATATGCGAGGTCAGATGCTCTCCTGAATATCAGCGATTTGGAGAGCTTCAGCAATAATTATATGGAAGCATGGAGGGCGTCGAGTCTGTTGATTTGCAGTGATCGTGACTTTGCCAGACACATATGCCAAGATAGTGCCATCTACGTTGAGCCGCATGATGCAGAATCGGTCGTCGCTGGGATAAAGCGGCTCTTGGCAATGACATTGGATGAAAAGGAGGAAATGGTGCGTGCAGGGAAGAGATTGTTGCGTCAACTTCCGAGCTTCACTGAGAGATTCGACACCATTGCCGATCAGATTATTGAACTAATTCAAGCAAAGGATACCATATCGCCATGAAACTGAAGTATGGTCTGGTTGTTTTGCTCGAAACCGCCATGCGGGCGGTAATGTGTCTGCCCAGATTTCGACTGTGTTGTGCGATGAAATCACTCTTCCTTCGGTGTTTGGGGGCGAAGGTTGGACAACGTGTCATTTACTATCCTGGGGTATGGATATGTACCGGCCGAAATCTCGAGATCGGGGACGACGTCAATCTCGCTTTGGGAGTATTGATGGGGACGGATGGAGGAGTAAAAATCGGAAACAGAACATTAATTGGATTTCGCACCCAAATTATATCCGGAAACCATGTCATACCCGAGAATCATGGCAAGATATTCTATAGTGGCTACGACAGAAAACCTATTATTATCGGCGACGACGTCTGGATTGGCGCGAACTGTTTGATACTGGCTGGCGTGACCATTGGAGAAGGAGCCGTGGTCGCCGGAGGCAGCGTGGTCAACAAGTCGGTAGAACCCTACACTATTGTGGGAGGGGTACCTGCCAAGTTTATTAGAAGTCGTTCTTAGATAAACGGAAAGGCATCGCACTATGCAGAACAACATTGGTCTGCAATGTTGTAGAACCATGAACAAGGTAGCCCCGTCAAGGGACTCTTCCAGATGATTCCACAGATCAAAGCGTTTTTACAGAATATCCCCATGCCTGTGGGTAATATTCTGGCAAAAATTCCGTACCGGGCACGGCCCGGAATGGGTAAGGCCTATCGCCGTCACCAGAGGCAAATTCAGAAATACGAGAGTTGGGATTTAAGTCAGCGTAAGCAGTTCATCCTGGAGAAAATGCGTCGGGTCGTTATTCACAGTGTGGAAAATGTGCCCTTTTATCGCAACTTGTATGCTTCTAAGGGGTTTAATCCAGATCAACTGCGTGGTTTTGACGACATTGCCCGCATTCCGATCATTAGCAAGGGTCTGCTTAGGGAAGTAGCTTTGGAGGAGCGTTCCACTTGCCGATTCGGTCGGTATATCGCAAACACCGGCGGTTCTTCCGGGGCTACCTTGTCGCTATACCTTCTGCCATCACAGATACCCGCTGAATGGGCGCACATGCACACTATCTGGCGGAGACTAGGCTATCGCGAGCGATGCCTTAAGATCATGTTCTGCGGTCGGGTCCTGGGTAGCCGTTCCGTGGTTTATGACGGCCTACGTCACCAATATTCAGCCAACATCTATCAGGATTTGTCTATCGTAATAGATGAGCTTCTGCCTAAGGCAAGGCGTCATCGCATAGAGTATCTTCACGGTTACCCCAGCGCCCTATGTGAGTTTGCCCACCACTGTAAACAATACTCCCCAGAACTAACTGATATTCTACGAGCATCTCTTCGGGGAGCATTCCTATGCTCAGAGTTTCCCAATCCCGTGTGGCGGTCAGAGATCGAGAAGGTGTTCAACATCCCCACAGTCTCATGGTACGGACACACAGAACGTGCCATTCTGGCATGGGAGAAAACCGAACAATTCGTTTACCATCCGTTCCAGACCTATGGATACTGTGAAATAACAGATACTCCAGATAGTGGCTCCAGTCACTTGGTGGGAACATCTTATCTGAATCTGGCATCACCCTTAATTCGATATGACACTGAGGATGATGTTGAACCCGTTTCAGAGGAAGCTGGGCTACTTGAATCGTTCCGCGTTCGGCACGGCCGTGCTGGAGAATTCGTCTGCGACGCGCGAGGAACTCGAATTACGTTGACTGGTTTGATCTTCGGAAGGCACCACAAAGTTTTCAACGTAGCACGATTTGTACAGGTCCAACAGGATAAGCCTGGTGAAATGACAGTATGGGTGGTGTTGGAGAAAAGCTTCTCTGAACCGAAAGACTGGACTTCGTTGTTCGACGCCACCGGCCTGGATATGCGAGTTACATTTCGCACCATCGACCAGCCTATACGAACACCTAGTGGAAAGGTTGTTCTAAAAGTCCGTAAAGAGTGGACTGATGCAATCGCCGCCACGGCAAATGAGACATAAAGCGGAAGTGAGTAATCCATGAGACAAGTACTACAGAATTTGCGGTCTGGGGAGACGAAAGTGGAATTGGTTCCGGGTCCGGGGCTGAGGCCGGGAAGTCTGCTGAT
>Ga0210003_1005022_pt1 | contig 10262 bp, 9 predicted proteins | sample LantaG_FD_182804 | JGI IMG/M metagenome (GOLD analysis project Ga0210003, IMG submission 182804) | Deep subsurface microbial communities from Baltic Sea to uncover new lineages of life (NeLLi) - Landsort_02402 metaG (SPAdes) (version 2) | ecosystem: Environmental > Aquatic > Marine > Oceanic >...
GGGGGGGGGGGGGGGGCGCCGAGGCGACGAACGGGGAGCAAGGCCGCCGGAACGAGCTGGTTGCGGGAACCGCCGCCGCCGCGGCGCGCCGTTTGCAACTGCCGCCGGAGCTCCGCGAGCCCGTCGCCGCGACCTGGCAGCCGCTCTCGGTCCGCCTCCAGCGCATGGTCCACCTCCACGGTTGCACCGAGGATTCCGGCTCTCGCGCCTTGTTTGATGGTCTGGGCGACGTCTACGACCTATTCCGCTCCACGAGCAGCGGCGGCGGCGGCGGCGGCGGAGGCGGCGTCAGCAGAGCCGCTGCTCGAGGCGCGGGCGGCGGCGCTCGCAGCGGCGGCGGCAGCTCTGCGTTCAAAGGGATTTGCAGGGGCTGCAATGGCTACCATTTTGAAATGCTCCGCTGCAGTGACCTAGCCCGCGAGGTTCAAGACTTGTAGAGAGAGCGGGGCCGCAGGAGAGAGAGAGAGAGAGAGAGAGAGAGAGAGAGAGAGTTTGGGAGAGAAAGCGGAAGAGAAAAATAAGAGAATGTTTTTTTTTTACTTTTGAGTTTTCCCTTTCAAGCTCAAGTTTGAGTTCTTTTAATCCCCAATGCAAGCGTTATCAACTTCTTCACCCGTTCAGAAAGTATCCGCGGATGCTGCGCGGAGGGTGGCGGAGGTGGTGGCGGAAGAGGTGGTCGGGGTTGAAGCAAAAAAACGACAAAGCGAGAGAAAAATCATCTCTTCGTTTTTTTCGACGACGACAAACACTGCTTCTCTCTCTCTTCCTTCTCGCATCGCTCGTTTCCCCCTTCTCAAACCTTTTCTCCCAGCGCCTTGTTGCCCAGCGACGTAGCCATGGTTGCCCTACTCCCGGCCTGGGCGGTAGCGCTGCTCGCCGTGGCTGTTTCGGTAAGGTTTCGAGGGGCTGGGAAAATCCAATGCTTGCTGGCCCACACTCTCTTCGACATGTCGAAGAGAGTGAAGCTTCCCCGTGACATTCGCGCGTTGATTGCTCGGTCTAGCGCTCTCTCTTTGCCTCTCCCCTCGCGTCTCAGAGGAGCCACGGGCTTGCCAAATTGTTAGCGGCAATAAGTAAAGCAAACAGATGCACGGAGATGACCTTCTCGGCGCGGAAGCGACACGTCACTTCGATCTTCTTCTTCGTTGCTCTTTTCTTCTTCGTCGACCTCAACCTCAAAACCTCCTCTTCTCTCTCTCTCTCTCTTTCTCTTTCTCTTTCTCTTTCTCTTCTCCTCTCTCAGGTCATCACCTACGGCTACCACCCGCTCCTCCGCCGCCGCTTCCGCTCCTTCCCCGGGCCCCAACCAAAATGGCTCCGCGGCAACGTCGACGAGGTCATCAAGAGGCACATCTTCGGAGCTTACGACCACTGGCAGGCGCAGTTTGGACAACTTTTCCTCGTGTTTTTGGGGTCGAGGCCTGTGGTCGTGTCGACGCATGGGCCGACGGCGAAAAAAATAATGCTGCGGCAGCCGACCAGGCCCCCTCTGGCGGGCCCCGCAGAGATCCCCTTCAATAAAGATAATAGGTATTTGAAGCACGACCTGCTGACGACGCAGGACTCGGGCTACCACCGCTCGCTGAAGAGGACAGGGTGGCTCCCGGCGTTCAGGGGCGGGTCGATCGCTCAGTCAGCGGCGTGCATGGACGCCGGGGCGAGGGAGCTGGTCCGCAGGCTCGGAGCTGTGGCCGATCTCGAGGAGGACGGATCGAACAAGAAGAGCAAGGAGATCAACATCTGGAGGATGATGGGCGAGGTAAGAGAGAGAAGAGAGAAGAAAGAGAGCAAGAGAGAGAGGAGAGAGGAGAAAAAGAGGTCGAGGACGAAAGAAGAAAGAAAAGAAGAAAAAACTCACTCGATCTCTCTCTCTCTCTCTCTCTCTCTTTCCACACTTTCGACCCCCCTCCCTCCACCACCACCACTCCCCAACCTCGACACTCAGGTCACCCTCGACGTCGTCTTCCGCGCCGCCTTCGGCATCGAGCTCGGAACCCAGATGGAGGCCTCGCAGCGGCCCGAGCGCGCCACCAGACTCATCGAGGCAGCCAAGAGCGTCTTCGAGGTCGGGCAGCGCTCCACCCGGTACTTCGTCGTGGTCCAGGCCCTTCCCCCGCTGAGGCCGCTGGTGCGCGTGCTGGCGACGCTCTTCCCCGATGCTGCCCTGAGGAGGGTCACCGCGGCCCGCGGGCTGGTGTTCAGGACCGTGGAGCAGCTGCTGGCGGAGAAGAAGAGGGAGCGCGCTGAGAAGAACGCTGCTGCTGTTTCTTCCGCTGCTGCTCCTCCTTCTTCAGCTCCTTCGTCTCTTTCTTCGCGCCCGCCCTCCGCCGTCGCCCCGGGCTGCTTCATCGACTCCCTCCTCGACGCCACGCACGACGACGGCTCCCCCTGGCACGACGACGAGATCGTCGAAGCCTGCCTGACGTTCGCGCTCGCGGCCTACGAGACCACAGCCACGGCGATCTCTTTCACGTGCTACGGCCTCTGCCTCAACCCCGAGGCCCGCGCCTCCGTGGCAGCGCAGCTGGACGCCAAGCCGATCGACGACAAGACGCCGGCAGAGCTGCTGGAGACGTTCGCCGAGGACTACCCCCTGGTGGACGCGAGCCTGGCCGAGGCGCTGAGGCTGTGGCCCCCCGGAGCCATCACGATCCGCAAAGCGGCGACCGACGACGACGGCAGGGGCAACACTGAAGTGTTTGGTCTCGAAAACAACAACGACGGCTCTTCTTCTCTGAAACGCTACTTGGTGCCCAAGGGCACGTGGATGCACTGCTGCATCTGGAGCATCCACCGCGACGCCAAGGTGTGGCCGCGCGCCGAGGAGTTTCTGCCGGAGAGGTTCCTGAGCCCGCAAATGACAAAGGCGAGCGGAGGCGGCGTTGCTTCTTCTTCTGCTTCTCCTTCAGAAAAAGAGGGACAGCAAGAGCAGCAGGACCTCTACTCTGCCTCGCAAGAGGCGCGCTCCCACTACTACTTCCCCTTCGGCGACGGCGCTCTTTCTTGTGTCGGCAGGCGCTTCGCCGAGGCCGAGGCGCGCGTGGTGCTCGCCCGACTCTTCAGCGACTTCGAGCTCGAGCTGTCGCCCGGGCAGGTCCCGCTCAACCTCAGGGCGCCGCTGACTCTGGGCCCCGTCGAAGGGATCTTCGTGACTCCCCGTAGGAGGGAGAAGATGACGAGCGGTGGCTTGGCGGCGAGGCCGAAGACTCCGGGGACGCCGCCGCAGTAGAAGGAATGAATGAATGAATGAGAGAGAGAGAGAGAGAGAGAGAGAGAGAAGAAAAACTTGCCTTTTTTTGTTTTGGTTTTTTGTTTTTAGCGCTTTTCATTTGTCAGAAAAAACCCACCCGCAGCTTTGGTTGTGCCTTTTCTTGTCTAATATGGAAATGAAAAAGGAGAGGGAGAGAAGAGGGCGCGGAGAGGAGAAAGAGAGAGGAGAAAAACTCAAAACAAAAACAAAACTACTTCATTTTCTCTTTTACAAGTCATTTTTCTATTTTCTTCATTCAAACGTCGAGCCCTCCGCAGTCGTAATCAGCCAGGTCCAGAAACTCCTCGATCGGGTACACGCTCGAGATCAGGAAGTTGCGGAACAGAGGGAACAGCGGCAGGTCCAGCTGACCCCCGAAGCCGATAGCGAACGACTTGACCTGGACCCACCTCGCGCGTGTCGCTCGCTTCGCCTCAAACTCCCGCAGGGCCTCGAAGAGGAGCTCCTTTCCTCCTCCTCCCCCTCCTCTTGTTTCTCCTTTCTTGAAGGCCCTGGCGAGCTCGACAGCGTCCTCGAGCCCGACGCAGCCTCCCTGTCCGGCGTTGGGCTATTTTTTTGTTTTGAAGTGGGTTGTAAAAAGAGAAGAAGAAAGGAAGGAAGAAAGAAAAAAGGGGGTGAGTTTTTTGTTTTGTTTTGTCTCTTCTCTCTCTCGCTTTTAAAAAAAAAAAAAACCCTTCTTCTCAACCTCTCACCGTCATCGGATGCGCCGCGTCCCCCACGGCCGTGACCCCCCCGACCCCGTAGCTCTTCCCTCCCTCCAGCCACCGGTCGTAGATCGCGGCGCGGGACCAGGTCGAGTCGGCGGAGGCCTCCTGCAGCAGCTTGACTCCCGTCGCGGCCAAGTCCCAGTCTGCCGAAGAGACCGCCCTCAGCGCGTCGGCGCGCATCGCCGGGACTTCGGTGATTTTGGTCCTGTCCCCGTCGCGCTCGTTCTGGCAGGTGAACCAGTAGAAGAGGGCGCGAGGCTCCTTTGTCTTGCTGTTGGAAGCATCGACTTCCTCGCCGCTGATCCCAGAGACGCCGCCGGCGTGGACTCCGAGCGGGGCGATCCCGACCCTGACGCCCGAACCAAAGTGGAACCTGAACTTGTCCCGCGGGAGCATGCGGGGCACGGAGTCTTCGGGGAAGGACGCGATGCCTCGGTAGGCGGTGTAGCCGACGTAGCGGAGAGGTTTCAACAGGGCGGAGGAAGAAGAAGACGAAACGGAAGAAGAAGGAGAGTCGGTGACTGCCCTTCGAACAAGCGTCGAGTTTGCTCCGTCTGCCGCGACGAGCGCGCGGCAGCGCAGGGGTCCCTCGAGGCCCTCCACCTCGATCTCCACGCTGCCTTCTTCGCCGTCACTTCCTCCTCCTGAGCTCTCCGAAACGTCCCTGACGGAAACCACGTTGCACCCAAAGGCCATCTTGCCGCTCGGGATCTTGCTCGCCAGGGACCTCACGAGCGCAGCACGGCCGACGCCGCGGGCCTCGTGCGGGCCACCGACGCAGTCGTCGATCGCGATCTCGCGCATCTTTTTGCCGCTGGAATCGAACAGCTCGATGCCGTGTATCTGGGGCCAGGCGGCACGAAGCTCGTCGCCTACTCGCAGCGCGTCCAGGGCCCGCCACGCGTTTGTCCAGAGCCCGATCGAGGTGCCCTCCGCCCGCGGCTTGGATGACTTCTCCAGGACCACGAAGTCGTCGATCCCGACCAGAGACAGGGCTCTGGCCGTGGCGACCCCGGAGATCCCGGCCCCGGTGATGACGATGGTGCGAGGGGTGATGAGCGAGGGGAGGAGGTCTTGGGGTGAAGAGGTGGGAGAGGTGGGAGAGGAGGGAGAGTTTGACACCAACGACGCCGACGCTGCGAGCGTCGTGGTCGAAGGAGCTCGATCCTCGCATCGCTTTTGCTGCCGCGGCCTGCTCAGGGCTCCGCTGTATCGCTTGCTACCAGGGCTCAACAGAAGAGATCGAGATGTCACTCTAGAGTGCATCGCAGCCTTGATCGATGGAGCGCCGAGGCGGCATTGCGGCGGAGAAAGTGGAGAGATCATCATCATTCGTCGTCGTCGAGATTTTTTTCTTTTGTATTTTTTTCTTTTTTTTTCGTTTTTTGTTGCTTTTTTACCAAGTCTCCTCCTCTCTCTCTTTCTCCCCTCACTTCTTCACCGCCCTCTGGCCCAGTGGCACGTCATCGTCCTCCGAGTCCGAGTCGTCAAACGCCACGTCGCGCTTCTTGGACGCCGCCGTCGCGGAGGCCGGCTGCTTCTTCTTGCTCGGCGGCGGCGCGGCCTTTTTCGCGACCTTCTTCTTCGCGGCGATAGGCGCGTCCGAGTCGTCAGAGTCTTCCTCTTCGCTCTCGCTCTCGCTCTCGTCTGACTCCTCGTCAGAAGAATCCGCCTTCTTCTTCGTCTTCTTTTTAGCAGACGAAGAAGGAGCTGGTCGCTTCTTCCCCGCCGTTTTCGCCTTAGCCTTCACCGCCTTTGTCTTTGTCTTCGCCACCACCGCGCCCTTGTTGCTGCCCGCCGCGGCGACCTTCTTCTTCTTCGCAGGAGACCTCGCGGAACCGCCGCCGCCCCCACCGACAGCCGCCCTCGCAGAAGCATTCTGCTTCACCCATTTTTCCGCCTGTTCTCTCGGACAGAGCCCGGACTGCACGCAGTACTTCAAAGCCATCGCCGAGTCTGGCCTCTGCTGCAGCAATGAAGAGTAGAACTTGCGGGTCGGGTCTGTCTCGTCGGGCGTTTCCCGGATCTGTCCCGGAAGGTCGAAGACCTTCCTGACGGTGACGGTTATAGTTGTAGAGGAGGCGCCCTTCTTTTTGTTTGCTGCTGCTGCTGCGAGCTTGCCCTTGCCCTTGGAGGCAGCGGCAGCGGAAGCTTTGGGCTTGGTCGCCGCGGCGGGGGTTGGGGCGGGCTGCTTCTTGACTGCTGCTGCGGAGGGAGTGGCCTTTGGTGCTGCTGCTGCTGCTGCGGGGGCTTTCCCCTTGGCTGCTGCCGAGAGAGGGGCCTGGTTTGGGAGAAATGGGGGGAACGGAGTCGAGAGGTCGAGGTCGAGGTGAGGTTGAGAGAGGGACGCGATGGTCGAATCGAAAGAAAGAAAAAACAACAATCATCGCCTTCTTCTCTTTTCATCTCTTCTCTCTCCTCTTCTCTTTTCTCTCTCTCCATCCCCCTTTTCAATCGCTCTGTGCCATGCTCTCCTCTCAGTCTCCCACCTTGACACGCGCCGCGAGAGGGGCGTCGTCGTCGTCGTCGCTGCTACTCTCTACCGATTCCTTCTTCTTGCTCGGCGCTGCCGCTGCCGTCGCCGCAGCTGATGCTGCTGCTGCTGCCTTCGGAGCGGCCGCGGGAGCCGCCGCGGCTCGCGCGAGCAGCGGGACGTCGTCCGAGTCCGAGTCGGACATCGTCGCGGGAGGTTGAGAAAGAGGGAGAGGGCGCTGCTGGCTTTTGCGCGGCGAGAGAAAGAAGGAGAGCGGGATCGAAATCGAAATTGGAAAGAGGGAATTCGATCGAAACGCCGAAGAGTGATTTTCATCGACCCCGACCTCCCTTCTGTTCTTGTTTCTTTTTTCATTTCGTTCATTCTAGTTTTTTTTTCAATACAGTCAAGTGTTTATCAGACTTTCTGGTTTTTTCTCTATTTGCTGTCGACGAATGGGGAGGGCGGAAGACGGGGAGCGAAATTGGGCTGGTGGAGAGGGACGGGAGGAGAAGGAGAAGAGGAGGAAGAAGAGCCCCCGGCGAGCGACACCGGCGACGACGACGTCGAAGAGGAAGGAAGCGTCGCTCTCGCTGTTGCTCCTCCGCCCTCTTCTCCCGCAGCAGCAGCAGCGCCACCACTGCCCCCGCCGTGAGCAGCAAAGGAAGAAGAAGGGAGAACTACGGCAGCTCGAATCATCTCCTCCCGTCCTCCTCCTCCGCCTGCACTCTCACCACTCCCGCTCTCCCTCTTCTTCCTCTCCTCCTCCGCCGAAGAGCTCTTCTCGACCCTCGCCTTGGCGGCCTCGGCCTCTTTACTCCAATCGAAACGGAACACAAGCGTCGTCATCGCGCAGCACTGCACGACAGTGGTGGCTGCAAGCCCGACCCACAGCCCGCGGACGCCCTGGTCGAATTTAAAAGCCAGTAAGGCCGCGGCGGGGATCCCCAGTGCCCAGTAGAAGAAAACATTAAGCAGAGCGGCGCTCTCCTGCCTTCCCGCGCCGCGGACGCAGCCTCCGAGAGCACCGTTCACTCCATCCCCTACGATGGCCGCGGCCGTCCAAGGGAGCACGACCCTGGCGGCTTCTAGCACAGCAGCGTCGGAGGTGAAGAGCCTGGCCCATGCGGCGCGCGCGCCGAAGAGCGCCGAGGCTGCCGCCGACGACAGGAACAGCGTCGCGAGCGTCGAGACTAGCGCTGCCCTCGCCGCCGCGGTGGGGTTGCCGGCGCCCAGCTCGTTGCCCACGCGCGTGGCCGAGGCCGCTGCCATGCCCAGAGCCAGCGAGTAGGCGATCGTGACGGTCTGGAAGCCGATGCCGGTGGCGGCGACGGCCGGGGCCGGGTCCGGGAGGATGAGCCCCGACATCAGCACGATGGCCTCGAAGGTCCACCACCTGTTGTGAGGGGTTTTTTGTTGGTTTTTTCGGGTTGATAATTTTGAGGTGAGCAAAGGGAAAGGAAGAAGAAGCGATAGAAGAAGACGAGAGGTGGAAGAGAGGAGGCGGGGGGTGAAAGAACGGGGCGAAACGAAGGAGGAGAAGAGCTCGAAAAAGAAGTTTGAAAAAAATCAAAAATAAAAACTCCAAAAAAAAACTTCCCCCCTTCTCTCTCTCTCTCTCCAAAACCATTTCCACTCACTCGATGCAAACCTGCGCGGCGCTCGGAGCGGCGACCCTGATGTAAGGTCCCCAGCCCGAGAGGGCGTTCGAAAGGGACCAGCCTCCCCAGGTGACGTGGAAGTCGTTCGCCGCCGCCGAAGCCGGAGGAGAAGAAGAAGGGTTTGCGGTGTCTCCGTTTTCATTCCCGTTTCCGTTTTCGTTTCCGTCGACAGCCGCTGCCACCTCGAACGCGCTGTACCTCCTGTTCCTCGCGTTGCTCCACGCCGCCCCTCCCGCCAGCGCGGCCAGCGACGCAGCAGAGCTGAGGTTCACCGCGGCCGCTGCCCCCGCCAGGCCCCACCTCGGGACCAGGACCACGGCCGTCGCGGCAGAGACCGCGGCCGAGGCGGAGGCTGCCAGCGCAGGGACACTGACGATCCCCTGCGCCACCAGGTACCTCCGCACGCACTCCGAGGCGGCCGTGAACATCAGGCCAGGGTAGCACTGCCGCACGAAGTGCGAGGCGGCAAAGGCAAGCTCCTTTTCCTGACCAAAGAAATGAATCAAAGCCGTGTCGAGCCCGAAATACCAGAAGACTCCGATGAAGGAGAAGGCAGCAAACTGGACAGCCAGGGCCCTCTGCAGCAAACCACCTAGCAATAAGTACGCTCGAGCGCCGTAGGCCTGCGCGCACAAAGTTTCGAGAGCGGTGGACAGGCCGATGGCGATCGAGAGTCCCGTGACGTTGAAGAGCGAGGTGCCCAGCACCGCGGCGGCGAGCTGCTTCTCTCCTCCCCCTGAATGGCCCACCACCACGATGAGGACGAGGCCGTTTGATAAGTAAAGGATGTTTTGGGCCACGAGGGGCCAGGCGAGCACGAAGCAGGCTTGCAGCTCTTGGATGCAGTGGGAGAGGGAGAAGACGGCGGAGGAGGTTGAGATTGAAGTTGAAAAGGAACCTTCTTCGTCGCTCGTTTGCCGCTGCCGCCGCTGTCGATCAAACCACCGCCGCAGCGAGTCCCGTCCCGTCGCGTTGCTCCCGCCGCCATCTGCACTCGCAGAGGGGTGTTCGACGCTGAGGGTGCTTTTCATCGAGAGCAGGGGCTTGAGGTCTGACGGGAGCTGCTGGGAGGGGCGAGATGGAGCATCAGCGTTGGAACCGCTGCCTGCAGCGCTGCCGCTGCTGCTCGCCTTGAACGTCGACGACATCGATACCGCCGGTTCACCGCTTTCAAACGCCTTTTTGACTGTCCTGTGGGATTTCTGGACAGCTCAGAGCATGCAGGCTGTCGAGCAGAGACTCGCTTTCCTTGCGCTGGGGAGAATTGGGGGGGCAGAAGAAGGGAAGAGGGCTCGCGAAAGAGAAGGCGATGGAAAACAAGAAGCTTCTTGGAGAAAGAAAAAACCGTCGAGCGTCGTGTTCTTCGAAGAAAAAAATGACCAACCTCGACCTCGACGAAAAAAGGGAGTCTCTCTGAGAGACCCCGTTTTTGTTTCGCGGTTTTGCGTTTTTCATTCGTTTCTGTTGTTACAAAGTTCCAATGTCGGCGCCTTCATCGCGTTGAAGGGCCCCCTCCTCCTCCGAACCAGCTCCCGATGCTCTCTGCAAACTGCGGAGGCAGCTGGAAACTGACCCCCCCTCCTCCTCCGAGGTGCCCCCCGCCGCCGCCGCCACCTCCCGCGGCGACGAGCAGCAGCTTCTTCAGCTCGCGGAACTCGGTCCCGGCCAGGCCGAGCAGCGCCGCTGCCGGAGGTAAGAGCGCGGCGGCGACGTCCGATTGCCCTCGGGCGACGGCGGCGACCAGGGCCAGGACGACGTTCTTCAGGTGGAGCTCGTCGACAGTCGGGGGTCCGGGAGCTGCTGCTGCTTCGACCGACGCCGACGACGAAGACGGGTGGCGAGCAAGGCCGTCTCCGCCGCTCTGCACCACCGCGGAACCTCTCCTCCCTCCTCCGCCTCCGCCAAACAGGTGTCCCCCGTCCTCTCTGGCCGCGGCGTCGGCCGAGGCGAGGACGTGCAGGGCGTCTGCGACCCCTCCCAGGGAGCCGCCGCCCTTGGCCCCGGGAGGCGGGGGCCACGCTGCTGCTTGCAGAGCAGAAGAAGAAGAAGAAGGAGCGCGAGAAGAGTAAGCTTTGGGCGTTCCTGTCGCTCCTCCTCCTCCTCCTCCTCCTCCTCCTCCTCCTCCTCCTCCTACCCCACTTCCGTCGCCG
>Ga0210003_1005023_pt1 | contig 10262 bp, 23 predicted proteins | sample LantaG_FD_182804 | JGI IMG/M metagenome (GOLD analysis project Ga0210003, IMG submission 182804) | Deep subsurface microbial communities from Baltic Sea to uncover new lineages of life (NeLLi) - Landsort_02402 metaG (SPAdes) (version 2) | ecosystem: Environmental > Aquatic > Marine > Oceanic >...
AAGGAGGAATAAACTATTGGTGTGGTAAAGTAAGGATAACTAAATTTCCTAAAGATGATAGTGAAGATGAAAATATAATTGCAAGTGATGTAATATCACGTGGTGGTGAATTAACTGTTTATGATGCTGAAAGCAATGATAAATGGATATTGACAAAAGAGAAGTTTCTTAAAGGTATTGAAAAAACAATGGATTGGGGAAATTTTGAAAGTATTGAAGATTTGATTGATAACCATGATGCTGAAACTGCTGATGTTTTATTACAATATGCCTTATTTGATGATATAGTATTTGGCTAATAGCCAACAAAAATATGAATTTGTTTTGGTTTATTCATTTTAATCTATTTATTAGTCCTCCCGTTCTACTTAACCAGAGTAGCGGGAGGTTTTTCTTTATATAAAATGTAACCTTTTTAATTAAGAATCGTATAATTTATTATAAACCAATACCAAACCAATGACACATTTTAATATACCACAAGGGAAAAGCATTGATACTTATCCAGCTTCAAGCAGTAACCAAATAACCAAAGAATATTATAATCATTTAATTGGTGAAATTAATAGGGGTGTTGTTCATAAAGCAATATGCCGAATTGAAAATAAAATATTTGGTACAGTTTCTTATTATTTAATATCAGAAAGATAGTTTTAATTAAAAACTATGTAACCTTTTTAATTAAAAATCGTATAATAAGTATAACCAAAACATAAAGACATGAAAAAAAGTGTTCAATTATTAGAAGCAGGATTTGAAAATTCATCAAGCAAAACTCCTGAATTTAAGAATTTCGCAAAGGTATTCAAAAAAGAATTCAGTTGTGAATTAAAGTCTGTTGGTGCAACTGACATTAAATTTAATGTTGGTCATTTTCAAATCACTGGTTTTTTTACTGTTCAAGGACAAGCATATTATTTCAGTTTACCTGATGTAAGAGGTTATGCTTATTGCAAAGCTACAAATCCTGACAGTAATTTTTGTAAGTTGATGTATAGAACTGCAAAAGATTATAAGGATTATACTGGTGGTGTAAATCGCTATGTAAATATCAGATTTGATATGTCGGCAGACATGTGTTGGTATTTCAAAGTGGTATAATCGTAACCTTTTTAATTAAAAATCGTATAAGTATTAAACCAAAATATTGAACTCATGGTAAATGAATGGGAAAAAGAAATACCATACAGACGTTATGAATTAGTAACAGAAGATATTATTGAAGATTATACAGAAGAAGTGCAAAGCGTTTTAGATGAATTAGAAATAACGAACTAATTACTTTTTAATTAAAAAAGGTTGCATGAAAGTGTAACCTTTTCTTTTTCTTTACGTATAATTAAGTATAAGACAAGGGCGGGTAGAACTGCGGTGCAGTAATCCACACCTACCTACTATTCTGATGATAGAATGATTCTAAATAACAACAGTTTTTAATTAAGAAGTGTAACCTTTTTAATTTGTTTGCGTATAATTAAATGTAAACAGCAACGAAGCAGTTTATTTAAAACCAAAACACATGAAAAATTTACTAACCATTTCAAACTTTGATAATGTGAAACTTAATCACAATTACTTTATCGAACACAAAAATTTGTCAATTCTTACACCAACCAAAGGTAATAGAGGTGGTAAAGATAATAGACGTATCAAACACTATGTAAAACTGATTAAAGAAGGTAAATTTGATTTTGATTACAATCTTATTACTGTTGATAATATTGGTACTACAATTGAGGGTCATAATCGTGTTATTGCTTGTGAGATAACTGGTCATGGTGTTGTTGTTCGTATCTGCGAACCTAAGACAATTGTTGAAATTTCAAACATTAATTCAGGACTTAATCCAAATTGGAGACCTGAACAGTCATTTGGTTCAGCCAAAGATATTGATGTTCCTGCTGTAATAATATTGGATGAATTTCGTGATAAACTACTTGAAGCTAGTGGTATTGATAAATCAAAATTTAGTGCACCTGAAATGTATGGACTTCTTGTAAAAAAGACTAAACACATGGGTTCGGGTAAGAATGCACCTACAATTGAAATGTGGATGAACCCTGAATTAAATAGTCTTATAAAGAAAATGGATTTTAAACGTACTACTCGTATCTATGTACAAATGAAACGTGAATTTCGTAATAATCGTGATGCTTATAAAATTTGCAAAACTGTAATGGATTTACATTATAGTACCAAAACTGATTTTGATATTTTCACATTTTACAAAGCTCTACAATTTGAAGGTTTTATATTGGAGATTTACAATGCTGAAAATATTAGAATGAAAGCATTGGCAATGTATAATAAAGAAGTAAAAAGAATGAAATTAGCAGCATAAATAATAAAGGGGGTGCAATTCCCCCTTTAATATTAAAACCCACTAAGATGATAGGAATAAACGAAATACATGAACAATTGGTATATGATAATGTATCAATGTACGGTGAACGTAAGAAGAACCTAAGAAATGAACCTGCTGAACAATTAATAACTTTAAGAAAGAATTGTAAATCTTTTGTAGTTTATCAAACACCATTTAATAATACAATTGGTTATAACCAATGGAATGATTTTTCTGTTTACAATGAAGAACGTGGAATTGATTGCAGGATTGAAGTAAAGTCTTTAGTTCCTTCAAGTGCATTAAAGAATGTTGTTTATGAGCACATAATGGAAGCAAGGAATATTATTGAAAAAGAAATGGTAATAGTATTGTTAGATAAAGGTTACGATGAACAAATTATCAAGGGTGCACAACAATTAATTACTTACTTAAATGCACCAGTAAAAATAATAACATCAATTAGTAAACTCAAAGAATATTTTGATATAAATGATTAATATTAATTAAACTATTTTTAATTAAAAAAGGTTGCATGAAAGTGTAACCTTTTTTTATTTCTTACGTATAATTAAGTATACAAGACAAGGCAGGGTAAAACTTGGGTGCGGTAATCCACACCTACCCGCTATTCTAAGTTTAGAATGATTCCAAATAAAATAATAAATGTTTTTAATTAAAAAAAGTGTAACCTTTTTAATTAAGAATCGTATAATAAGATATATAAGTTAAACCAAAAACATAGAAATCATGGGAAAAACAAAAACAGGTACAACATCTTGCGAACTTAAAGACATTACATTTCCAGTTGAAATGCGAGATAACGAACGTAGAACCAATAGAGAATACTCTAAGGTTGTTACTGGTATTATTGATGGTGAAGAATTTGATTTGAATTACTGTTCACCAGTTTATCAATTAGTTCCAAATGCTGACATTTTTCCAGTAGTGGAAGAAATTTTGAAAGCCAAAGGAATTGAGTATAGTGTTGAATACTCACATACACAACACGCTCGTTTTTATGGTAGTTTTATCATTGAAGATAAAAGATTTGCTTATGTAATGAAAGGTACAAATGATGTGATTAAATTCATTTGGAATTTCCAACACAGTTATAATGGCTTAACCAAATACAAAGGTATTGCAGGTTTTTATCGTTTGGTATGTAGTAATGGTTTGGTTGTTCCTATTGCTGAAATGGATGAATATAACCTTTGTGTGCAAGGTAAGCATACTGCAAGTATTTTACATTCACTAGAGCAATTTAGTGCTATTATTGAGAATGTTACCAACAATCTTGGTACAATCAAAACAAGCATTGTTGAAAAGTATGAAAAACTTGGTAGCAGTTGGGCAACAACACCAAAGCAAGTTGAAAACCGTATTATTGAAGTATTGAAAGCTAACAAGATTTCAATCATTGAGAATAGCAATTTTAATACTTTGAATGTTATAACCAATAGTATTGATTTTGAAGCAAATACTGCTAATCTTGGTTATAATGGTAGAGTAAATGATTGGTTGATTTACAATGCAATTAACGCATATATCAACAATGATGAAAGGAATAGTGCTTCACCTGAGAAACGTAGGGAAACTGACAGCAAAGTACTTGAATATATGTTACAATACTCAATGTAATGTACATAAAATAAGCTAAGAAAGGGAACAGAAATATTCCCTTTTTTTTGTAACCTTTTTAATTAAAAATCGTATAATAAATATAACTAAAACATTAGAAATCATGTTAGATAAAACAGGACAATTTTTAGAAAAGTTTCAAACTGTTAATGTACTAGACCCTAAACCAAGTGATTTACATCAACATAGTTTTGTTGGAATAATTATCGATGTGTTGGAAAGTAGAGGGACTGTGATTGTTGAAGATGGTGATGGTGATGCGTTTGAGGTTGATAGCGATAGTGTTGAAGTTCAAGATTAAATATAAAAGGTTGCAGCAATGTAACCTTTTTAATTAAAAATCGTATAATAATTATAACCAATACACAAGATAATGGAAAAATTATTCAATTTTGAAAAGAGAGATATTGTAGATAAAATCAGATATGAAATGGACTTGTTTAGTAAGGTGAGAAAACCTATAACATTTATCATTGAAACATTAATTAATTTAGGTCATTCGATAACACTAACCAGTTTAGAAGATGTTGAATTAAATAATGTTAAACCAAACAAAGGTAAGAACTATAATTGGTTTGTTGTTAAGTTTGAGAATATTGAACTATTGATAAGAACATACGGAACACATTTTACAATTTTTACAAAGGCAAATATACTTAGAGGTACACATAGTTATACTGAATATGGTGCTTTTACTTTCTTCTCGGATATTAAAAAAATGACACCAGAAATGGAAGATAAAATGCACGAAGCATACTATGAAAATCCTTTTATTGATTTGAATGTTTGTATTAAAAATATTATTGAACTTATACTCAAAGGTAGTTTTCATTCATTATGGAATTCAGTTTCTTTGCCAAGACCTAAACACGTTGAAATTAAAATTGCATATAACAATGAAGAAATTTCATCATTAGATAATTTTGCTTTCTGTTTGGAAGAAATTGATTCTATTTACTTGGAATTATTTGCACAAACCACAATGTTTGAAAAGTTAAAAACTTTAAGTAATAGAATTGGTGAACAATTTGATAGGCAATATATAATCAAAGAAATTCGCACAGAATTAAAGGATGATTATTATCATGGTGTTGGTATTGTACTGATTGATAAAGATGATAAAACAAAATTTGTTGATGTCTATTCATTAAGTGCATACTATTATGGTAATGTGTTTACTGAATTGTAACCTTTTTAATTAAAAATCGTATAATAATTATAACCAATACATAGAAATCATGAGAATAATTAATGTAATTGAAGTTGTTGATAATAATGTTGTAACAATCGAATCATTTGGTATTTTTGAAGAACAATTATCTCATGAAGTTGTTGAAAAAGCAGAAAAATTGTTTACAACTAAAGTACGTGATAATGAGGGTTCTATGCTCAATGATGAAGAAATTGAAACCGTAATTGAAAATGGTTGTTGGGAAGGTACTAACTATGCAGTTAATCTTGTATGGTCATATATCTTTTAATAAAAAACTGTCGCAAATATTGTAACAATTTGCGACAGTTTTCGTATAATAATTATAACTAATACATAATGTACCATGAACTATAAAGTAGTATTTGAAATCGAAGTTGAAGCAAATGATGAACTTGAAGCAGCAAAGACTGTTCAAAAATGGTTGCAAAACCCTGATGATGCTTGGCAATTTTATGTTCAACCTTGCGACAAAAGTAAAGATGTATTTAGTGTTGACTTGGCAGAAGAAGATGAAGATGCCGTTGTTGAAGCAGATAATTACATTCCAATAATTGAGTAATTTTAATTAAAAACCTTTGTAACCTTTACAGAGGTTTTTCGTATAACTAATGTACAAACCAATACATAAATAAAATGGCAGTAGATTTAAGATGTCCAGAATGTCAAGATAATCTGGGTAAAGATGTAGAAAATGATAAAGTTGCTTATTGTGGTACTTGTGGTCATAAATTCTACAATGAAAGAGGTGATGATGAAAACCTTAGTGATGAAGATCGTGAATGGTTAAGAAAGAACAAACCAAAAAACAGAGGTACTTTAATAAACTCTTATCGAAGATTTTAATTAAAAACTGTCCCAAAAATTGTAACAAATTGGGACAGTTTTCGTATAATAATTGTACACTAAAACATATAATCATGGAAGATGAATTATTAAAACACGCAGTATTAAATCAAATCGAAACTGATTTTGATGATAAAGATTTTGATGCGATTGATGAATTACTTGAACAAGTAATTAAGAATGAAGAAATGAAAGGAAAGTTAATTGCTTATCTTTCTGATAGTGCAAGAGAAAATTGGATAGAGGGTAAAACTCATGTAAGATATTAAGCCATGAGAAATACAAAAGCATTAATGACTATCATGAGTATTGCTATGATGTGTGAAATGGGTAATCAAATGTACAATGAAGATGAACCAAGAACCAGAACACCCAGAGAACCAAAAAAGAAATGTTTTCGTGATGGTTGTGAAAAACCTCGAAATGGTAATAAATTATATTGTTCGGCAGAATGTTGTTTGAAACATAAAGAAGAATTGTAACCTTTTTAATTAAAAATCGTATAATAACTATAACCAATACATATAACCAATGAAAAAGACAAAACAATTTACATACGTAAGAGGAAATGAAAGATGGATAATGTCCATAACGCCTAAAGGTTTAGTTACTGTTGTTTGTAATGGTGAACAAAGAGAATATGATATTGTTGAACCAATTATAAACGTTTGGCAAGAAAATGAATATGTTTATATTCATGTAGGTTTTGATAATGTTTATCAATTCAAATTTGAAGAAAACTTCTTCCTTGTAGGTGATATATATAAAGAAGGTGAATTTGTTGATAGTTTTGCTTCACACGTTTTTGGTGAAGATTTGTAACCTTTTTAAATAAGAATCGTATAATAAGATATATAAGTTAAACCAAAAACACAGAAATCATGAGAATAATTAATGTAATTGAAGTTGTTGATAATAATGTACAAAACATTGAATCATTTGGAATAATAGAAGAACAATTATCTGATGATGTTGTTGAACAAGCAGAAAAATTGTTTACTGCTAAAGTACGAGCCAATGAGGGTTCTATGATTCGTGATGAAGAACTTGCAGGTATTATTGAAGATGGTTATTGGAACGCTACCAATTATGCTGTTAATCTTGTTTGGTCTGATATTGATGATTAAATATTGTAACCTTTTTACATAATGTTCGTATAATAATTATAACCAAACATATAAAAACATGAAAACAAAAGAAGATTGTACTGGCATGAATACTGACGGTATTGATTACAATTCAAGAGCAAGTAATATCAGTATCATTAAAAAAATAATTAATGAACATGGTGAAATCACTTCAACTGATTTAGAGTTAGAAAGTTGCCCTTGTTTATATTCTAAAGGTAATGATGAAACTAATATTAGTGAACTCGTTGAAGAATATAGAATTGATGGTGTTGAAACACTATGTTATGTTGGCGACCATTCACAAGGATATAACTTCTATGCTTATGAAGATGAAGAATTATCTGATGAAATCATTGAAGAAATAAAAATGATTATGGAAAACTATGAAGCTGAACAAATCAAACTCCATGATAGTTGCAGAGATGAAGATTTTTAATTAAAAAAGGGTTGCAGTATTGTAACCCTTTTCTTTTTCTACCGTATAATAATGTACAAACCAATACACAAAACAAATATGAAAACAGCACCAAGAGGACATTACAGAACAATTGTTGAGAACTCTTATGTTCAAGATTATGAATATAAGTCAGGTGAATTATATTTTAAATCTTAATTAAAAACCATACTACTATGTTAGACTTATCTAAATTAAAATTAAATATTGATGATGAAAGTGTAAATATCTATTACGACAATGGCAAAGAGGGTGAAGAAGTTGAAGATAGAGAACATTTACATATTGTATATTGGCACATAGAAGAAGTTGAAGAAGATGCAACTGTGATGTTTTCAATTATAAATGCAATTCAATTATTCTATACCAATCCACAAGAGTTGATTGATAAACTTAACCCACCAGCATTAGAATTATTAAGACAATTTTAAATTAAAAATCATGAAAAAAGATAGAAACGGTAATGTCCACAAGTCAGGAATTGATAATCCAAACTTTGCTTTAGACTTTCCATTTGCTTTAAGTTTCTCAGACGGACATGAGGAAGATTGGGAATATTTTAAAACACATATTGAAGCAAAACAAAGGTTTGAAGAATGTAAACTTCCTCAGAATGATATTCATTTTTATGAATACAATATGGATTTTGGATATGAGGTAATTGATTCTTATTGTGGTGAGGAAGTTAATAATTAGTTGTAACCTTTTTAATTAAGTTTCGTATAATAATTATAACCAATACATAAAATTATGAAATCAATATTTGTAAAAAACCTAACTATTCAATTTGATAGTTTTGATGAAGGTGCGGACAAACATACTGCATTAAACACACTTGAAAATATCAATGAAGTGTTGAGGGAAAGATTTCCTAATGAAACACCACAAATCTTTGTTAGTGCAATTGATGATGATGATATTGAAATTAGTGAGAACGATAATGATGATGAAGATGAATAAACTTTTTAATTAAAAACAATGAAAGATAAAGTAATAAAACTTAAAACAGCTAAATTAGCAAAAGAGAAAGGATTTTCTTGGAAGGTAGAATATTATTACGATTTATATGTAGGTGATATCGAAGGAAAAACATTATCATTAATTGACGATAGAGATTCTTTTGGGGGTAGAGAATTTGATAATTATAATAGAAATAAAACCTATCCAACTTGTTCTGCTCCAACACAATCATTATTACAGAAATGGTTAAGAGAAAAACATAATAAATTTATTATCATAATTGGAAATGTAAAAAAAGGTGATTCGAGATTTTTTACATATTCTCTTACTGGAATACAAATACAAGATTTTAAATGGGATTTATATGAATCTTATGAAAGAGCATTAGAAGCTGGATTGTTATGTGCTTTAAATGAAATTGAATTGTAACCTTTTTCTTTTATATTCGTATAATAATGTACAAACCAATACACAAGAAATCATGACTAAAAAACAATTCAAAGAAACTTGCGACTTAACTCATGTTTATGGTCGTGGTCAGAATAGACACAATGCTATTTATTTTGATTGGCAAGTAACTGATAAAGGAAGAGGTTTTAAATATGGTGTTGCTGCAAGCATACAGAATAGCACAAAAGCTGAATTATTCAATGCAATGTATGACTGGGTTATTAAAGGTATATCATTGCCTTGGTGGATTCGTTATAAGTTTGCTGAAACTGATGAAAAACGTTTTAAAGTACCAATTTCACTTAATTTTTAATTAAAAACAATGAAAGATAACCCGAATAAGCCGATAAGAGCATCCCCATAAGATTAACTTATATAAATATACTAATAGAAAATAGATAAATAAAAACTCTGCAAAACACAGTTGTAACCTTTGCAGAGTTTTTTCGTATAATAGTTATAACCAATAAATATAATAAAATGGCTAAACCAAAATTTTACAGAACTGAATTAAAACTTATTAGAGGCGATGTATTAGAACATGTTTATGGTGATACAATACTAACTATGGAAGAACGTATGGGTTCAGAAGAAGCAGAATGTCCAGAGTGTAATAAAAATGAATGGTGGTTATTACCCAAAGAGGGTATTGCTGTTAAAGAGGGTGGAAAACCTTATATCGAATGTCTTAACTGTGGTTATCAAACACATTTATAACCTTTTTAATTAAAAACTATGGGACTAATAGGTAAGTTTGGATTATCACATATTACTGATATATTAAATGGTAATCATCATAACCATGATGTTAAAGAAATTGGTGATAGAGTTAAAGTCATTGATTATAGTAGTGTAACAAGAATCAATGGAAGTGATATTGATGAACTTGATGAAGATATGCAATTTGATAATAAGATGTTCTTCATTGTTATTGACAATAAACAGACAAACAGATATAGTGATAATTACATGGTTTACAATCAGGATATCATTATGGTCAATCCAAAAACAAAAATGCAATACAGAGCAAATTCAAAACATTTAGAAATTGTAACAATTTAAATTAATCTTCGTATAATAAATATAACTAACACATAAAGAAATCATGTTAAACAAACAAGCAAAATTTGTACATGATGTAACTGTAATTGACCCCGATACAAAAGGTCAAGTAGAGTTATCTGTATTCAAACATCCTAATGGTGGAATGTTCGCTATTGATAGTAG
>Ga0210003_1005025_pt1 | contig 10261 bp, 9 predicted proteins | sample LantaG_FD_182804 | JGI IMG/M metagenome (GOLD analysis project Ga0210003, IMG submission 182804) | Deep subsurface microbial communities from Baltic Sea to uncover new lineages of life (NeLLi) - Landsort_02402 metaG (SPAdes) (version 2) | ecosystem: Environmental > Aquatic > Marine > Oceanic >...
TTCCTTGCATATTCAGTTGTGGAGCTGCCGGGAATTGAACCCGGGTCCTACGGCATTCCCTCGAGGCTTCTCCGTGCGCAGTCCGCTATGTCTCTACTCGGATCTCCTGATCACGCGAACAAGTCAGGATGACGATCCCAGTCGCTGTTTGATGTCCCGATACATCCCGCGACCGGACGTATCGGTTTGTCCCTCTAGCTGATGCCAGGGTCCGGGCCGAGGGCGCTCCCGGTCTGACAGACTCACCGTCGCTTAAGCAGCGAGAGCGAAGTCGCGCTGATTGGAATCGGCGCTTAATTGGTTGCAACGACGCTTACGGTGGTCAATTGCCTGCACCGGCACGCTTCCCTTGATTCGATGCGCGAAGTCGAAACCCTTCAGCCCCTCGCACCCCCGCCGAACTTCAGCGGGCACTCCCATAGTACCGCGCTATCCAACACTGGCCAACGAATTAGTAGTCCCGGGCGCCGCCCGACGAGGTCAGATCACGTATTTGAGATGCTCGACAATCCGGCGACCGACGACCTCGTCGCCTCCGTAGGTGATCGCGTCGCCGTGGGCGCCCGGCGTCGTCCGCCCGCCCGCAATACGGGTGAACAGAACACCGTCCACTGCGACGGTCGACGTCGGGTCCTCGGTACCGAAATCCTGAACGACGCGACCACGACCTTGAATCGCGACGTTGATTTCCCGCTGCAGCGGGCCGGTCAATGCGATCCTGACCCGGGCACCATCGGGTGCTTTGCCGAGCTTGCCGACGACGAAACCCATGCTGTCCGCCATCTCGTCGAGCGCCATTGCCGAGGCCGGCCCCACCAACTCCTCCGCAGTGGCGGGTCGCGCGACCGCGTCACGGATGTCGAGTTCGTGCATCCAGCAGTCGAATACCCGCACCCGCATGAACCGTCCGTAGGTGTCCGGCCCCGCCGGTGTCGCGGTGATGTTGTTCCACTGCTCGACGGGCAGGTCGGACAACTCGTTTCGGCGCTGAGCGGTCACGGTGTCAAACATCTGTTGCAGCTCCGCGGGGTCCAGGCTGCGCAGCTTTCGGACCCAATGCTCGTTCATCACGCCGATGTCGTTGCGTACGTGTTCGAGGGTCGAGACGTCCACATCCGCCTCCGGCGTCGCGATACCCCCCAGCATCGACTCGGTACCGACGATGTGCGCGACGACGTCGTGCACGGTCCACCCCGGAAGCGAAGTTTCCGTCGTCCAATCCGAGGAATCCAGGGTCTGCAATATGACTCCGATATCGCGCCACGACGTGAAGAGCCCGTCGAGTACGTCGGACTTTTCGAGATGAGTGACTGGGCGAGAGGGACTGTTCACTCGGCAGAACGTAGTTCGTTTCCGGTGCGAGCGTGCCCGAATGGGCACAGCGGAGTCTCAGACCGGGACGCCGTGCGTCTCTAAGCCCGAATCGAATTCGGCGATGGGTACCGCGCGCCCGAAGAGGTGCCCCTGAGCTAGGCGGCCCCCGGCGCCGTAGACGGCACCTGCCTGGCGTGCGTACTCGATTCCCTCGACGATCACGTCCATTCCCAACTCGCAGCACAGTCGGATGATCGATCGGTACAGCGCCAGATCCAGTTCGGGATCGGAGCCTGACACGAAGCGGCGGTCGAGCTTGACGAACTGTACGGGCAGCGAGTGCAGATACATCAGCGAGTTGAACCGCACGCCGAAGTCGTCCAGTGCCACCTTGACACCAAAGGCATTCAGGCGCTTGATCTGTTCAGCGGCTTCGGCGAGATCAACGATCGGCACCGTCTCGGTGATCTCCACGACAAGCCGGCTGGGCTCGACCCGGTGCCTGGCCAGCGTCTGGCGGACATTCTGTTCGAAGGACGGGTTGCCCAGTCGCGCCGCGCCGACGTTCACGTGGAAATCAATGTCCAGACCGGACGCCTGGACCTCTCTACACGCCAGATCCAGCACCAGCGCATCAAGGACGGCGCCGAGCCCGGCCGCTTCAGCACCGGCAACGAAAGTCTCCGGTGAGATGTCGATGCCATTGGGCGCGGTCCATCGCGCCAGCGTCTCGACCGCCATCAGCGCGCCGTCAGGGAGTCGCACGATCGGCTGGTAGACGAGCCTGAACCCCGCGGGGATACCGTCGCCTGCATCGCGCAGCGCTGTCGGGAAATCCCCCCGCGTATCCAACGACGGTTGGTAGACCACCGCGACGTCCTTGCCGGTGCGTTTACCCGCGTACATCGAGATGTCGGCCTGTCGCAACAGGTCGTCCAATGTCTGCGACAGTACATCCGCGTCGGGCCGGACCAGGCCCATGCTGGCCCGCACCCGCACCGAGGAGCCGTGCACGGCAAAAGGGGCCCGCAGCGCCACCCGCAGCCGGTCGGCAACGACCTCCGGCTCCGCCCTGCTGCGGTCGATGATCGCGAACTCGTCACCGCCGACGCGGGCCAACGTGTCGGCGTCGCCCACACACCGACTGAGACGTTCGCCTACCGCACGCAGCAGGTCGTCACCCGCGGCGTGTCCGAACTGATCGTTGACGTCCTTGAAGTCGTCGAGATCGACGAAGATCAGTAAGAATTGGCCATCGCTCATCGCGGCGTCGAGTCGTTTACCGAACAGCAGGCGATTCGGTAACCCCGTCAGCGCGTCGGTGTGCAACTGATGCTCCAGCGTGCGGTGTGCAGAGTGCAACCGCTGAGTCATCAGCTGGTGCGCACGCAACACCACCACCTGGCGGATGGCGACAAGCAGCCCCATCAGCACCGCTATGGAGATCACCAAACCGGTGAACGGCCGACCTAGGAACATGTGGAACGCGAAGAGCACTGCGATCCCCAGTAATCCGATGTATGGCAGAACCAGCTGCGCCCAGTCCACCCCGGGGCGCGGATGGCCGGCCGCCCCGATCGGCCGCGGCGGCGTGTCGAGCATCGCATAGGCGAACAGCAGCGGGCCGAGGACGAAGCCGATCCCAGCCCACCGCTGCCCACCCTCAGAACCAACAAATTCGAAGTAGGCGACCAGACGATCCGCCGAAGCCATCGCCACGACACCGGCGGCCAACAGGAGATAATTCGCCCGATGCGGGCGGCCCTTTTGGTAAATCATCGTGAGCACCACCGCCGCGACCACAGCGACCAGCACCACCAATGAGTACGCCAACTCCACCCGTGGGCCCGAGCGGGGCAGTGCGGCCGTCGACCGGGTGCCGAAGTCACCCAGCAAGATGAAGATCAAGAACGATGCGGCCACCAACACGCCGTCAAGAAACGTCGTGGGTCCGACAATCCGCGGCTCGGCATCGGACTGTCTGAGCGCCCCGGTGGAACGCACCAGAAAATATATCGACGCGAGAATGAACGCCTGGGATGCCAGATACGCGACGAGAACTACCGCCGCCAACCCACCGTCGGCCTCCACGCCACCGGACCACCAAAGAATCTGGCCGACCAGGAAAGCCGCCAACGCCACCGCGAGAGCCAGTCGCCACCAACGCGCCGCTCCGCTCACCCGCAGCGCGACGACGACGCCACACACCACCGCCCCCAGTCCCGTACCCAACTGGAGCACCGTCTCCCCACGGCGAGCCGCGTCGTCGCCCCACAGCGCCAGAGCGTTGACGCACGCCAACAGCGTGACGAAGACGAACAGCCAGATGCGTAGTCGGTATGCGTTGATCAGCTACCTCCTCCCGCCGGGCGCACCGCAACTGGGCGGATGTGATCTGACATTAGCTACCCGGCGGCGATCATTCCAACAGCTGCAAGCGCCAGCACCATGCCTACCACCTGCCAGCGGGTTACCCGTTCACGTAGCGCCACAATCGCCAACAGGACCGTCGCCGCCGGGTAGAGCGCGATCAGCACCCCGGCCAGCGACAACATCGATGATTGCAACGCCAGCAACGTCGCGACGTTGGCAACGGTGTCGAGTACCGCGGCGAACAACGCCAACCGCAGCGGCACACCCCGTTCGAGAACCAGGTTTGCCGTGACCGCCGCCGCCACCAGCACGATGGCCGTCGCGGCCAACCGTCCGAATACCAGCGGCCACAGTTCGGCCTCGATGGGCACCTGGTTGAGGATCACGAAGTTCATCCCGAATGCGACACCGGAGCCGACGGTCAACCAGGCCACCTTCGTCGTGAATTTGTGCGGTGTGGAGTCTTCATCGGTCGCCTCGCGGCTCACCAGGACGACCGCGAACAGTGCCAACACCACACCGGCGAGCGCGATGAACCCGGGCCGCTCGCCCAGCGCCAGCCCGACGCCAACCGGGATTCCGGCGACCAGGATCGCGGTTAACGGCGACACCACCGAAATCGGCCCCGACCCCAGCGCCGCGTAGAACCACCACACGCCGAATGCCTGGGCCACTCCGGACAACAGGCCCCACAGGACCGCAGCGGTGCCGACGTGGCCACCGAACGGCACCGCGATGACGATCAGCAGCAGCAGCGCCACCGGGTAGGACACGAGCACCACCCGCAACGCCGCGACCCGACGCGACGCGATGCCACCGACGAAGTCGCTGACTCCGTATCCCAGCGCCGCGATCAGCGCGCTGAGGACGCCTGTCAGGAGGTCATGCCTTTGACGCGCCGGCCCATCTCGCGGGTAACCTCTCGCTGCGCATCGCGGCGCGCCAGATCCTGGCGTTTGTCGTGGGCCTGCTTACCGCGGGCCAGCGCCAACTCCACCTTGACCCGGCCTCCGGTGAAGTACAGCGACAGCGGCACCAGGGTCAGGTTGCCGTCGCGGATCTTGCCGACCAGGTTGTCGATCTCGCGCCGGTGCAGCAGTAGCTTGCGATTGCGCCGAGGCGTGTGGTTGGTCCAGCTGCCGTGGTGATACTCAGGGATGTGCAGGTTGCGCAGCCAGATCTCGCCGTCGTCGATGGTGGCGAATGCATCGACCAGCGAGGCCTGCCCCTCGCGCAGGCTCTTGACCTCGGTGCCCATCAGCGCGACCCCGGCCTCGTAGGTTTCCAGAATCGAATAGTTATGCCGCGCTTTGCGATTAGTCGCAACAACCTGGTTATTGCTGTCCTTGAGCCCTTTTCTTCCACTGGCTTTAGCCATCCGCTACCTTCGCACGTACAACCGCAGCGTGACGTATGACGTGACGCCGGCCATCGCCACGCCCAGGAAAACCAGAATCGGGGCGATGTAGAGGATGTCGGCATAGTCGATGCGCGCAATCAGATTGGCTTGGTAGAACTGATCGAGTGCCTTTTCCAGGAACAGCGCGCGCACTGCGATCAGCCCCCCGATGGCGATCAGAACGCCGGCGAACGCCGCAAGCATCGCCTCGACCAGGAACGGTAACTGGGTATACCAGCGACTCGCGCCAACGAGTCGCATGATCCCTATCTCGGTCCGCCGGGTGTAGGCGGCGACTTGAACCATGTTGGCTATCAACAACACCGCGCCGATCGCCTGCACCAAGGCCACAGCGAACGCCGCGTTCGACAAACCGTCAAGAACCGCAAAAAGCCGGTCTATCAGGTCCTTCTGGTTAAGGACGTTGAGCACACCGGGCTGACCGACCATGGCGTCGTCGAAGTCTTTGTGCTGCTCAGGATCGATGAGCTTGACGACGAACGAGGCCGGGAACGCATCTTTGCCCGCCACATCCTGGTACTGCGGGAACTTCCGGATCGCGTCGTCATAGGCTTCGTCGCGGTTCAAGAAGCGAACCGACCGGACATCATCGCGCGCCTCGATCTGCGACCGCAGCGCCATACATGGGTCGGCGTCGCAGGTCGGGTCACTGGCCGACACCTCACTGGTGAGGAAGACCTGGCTCTCCACCCGGTCGAGGTAGATGTCGCGTGACTGGTCTGCCAGACGCACCACCAGCAGCCCGCCACCGAACAGGCCGATGGAGATCGCGGTGGTGAGGATCATCGCGACCGTCATGGTTACATTGCGGCGAAGCCCGGTCAGGACCTCGTTGATGAGAAATCCGAAGCGCACTTAGCGATCCATTCCGTAGACGCCGCGCTGTTCGTCGCGAATCAGGCGGCCGAGTTCGAGTTCAACGACCCGCTGGCGCATCGAGTCGACGATGTGGTGGTCATGGGTGGCCATCAGCACGGTCGTGCCCGTGCGGTTGATCCGCTCGAGCAGGTCCATGATGTCCTTGCTGGTCTCCGGGTCCAGGTTGCCGGTCGGCTCGTCGGCCAGCAGCACCAGCGGCCGGTTGACGAAAGCGCGGGCGATGGCCACGCGCTGCTGTTCGCCACCAGATAGTTCGCCGGGCAGCCGGTTGGCCTTGCCGGACAGCCCCACCATCTCCAGCACGTCGGGCACCACCCGGTTGATCACGTCGCCGCGTTTACCGATCACCTCCAGCGCAAAAGCCACGTTCTCGAATACTGACTTCTGCTGTAGCAGCCGGAAGTCCTGGAACACGCACCCCAGAACCTGACGCAAGCCCGGGACGTGGCGACCGGAGAGCTTGTTCACATGGAACTTGGACACCCTTATGTCACCCGACGATGGCTGATCCTCGGCCAGCAGCAGCCGCATGAAGGTGGACTTGCCCGACCCGGACGGCCCGATGAGGAATACGAACTCACCCTTGTCGATCTTGAGCGAGACGTTATCCAGCGCTGGACGTGCCGACGACTTGTACTGCTTCGACACGTGGTCGAGGGTGATCATCACGGCACGCCAGTGTAGCGGGAGGACATCGGATAACCCCGCAACTACCCAGACGGCACGGTGGTCGGTGCCACCGGAGTTGCCGAAGTGGTGGCCGGTACGGACGTCGTCGCCGTCGAAGGTGCCCGGGTGAACGTCTGCGGCGATGACCCGCCGGGGTCGATCACGGTCGTCACCGGACCGGGCGACGTCCCAGAAGTGGGGCTGGTCCCAGAAGTGGGGCTGGTCGAGGTCGTCGTCTCACCCGGCGAGGTTGACTCCGTCGGACTCGTCGGCGTGGTGGTGGTCGTGGTGCTCTCCGATTCCCCGGTCCGGACGTTGGTACGCGGCACCCAGGTGTACTGCGGGTCGGGCATGAAGCCGGGCGGCACAACCGCCATCTCGGGAATGAGATCTGGGGCCGGCGGCTCATAGGTCTGGTGCAGCCAGGACAGCGTGGCGAACACAATCACCATTACCACGGTGGACGTGCGGAAACGCCCTCCCGGGAGGTACTTGGGCCAGCGATGGTCCGGCCGCTTCCATTTCCTCAACCAATTCACAATTCTTGCTCGTCCCCGCCCGGCGCGGCCTTCACATTCCCGTCGGGCCCGCCAGGAGGCAGGACGGCGGCGACTGCGGGGCCCTTTCCAGATGCCATGTCGATCCCAGAGGAAGCCAATGCGGCCATGATCCTGATCCGCAGCCGACGACCAACATCGAACTGCTTGCCGGGCAACGTTCTAGCCACGATCCGCACATTGACCGTGTCTACCTCAATGCTCTCGACGCCCATCAGGGCGGGCTCGTCGAGCAGTAACTTCTGCAGGCTCTGGTCCTCCCAGGCCTGGTGGCACACCTCATGCAGTAGATCGTTGACCCGGTTGAGGTCAGCGGTCACCGACACCGGAATGTCGATGACCGCGCGCGCCCAGTCCTTGGACATGTTCAACGATCGGACGATATTTCCGTTCGGAACGGTGAAAACCTCGCCCTGGGTGGTCCGCAATTTGGTCACTCGCAGGGTGACCTCTTCGACGGTGCCCTCGGATGCCTCCGGCGCGCCCAGCATGTTCAGCTGCACCAGGTCACCGAAGCCGTACTGCCGCTCGGTGATGATGAAGAACCCGGCCAGCAGATCCTGGACCAATTTCTGAGCGCCGAAGCCCAGCGCGGCGCCCAACACCGCAGCGGGTGCGACCAGTGAGCCGATGGGAATCGCGAGGACGTCGGTGATCTGGGTGGCGACCAGGACGAAGACCAGCGCAATCAATACCCACGATATGACCGAGGCGACGGCCTGGCGATACTTTGCGCTCTCGGTTCGAACGAGCTGATCACTGTCCTGGTACTCGGCGTCGATGCGGTGGGTGACCTTCCGCGCGCTCCAGCCGATGAACCGCGCCGCCAACGCCCCGAAGATCACCAGCATTGCGATCTGCAGCCCGCTGCTGCGAATCCACAGGCCGATCTGGCCCTGCCAGAAGTCGTGCCAGCGGACGGCCCAGTCGAACGCGAGATAAGTGTTAGTCGTCATCTTTTCTGTTGCGCCACCGGATGCCGGCTTCCAGGAAGCCGTCGATATCGCCATCCAGCACCGTTGCTGGATTACCGACCTCGTACTCGGTGCGCAGATCCTTCACCATCTGGTAGGGGTGCAACACGTAGGAACGCATCTGGTTGCCCCAGGAGCTGCCACCGTCGCCCTTGAGGGCGTCCATCTCGGCGCGCTCTTCTAAGCGCTTGCGTTCCAATAATTTTGCCTGAAGCACTCGCATTGCCGACACTTTGTTCTGCAGCTGCGACTTCTCGTTCTGGCAGGTCACCACGATACCGCTCGGGATGTGGGTGAGTCGAACCGCCGAGTCCGTGGTGTTCACTGACTGACCACCCGGGCCGCTGGACCGGTAGACGTCGACCCGGACGTCGCCGTCGGGGATATCGATGTGGTCGGTGGTCTCGGTGACAGGGAGCACCTCGACTTCGGCGAACGACGTCTGACGCCGACCCTGGTTGTCGAACGGACTGATCCGCACCAGTCGGTGGGTGCCCTGCTCGACCGAGAGGGTGCCGTAGGCGAAGGGGGCGTACACAGCGAAGGTCGCGCTCTTGATGCCGGCCTCCTCCGCGTAGGAGGTGTCGAACACCTCGACCGGGTATTTGTGCTGCTCAGCCCACCGAATGTACATCCGCATCAGCATCTCGGCCCAGTCGGCGGCGTCGACTCCACCAGCCCCGGAACGGATGTTGACCAGCGCCTCCCGCTCGTCATATTCACCCGAGAGCAGGGTACGAACTTCCATCGCCTCGATGTCCTCGCGCAGCTGCTTGAGTTCGGCATCGGCTTCGGCGAAAGCTGCCGACGCTTCCGCGGACTCTGGACCCTCTGCTCCGCCTTCTTCGGCGGCGAGTTCGTAGAGCACCGGCAGATCCTCGAGCCGTCCGCGGAGTTCCTCGACGCGCCGCAACTCGCTCTGAGTGTGCGACAACTCACTGGTCACTTTCTGGGCGCGGGACTGGTCGTCCCACAGATTCGGGTCGGAAGCCTCCTGCTCGAGCTTTTCGATGCGACCCCGAAGCGCCTCGACATCGAGCACACGCTCCACAGTGGTGAGCGTGGAGTCAAGGGCGGCGATATCGGCTTGACGGTCGGGCTCCACGAGAGTTCAGGGTACTCACCTTTCCGACGATCTCCGCCGTCGCTGCCTCCCCGGCCCGCGCGAAACACCCACCCGATTTCTCGACGACCTTCGTCAATTGCGATCGCGTCGATCTAGCATCGGGTGCAAACCCACGTCCGGCCGCATCGCGACAGCCCCGTGCGCGCGACCGGGCAGCAACAGAAGGCAGCGCTAATGCCCCCTATGCGGCCGTACTACGTGGCCATCGTCGGCTCAGGACCTTCGGGTTACTTTGCCGCCGCTTCCCTGCTGAAGTTCGCCGCCTCCGGTGATGGCGATGTGCGGATCGACATGCTCGAGATGCTCCCGACCCCGTGGGGTCTGGTCCGTTCCGGGGTGGCCCCTGACCATCCGAAGATCAAGTCGATCAGCGCCCAGTTCGAAAAGACGGCGATGGATCCGCGGTTTCGGTTCTTCGGCAACATCGTGGTCGGCAACCACGTGCAACCGGCCGAACTGGCCGAGCGCTACGACGCCGTCGTCTACGCCATCGGCGCGCAGTCGGATCGGTCGTTGGGAATCCCGGGCGAGGAGCTTGCGGGCAGCGTGCCAGCCGTCGACTTCGTCGGGTGGTACAACGCTCATCCCGACTTCGCGGAGATGGCGCCCGACCTGTCGCGCGGGCGCGCGGTGGTCATCGGCAACGGCAACGTCGCACTCGACGTCGCGCGCATCCTCGTCAGCGACCCTGCCGCCCTGGCCGCCACCGACATCGCCGACCACGCATTGACCTCGCTGCAGGCCTGCGGCGTGGAGGAAGTGCTGATCATCGGCCGACGGGGTCCCTTGCAGGCCCCGTTCACGACGCTGGAACTGCGTGAACTCGGCGTTCTGGAGAGTCTCGGCGATGTCGACGTCATCGTGGACCCCGCTGATGTCGCGGACATCACCGACGACGATCTCGAGGCGGCAGGCAAGACGGTCCGAAACAACATCAAGGTGCTGCGCG
>Ga0210003_1005026_pt1 | contig 10259 bp, 7 predicted proteins | sample LantaG_FD_182804 | JGI IMG/M metagenome (GOLD analysis project Ga0210003, IMG submission 182804) | Deep subsurface microbial communities from Baltic Sea to uncover new lineages of life (NeLLi) - Landsort_02402 metaG (SPAdes) (version 2) | ecosystem: Environmental > Aquatic > Marine > Oceanic >...
TTTCAATGCTAAGTTAATACCGAAGGATAACTTGATTTCCTTCACGGCTCACCTCCTGTGTTTTTTTCTCAAAACAACATTATAAGGTGAGCCACCTCTTTATTCCATCACGGAAATGGAAATGCTTCTTTTGGTAAGTTCTCAATAAATTGAGGTAAGTTCCAATAATGGATTTACTAATAGCAGAAACAGAATGAACAGAACCAGACAAGACAGTCAGCTATCATAACAAAGCGGGAAAGCAGTTTGGATTATGGTGGGGCAAATGCCATTTTCCGCATTAATTCGGATAGTCTTGGCATGGAATTTCGTTTGAAATTCCTGTCATTTAAGTATTCCCAGAAGAGCTTTTAGTCCCTCCGCTTACTATGCGTCAGGAGTTCCCCCAAAAATTAGGGAAAGAAGGTAATTACTCAATAATTTGTGGCCGAAGGGGAGGCGCGAGGGGGGTGAGGAAGCGATAATTTTCTGAAGCTCAGGGATGGTGTGCGTCTGATAAATTCGATCTTTTAGAAACTCCCAATAGCTGATCTTGTTTTTTCGGCATGTTCCCATCAGTCCAAGGAAGAGATCTGAGGCTTTTGCTCCGGCTGCGCTGCGATGACAGTTTCTGATTTTCCGCTGCACCACTTTTTCGCGAACGTCCAGCTCGCATGGATTATTGTGGAGGGGTGTTTGGGGAAAAGACAGGACTGTCAGCAACTCCGCTTTTTGTTTCAGCACTTTTTTGATTCGTCGATCAAGCGCATAATAACCAGTTTTTGGCTTAAAGACGTTGTCAAACTCTCGCCACAGACGCACCTTGTCCTTACGGCAGGGTGCCTGTTTATACTGGTTCAACTTTTCATAGTAGGTCCACAGGGAATCTAAAAATCGATCCAGGGTATGTCGAAATTCCGGGGTTAACGGATCCAGGGTCTTAAAATGTCGAGCTACATGAACCCAACACAACTGAAGATTGACGGTCAGCCCTTTGAATTGCCCGGCATCGTCGCAGACCAGGCGTTTCGTAGGGTCGGAGGCTCGAAAGGCTGTAATCGCAGTCGCCTCACGGACATAGCAAAGGGCCTGAGGATTAAAGCAAAGGATATCTGGATGGCCGAGCATTTTTTCTTCGAACTCCCGGTCGTCGGAATAGACATGCGTCTTGAATCGTTTCAGGATTGTGTCCAGGGTGGTATGGGGAAGTTTTCTTTTGACATAAGCGATCGCTTCCTCATTGAGGTGATAGCAAATCGTATCGGTCCGCCACAGAGTGCGTAAGGCCGCGAGCCGATTTTTATGATTCCCGGTACGATAAGCCACGAAACTCTCATTGTCGGTGACGATTGTGGCGCCGTTTTTTCCCTGAAGCCTGGCACTGGTGTCATCGATATGCTGATAGCCGTGTTTTTGGACGCCAGCTCTGCAGGCCGCCGCGTTCTCTGCCTCGAACAGGGCAGCGCGCTGGTCACGAGGAGAAAGGCCACTTCGCCTTCCGAGATTCGGACACCCATTCCGCAAAGAAAAGTCTGCAACAGCTTCTGGGGCATGCGTGCCTGATAATGGAGGGCCAGAACGAGGTGTCTGATCCCCGGTCCAAAACTGCTGCCCTCATAGCCCGGTGGAAGCCGAGATTCGTAGGTTTTTCTTTCCCGGGCCGAATAATAACGTTCGAGTTCGAATTCGACATTGTCCGGCTCGATCCGCAGATCCTGAATGACGATCCTTCGGGTTCCTTTATAGCGGGCATCTTCCGGCAAGCGTTCTTTTGAGATCGGAAGGCGTACTCTCCTGGTGATGGTCTTTGCGGATTTTTTCCACTTCTTGCTCCGCTGCTGCTTCTTTGCGGCGGGTGGATTGTCGGGGAGGGAGGGCTTGATGGTGGGCCGTCCCTTCTCACCCTTGAGCCGGCGGATCTCGTCCTTCATGGCTTGAATGAGATTCTTCAACTCTTTGTTTTCCTCTTCGAGATTGAGAATCCGAGTTGTCAATTCGCTGATGATCCGAATCAAGGAATCGCGGTCCGGCGTTTTGAGGCTCGCCGGGCATTCACTTGACAATGACATATAGTAAGTATACTATATGTCATCATGAAATACAATACCACCATACAAAAAAAGCAAAAACAATTGATCCGATCCCTGTCTCAAATCGGTCCGGTTGTCGAGGGCTCCTTGTCGACGGTCCGAAGAACCTGCGGCAATCCCCGATGTAAGTGCCGCACGGATCCGGCAAAGAAACATCCGGCGATGTATCTGACGTGGAAAGAGAATCAAAAAACAAAATCTCTCTATATCCCCGTAGCTAATCAAAGAGAGGCTGAACTATGGAGTCAAAACTATAAAAAACTGAAAAAACAGATTAAGGAAGTCTCAGATTTCCACAAAGAATTGCTTCGATCAAAATGAGCCCTCGCTCTCGTTTACTACCCTTCTTGCCACAACTTATTGAGTAAATACGAAAGAAGCATCTAAGACTAATCATATCTAGTAGTTACATAAAAACACAAGTGGAAAAGCAAAAAATGGGGGTACTTTTTTCTACTTTTAAAGTAAGATGGGGCCTCAAGACGCCAAGCTCGAAAACTTGCGTAAAGTTATTTTACTGAGAAGGCCCCACATGCATTATGCCAGAACAGCTTTAAAATTGCGAGAGCAAATAATAAAATTTTCGGGGGAACTTTCTGCTGGGCTTCCCAAAGTCGGGCGTCGATTCATAGAAGAAGCAATCTATGGGATACAAGCACGTCGTTGTGTTCACCTTACTGAGATAGCCCGTGCTCTTGGGGAGAAGACACCCCTTAGGAAAACAGAGTACAGACTCTCTCGTCAACTGGGGAGGAGGGATATTTGGTCAAAGATAGTAGATTCTGTAGCTCAGATGGCAGCAAAATATATAAAAGAAGATACCCTCCTTGTGATAGACCCGTCTGATATCCGGAAAAAATATGCAGAAAAGATGGAGCATCTTGCCAGGGTTCGTGATGGCAGTGAGGGGGAGATTGCCAACGGTTACTGGACATGTAATGTGATTGGAACCGAGATTGGGAAAGCATCGATAATACCGCTTTACAGTAGGCTTTACTCTCAGGCAGGACCTGATTTTCAGAGTGAAAACACTGAGATCCGCAAGGCTGTAGATAAAGTTTCCAACTATACTCAAGGCCGTGGTATTTGGGTTATGGACCGAGGTGGGGACAGAAGGTATATCATACATTACTTTTTATCTGAGAAGTTGCGTTTTATTATCCGTTCAACCGGGGAGAGGCATATGATTTATCGGGGCAAAAAGATATCTATTATGGATATAGCAAGAACGTGTCCTCTGCCTTATGCAGAAAGAATCGTCAAAGAAGATAAAGGTAAAGAGAGATTATATTATCTGGAGTTTGGTTATCGTCCTGTCAAACTCCCCGAGAGAAAAGAGAAACTTTATTTAGTTGTGATCCGGGGATTTGGCCAGAAGCCGATGATGTTGCTTACAAATATTAAGCTGAATAGAAGCCGTAAATCTTTATGGAAAGTTGTTGAATCGTATATGAGCCGGTGGAAAATTGAAGAGACAATACGATTTATTAAACAGAGCTATCAGGTAGAGGACATCCGTCTGCTTACTTACAAGAGGCTGCAAAACATGATGGCTCTGGTACTGGCTGTAGCTTATTTTGCTATGGTTTACCTGGGAATTAGAACAAAACTGAAGCTTTTAGCCGGGCATGCTTTAAAAGCAGCCCAGCGAGTGTTCGGAGTAGCGGATTTTCGCTTCTATGCCATTGCCGATGGTATTCGTGAGTTCTTTTTTAGCCAAAGAAAGGGCTCTCAGAGCCTTAAATCTATGCTGAAAACTCAAAGCTTGCAACCAAGTCTCTTCGATACGTAAATTTTTGGGGGAACTCCAGTTACTTTTCGTCACAGAGCCTTTTCGGCTCCAGATGAGGCTGCTGAAATTAAATAGGGAGTGGGAAACTTATTGGGATCAAAGAAAAGTTGGCCCGTTATGCAGTTTAAGTGCCATCACGGAAATAGAGATGCTTACATTAAATTTTCATTTTTTTATTTATGTTATAATATATGTTAAAATATATGCTATAATATTGTTGTGAGTAAAAAGTACGCAGTAATATTATTCTCAATTTTTTTATTATCAATCTTTATTACATCCTACGTGAGCTTTTTAAACGCTTCGACAAAAAAATCAGACCCCTGGAAAAAATGGCTGGACGAAGTTGACCTCATAATAACCAAGGCTGAAAAATCTGTTTTCAAAAGTTTAGAAACAGAAGAAGACAGGAAGAGATTCCAGAAATCATTCTGGATAATAAGAGATCGTAAGCCTGAAACTCCACAGAATGAATACATGATTGAATTTTACAGCCGCCGCCAGTATGCGGAGAGCCATTTAGGAGGTGTTAACTCTGACAGGGGGCGGTTTTATATTCTTCTAGGCAAACCCCTGGAGAAAAAAAATTTTTCAGGCTATGAAAAGGTAGTAGATTGCGAATTATGGATTTATAAAGGTGAAGGGAGGTCTGGACTTCCACCTTTTATGTACTTAATATTTTTTAAGCCAAGGAACTTTGGTAATTATAAGCTTTTTCACCCGGGTCCCCACACTTCCTTGGATATCCTTTCTCCAGGTTATAAATCGGATATTAACTCTAGATATCAAGCATACCAAATTTTAAGAATGGATTTTCCAGAGCTTGCTCGTGCTACATTATCTGTTATCCCTGGAGAGGCTGATCCTGCTTTTGGCCAATCCCTGACCTATTCAGGTACTGTTTTTACACAAATATTTACATTACCCGAAAAAGAAGTGGATAAAAATTATCTTAGAAATTTTGCATCCCTTGAGGGTATAGTTGATGTTACCTATTCAACGAAAGCGATCAGAGGGAAAGGAAACATTTCAATAAGTGAGAATAGAGGATTTAAATTCCTTAATTATTCTGTTATACCTGATATTATTCATACGATTAAAACTGCTTACAATTCAAATTTAGCTAGGATAAATATAAATTTAAGAATAGAGGATTTAGAGGGGAAAATCATACACCAACAAGAAAGAGAGATAGATTTAAAAATCGATGATTCAAAGAAAAAAGTTATGCTTGAAGAAAGAAAGCTTGTATTCAAAGATTTTGCGCCTATTATTGAAGGGGAATTCAATGTAAGCATAACTTTTTCCAATAAGAGCACAGAAGAGTTTTTTGTCTACGAAGAAAGGATAAACATAACCGATAAAACCGTGCCAGTTATGGTGGGATTTAAAGTAGGAGAAATTTCTTCCGACAATTTTATACCTTTTAGCACCGAAAATTATAAAGTGTTTTCAGATCCCCGTTCAATTTTCAATAAAAGTGATTCTATTGAAGGAATAATTTTTACAGAACAAAAACCTGAAATTCATCTTACAAGTATAGAGGATGAGAATGATTCTATTGAGATAAGAGACATTGTGAGGCGGGGAAATCTTTTTGTATTTAGACAACCATTAAAGGATATAAAATCAGACAATTATTTTTTAAGCATAAAAGACGAAAATGGGGAGATTTATAGAAAAATCATATCTGTTTTACCTTTTGAAGTAAAAAAGCCTGTGGACTTTGAAAGGTCTGAAGTTCCTTCATCCGAGTTTAATTACATATTTGTGATGGCTCAGGAATACTTAAACAAAGGCGATGTAGATAAAGCACTTGAACACTTTAAAAAACTCCCAGAAGAATTGTGGAATTCAACAACGCTTCCAGTAATTGCACGTGCTTATTACATCAAAAAGGATTATGAAAAAGTTGTAGAACTTCTTGAAAAAAGGAATATCGTAAAAAATTATTCTGTAATATTACTTCTTGCAAACTCATCGCTGGATCTCAAAAAATTACAGAAAGCGGCAGAATACTTTGAAATGCTGAGAAACTATGGGGACACAGTCAAAATTAATAGAGTCCTTGGGGCTATATATTATTCATTGGGAGAAAGAGAAAAGGCAAAAATTTACTGGGAAAGTGCGAAAAATTTAGAAAAAAAAACTGAAAAGAAAGATTTTGACAAATATAAGGAGCAATGAGATGAAAACAATTAACAAATTGGTTTCTATCAGCTTATTTATTGTTTTTGCCTTTTATTTGACAGCGTTTTTGGGCGCAACAACAGGTGCAACTGAAGGTTATATAAAAGATGCCCAAACAGGGGAACTGATATCCAAGGCAAAAATAACATTAGTATATGCTAAATCTAGAGCTATGAAATATGAATTATATTCAGATAAAAAAGGACATTTTTATAAGGGAGGACTTACAGTCGGCATTTATAAGATTACTGTTGAAAAGGATGGTTATTTGCCAATGTCAAGTTCGATCAGAGTGAGGCTGGGGGATGTAGCTAAAGTAGAAATAAAACTTAAGTCTTTTGAAAGCCTTATGCCTCAATCTGCAAAATCATCAAGTCAGGGATCAAAACTATTAGATGCAGGTAAATATGAAGAGGCAATCGAAAAATTTACAGAAGCTATCTCAGAAGATCAATCAAATCCAACTTTTTATTATTTCAGAGGGGCTTCTTTAGAAAAAAGTGGAAATATTGATAAAGCTCTTGAGGATTACCAAAAATCGATTGAATTGAAGCCTGATTTTATATTACCTGTTTCAAGGACAGGAAGAATTTATGCAAAAAAGGGAGATTATGAAAAAGCGATCGAATTTTATAAGAAAGCAGTCGAATTAGGCGATCAAGATACAACCACCTACTATAACTACGGGGTGTGTTTAATGAATCTTAGGAACAGCGAGGAAGCTAAGGATATTTTTGAAAGATTACTTTCTCTGGATGAAAATTATTCTGATGCTTACTATCAGCTTGGAATTATTTATATTGGTTTGGGTGATGTCGCAAGGGCAAAAGAGTTACTCCAAAAATTCATAGACATGGACCCGGAAAATCAGAATGCCTTACTTGCCAAAGAGATATTAAAAAGTTTGAATTTACCTTAATTATTATTATTCTTTTGATTATTCTTCTCTAATTTTTGCTGAAGCTGTCGGCCTTTTTGCAGCTCCTCATAATATTTATCTGTTTGACCTAGGCGATTGTAAATATCGGCCAATATATAATGGGCTAGGGGTGCATATTCTGATTCAGGGCATAATTCTAGACCCTTCTTAGCAAGGTGTATAGCTTCATCAAGGTTTTCACCCAAATCTAAATATGCCTTTGCCAGGTAGATGTATCCATTAACAAAGTCTTTTTTATACTTTATGGCTTCCTTAAAATGTTCAATACCCTCACGTAGATAGCCAATTTTTCCATAAAGCTTTGCCAGATTGAAATGAGCAGGATAGGCTGCTGGATGTAGTTCGATTTCCTTCTTATATTCCTCTACCGCTCTATTTAGCTCTTTCTTCTCCATGTAAATGAGAGCCAGGTTATAATGGGCATCTGGAATACGGGGCCTCATCTCTAAGGCTCTCCTAATCTCCATCTCTGCTTGTTCCAGCATTTTTTTCTCTAAATAGGCCGCTCCCAAAAGATTGTGAACTTTAGAGCTGCGTTCAGGCTCTATTTCTATTGCCTGCTGCAGGAAGGGTATGGCCATATTTATATCTTTCATTTCCATGTATATTTCTCCAAGGTTGGTAGGGAGTTTATAGTCTCTGGGGTCCAATTCCATTAGCCGTTTGTAGCCAGCTATGGCTTCATCGTATTTTTTTTGCAGTTTGTAAGCGCGAGCTAAGCTGAATATAGCTGCTTCGTATTCTGGGTCAATCTTCAAGGCTTCTTTACAATCTTCGATTGCTTCTTCAATCTTATTTAGTTTTAAAAAGACCCGGGCTCGAATTTGAAGGGCTTCCATAATTCTGGGGTCTTCCTCTATAACCCTGCTTATTTCCTCCAATGCCTCATCCAGTTCGTCCTCAGCAAATTTCCCCTCGGCCATTTTTATTTTATTATAGAGGAGGATTTTATCTTTCGGGTCTGGGAGATTCTCACTCTTCTTTAGCTTCGAATGGGAAGTAAAACCCCCAATATATCCCAGGGCCATGAGCTTTTCTCTAGACTCCTCATCCAGTTTTTGAGGACCTTTTTCTTCAACCCCCTTGGCGGACATTTCTTCTTGGAGATTCTTTAGCTTTTGCTCGAATTGTTTTCCTATTGTTAGGTTTTGCTTATATGTATTATATAACTCTTCTGGGTCCTTGGTGAGATCATAAAGTTCAGGCCTGGGAGCCTGAATGTATTTATATTGAAGGCTGCGAAGACTTTTCAGTTCGCTCCATCCATAACGATATCGCGGATAATAGGTTTCGCTGTAAGCTAATCGTTCTTGTTCTGGGTTTTCATCCATAATCAGGGGGATAAGGCTCTTTCCCTGAACCTCAAGAGGAACTGGAGAACCGAGTATCTGCAGAAGAGTTGGTATAATATCAATAGTTTCTACAGGGGATGCAACCACCTTCCCTCCTAATTCAGAAGATGGAATTTGGATGATTAATGGAACTGAGATGGAGGCATCATAGATAAAAAAACCATGCCTGTTTTCGTAGTGCTGTCCAAGGCTTTCTCCATGGTCCCCTACTATCACTATTATGGTTTTCTCTAATATCTCTTTTTCCCTAAGGTTATCCAAGACCTTCCCGATGAGAAAGTCGACATATGCTATCTCCCCATCATAAAGCCCCCATGCTCTATTAGAATATCGGGTTTTATATGGTTCTGGCGGATCGTAAGGAGTATGGGGATCATAAAGATGTATCCAACTAAAAAATTTCTCCTGGTGATTTTTTTCAAACCACTCAAAAAATGCTTCTATAACTTCTCCTCCTTCTCGCTGAACAGAATCAAGGCTTATCCTTTTGTATTTTGCAAAATCAAAGTTATCATAATAATAGTCAATTCCCTGATCCAAGCCCCAGCGGGAATCGAGTACAAATGCTCCAATAAAAGCGCTTGTAGCCCAGCCGTGCTTTTTAAGCACTTCTGCAAAGGTAATATTATCTGGTTCAAGATAAAAGCCACCATTATCCCTAACGCCGTGGTAAAAAGGATAAGTTCCGGTAAATATGGAGGAATGGGAAGGAAGAGTGAGTGGAGCTTGGCAGATAGTATTTTTAAACAAGATTCCATTCTTTGCTAAGCGGTCTATATTGGGGGTTTCCACATTTTCGTAACCATAACATCCCAGATGGTCGGCTCTGGTGGTATCCAGAGTAAAAAATAGGATATTTAACTCTGAACCCTTAAGAGGTGCCATTAACTTTTTTAGCTCATCAACATATTTAGCTTCTTTTGTTGGGAGGTATTTGGTCAAGGTGTAAAAAAGTATTAAAGCGATAGTGAGAACTCCTATTAATGAAAGAACGAGAGTCTTTCGGGAAAGTGTTATTCTTCCCACATTGATCTTATGTTTTTTTGTTTCCTTTTTATTATCATCAGCTTGTAAAGCTTTAAGCTCTGATTCAGTTCTTTTCAGATGAATTTGCTTTAATTCCTGGTGGATAAAGTCTTCGGATACTCCCAGCTGCTTAGCCAGGAAAGCATCAGAGTTGCGGCGAAAATTTTCTCTTAAATACCGCCTTTGCTTTTTTGATAATTTCATTCCCATAGCCAAGTCAGTTCAAACCTGCACAATAATAATTAATCTATCTTTCTTATTTTCTAATATAGCAAAATCAAAGTAACACTGTCAATTCAGAAGGGTAACCCTAATCCACCGCCTAATTTTTTTTCACCTCAAATTTAGTATTTCGGATGAAAGATTTCTAACCTTTTTTAGTTATCTAACTCATTGTAGTGGAATTTTGCCTCATATATAACTTTTTCCTCATGGATGGTATGTTTAAAGAAGACTCCTGCTTTTATCTTCTCTTCTCACAGTTAGGTAACATGATGATTTAAAGCACCTCCACTGGGCATTGATTTTGTGATAAATTGCCCAGTAGACAAAAACTATTTTTAAAAGGAGGTGCTTTGAGGTGCTTTAATGAATTATATTGGTATTGATCATCATAAGCAATACTCGCACATGACAATAATGGATGAGGCTGGGAAAGTGCTGAAAGCTGGGAATGTATTGAACATACGTAACGAAGTGGAAGATTTCCTTGAGGGGAAAGCAGAAGAGACAAAAGCTGTGATAGAGGCTGGGCGTTCAAGTTACCCAAATAATCGGATAAATCTTACCAAGTAGGCAATTTATTTAAATAAAGGCCTCTACTACCCCGAGAGAACCTGGTATAATAGAGGCATGAAAAAAAATCAAAAGTTTCACCCCGTAGGTGAAAC
>Ga0210003_1005027_pt1 | contig 10259 bp, 11 predicted proteins | sample LantaG_FD_182804 | JGI IMG/M metagenome (GOLD analysis project Ga0210003, IMG submission 182804) | Deep subsurface microbial communities from Baltic Sea to uncover new lineages of life (NeLLi) - Landsort_02402 metaG (SPAdes) (version 2) | ecosystem: Environmental > Aquatic > Marine > Oceanic >...
TAGTGCTGCACAGCAAGGGGGCAGACCGAGGGCAAGCAGGGAGAGAGCGGGAAGAAGAGAGGCGCGCGATTGATGCGTCTCTTCGATGCCTGCCGTCGTAAAAAAACGAAAAAATGAGTTTGCTCTCTCTCGACCTCTTTACTCTTTCTTCCTTTCATCTGTTTCCCCTTTTCTTCCGCGACCCCCCGCCGCTTCCTCTCCTCTTTTGAAGTATTTCGTAGCAAAGTGTTTTTTTTTTTCTTCTTCTTCTTCTTATTGCATTCTTCTTCTCTCTCTCTCACTTCGGTTTTTCTCCGATTTCCAAAAAAAAAAAAACTTTGAGAAAAAACCCGCATTCGGGGGAAACTCTCTCCTTCCTTCCTTGCTCCCTCCCTTTTTTTCAAACCGCGACCGTCGCCGTCTTCACAAACGCCGACCGGCACGTCAGCAGCATCGCCCACAGCACGATGTGCAAACCCGCCACGATGAAGGCCAGAACGAAGGTCGCATTAAAGGCGTCGGAGTCGTTGCGGCCCCAGCCCTTGATCCCGCTCGTCGAAGTCCCATCGCTCGATTCCTCGATCGACTTCACCCCCGCGGAAAACGCGTTCAGCACGCATCCCGTCAGGATCATGAAGGCCGCGATGTGGAAGGTCGAGGCCAGCGTCGAGCCGTGCGCGAACCCGGCCAGCTTCGAGCCCGAGGCGGTCGATTTCAGGAGGACGACGAGAGACCAGACGGCATTGGAGATGAGGACGACCATCGAGAGGATCAGAGCAGCGAGCACCGCGTTGAAGGCCCTGCCCGTCGGGAGAGCGGAATCTTCGGCCGCCGCCTGGGCGGGCCTGGGCTGGTTGCGGAGCCAGTCGACATTCCTGGTGGTGACGATGGCGAGCAGGATGTAGGCGAGCGCGAAGGCCTGAAGGAGGGAAGGGAAGGGAAGGGAAGAAGAGGTCGGGGTTGAGAGAGGAAACGAGAGACGAAAGAGCAAAGAGAGAGAGGCATTGATATTTTTCCTCTCGATGTTTTCAATCATTCACCCTCAAGCATTCACCTGAAGAACACCAAAAACGACCCAGATCCATCCCCTGGCGCCGAGGCGCTTGCTCTTCTTGCTCGTCGCGACGGGGGAGACGGGGTCGGCCATCGTTGCGGGATGGGGAAGGAGCCTTTTTTTGGTTCGGAATTCGATGAACTTTTTTTTTTTTTGAGCTGTGATTTTTGGTCATTTTTCTTCTTCCTCCTCTTTTTCCGCTTGCTAGCCGAATGCTTTTTTGAAAAAGCAAAGAAAAGGCCTAGCACCCCCCACTCCCTCCCCCTAGCACTCCTACCCTTCCCCTCCCTCCGACCCGGGCTCCAAAAGCTCGTGTGGGTCAGAAAACAACATGCAGAGCCCTCACTCGATGAGGGACGAGAAGCAGCAGCAGCTGTCGACGACTACGACGATGACGACGCCGCCGAGCTCGCCGGCACCTGTTTCGCCAGCGTCGTTGCCGACGTCGCCAACGTCGACATCTGCCTCTTCGTCGTCGACGTCTTCGTCGCCTCTCCTCCGCCGCCGCAGCAGGCTCTTCGCGCCCCTGGGCGGCCTCTTCTCCAAGGTCGCGGCGTCCCCGTTCTCTCCTCGACGCCCAGAGACGAAGATCAAGCATGTCGAGAGCTGGGAGGAGCCGCACGAGGCGGAGCACGAGATTGGTCGTCTCAAGGAGGATGAGCTTGACGCTTCTGCTTGTTCCGCTTTGTCGGCGACGGCGGCGGCGTTTGATGAATGCCTCCTGCCCCCCCTGGCTTCTTTGCCTCCGGAATGGCACTTTCTTCCAGCGCACATCCTGGAGCTCATCGTCGAGAGCGCTTTGCTCCCGGAAAACGAGCTGTTGACGACCTGGAAGGAGCGCGCGGTGAGTTTTTTTTTTTTTTTTTTTTTTTTTTTTTCTGATGCAATTTCGACGTCTAGAAGCGAAAAGCGCTCTGTCGCATCTGTCGGCGGCGAGCTAGGTCTCCCCGACATCAGGGCCTTTCGCTGTCTCGATCCCTCTTTTCTTTACGTCGATGTCAATCTGACGACTGGTTCTCGCTTGCAACATGGAGAGGGGAACGATACGAAACCTGGAAGGCCTCGACAGGAGGCTCTCGGCGAGGAGCATTGGATTTTTTCGACGCTTTTTTCCTCCACTTTCTTTTGCTTTCTTTCGACCCGCTTCTCTCCTTTTCTTTCGGCCTCTCGACGACGCTCCCCGAAAAAAACACCCTGGCACACTCACTACTTGTTTCCCTCTTTTTTCCCTCTCTCAAAAAAAACAAAACAGAACCTCTTCTCCTTCGCCGCCGTCTGCCGCTCCTGGCGCGCCGCCGCCGAGGCCGTCGCCTGGGGCCGCGGGCGCGCGCAGTCCTCGGTGCTCCCGGCCCCTCACCCGGCGCTGCTCTTCGCCCCCAGGCCCGTCGCCGCCGCCGTCGCGTCGTCGTCGGCCGCGGCGGCGGCCGCGGCAGAGGCGGCGGCGGCCGCCGCTGCTCTCTCTGCTTCCGCCGCCGCCGCCGCCGCGGCCGCCGCGCCCGCCAACTCCTCCTCGGCCTCCTCGATCGCGAGGCGCGCCGCCGCGGCGACGACGGCCGCCGCCGCTGCGGGCCACGCGGCGTCGGGGCAGCTGCTGCAGTGCACCGTAACGAGGGAGGTCGAGGTGGCGGCGGCGGAAGAGGAGGTCGAGAAGAAGAAGGCATTAGCTGGCAACGGCGGAAGCTTTTCTCGTTCTTCCTCCTTTTCTTCTGCTCTCCGCTGCGGCTCGAACGCCGCCTCTTCTTCCTCCTCCTCTTCTTCGACGAGCTCCCCCGCTGCGTTCCTGCGCCGCCTGAACTTGAGTGGGCGAGGAGGAGGAGGAGGAGAGGAAGCTGCTGCTCCTGCTGCGGGGAGCAACAACACCAACACCAACACCGACAGAAACGGAAGCGCGAGCGAGAGCTCGAGCAAAAAGTCGAAAAAGAGGAACAAGGGCGCGCCGGTGCGCGTGGTGCTCCGCCTCGAGCCCACTGCCCCAGGAGGCCCCGCCGCCAGGCCTCTCGTGGTCTCGAGCGACGGGAAGGTGGTTTCCGGCTCTTCTGACAGCAGGAGCGCGAGCGAGAACGAAGAGGGAGGAGGAGCCCCTTCCTCTTCTTCTTCGACTCCGTCCTCGACTTCCTCGACTCCCGCCGCCGCTGTCGGCAAGCTCCTCCTCGCCGCGCGCCTCTCGCCGCGCTCCAGGGTAGTCACGCTGCACCTCGACGCCGCCTGCCTGACCACTCCAGTGGCCACGCTGTCGCGGAGGGGCCTGTTCGCGTTCCGCGAGGGGGGAGGGGGAGGAAGCGGAGGAGGAGGGGGTTTGACCTCTTCTTCTCTTTCTCTTCCGCCGCCGTCGCCCTCTTCTTCGACCTCGAGCTCGGCGGCGGCGAGAAGCGGCGGCGGCGCCTTCGTGCTCCGCCCCACCAAGGCTAGGAGCGCCCCGCTGGGCATCGGCGGCGGGGAGCGCGGCGTGCTGGTGAGGCCCGAGGCGATCGCGGCGGCGCTGCTCGCCGAGGTGAGGGCGAGCGAGGAGGCCGCCGGGAGAGGAAGCGGTGGAAGTGGAAGCGGAAGCGGAAGCGGAGGAGAAAGTTCGTCGTCGTCGACGTCGTCGTTTTCTTCCTCTCCCTTCTCTTCTCCGTTCTCTCCTCCTCCTTCCCTCCCGCTCCCGCTGGCCCGCATCGCCTACCAGACCAGGGTCCGGGGCTTCATGCGCCCCCGCAGGATGGCTCTGGACCTGTCCCCCGCGGCGACCTCCTCCTCCTCCTCCTCGATCCCGGCTGCTGCTGCAGAGGGAGCGAGAGCGGCGAGAGAGGCGGCGGCGAGGAGGAGGAGGAGGAGGAGATTCGCGCTGCCGTTCACCTCCTCGTCGTCGTCGTCGGTCTCCCCTTCCCCGCCGGAACAGCCCCTGTCGTCCCCTCCTCCTCCTCCTCCCTTCCCTCCGGCGCGCCTCCTCCCGATGCCGCTGGTCGTCGACGGGAGGATCGGAGTGTCGATGGGGCTGGTGGCGCCCGGAGCGAAAGGGTTTTCCGGAAGCAGCGGAAGCGTTGTTGAAGAGCAGCAGCAGAGGAGGCAGCAGCGAGGAGGAGGAGGAGGGGGGATTCCGACTTCTTCCCTCCCGCCCGTCCCGCCGCTCCTCTCAACTTCTTCTTCCTCCAACAACAACCACTCCACCTACGTCTCCCCGCGCCAGCTCCAGCAGCACCAGCGCCTCCTCGACCAGCGCGCGGCCCTGGAGCTGCAATTAAGGGGGGCCTTCGCCCCTCCCCAAAGGCTAGCCAACAAGGCGCCGCACTGGAACGCCGCGCTCCGCTGCTGGTGCCTGAACTTCAGGGGCCGGGTTCGGCTCGCCTCGGTCAAGAACTTCCAGCTGGTGGCGGAGACGGAGACGGGAGTGGGTGCAGAGGCGGTCCCTGCTGCTGCTGCTGCTGCTGCTGCTGCTGCTGCTGCTGCTGTTGCGGCAGCGCAGCCGCTGCCGCGGTGGCGCGCGCTGCTTCCCGGAGGGGCCGCCGCCGCCGCCGCCGCCGCCGCCGCCGCCGCTGCCGCCGCCGCTCGCGCAAACGCAAATGCTCAAGCTCCGACTCCTCAACCGCCGCCGCTCCCGAAGCCGGTGCTGGTCCAGTTCGGGAAGGTCGGGCCCGACGCGTACATTCTCGACTTCGACCCGGCGGCTGTGTCGGCGGCCGCGGCCTTCTCGGCGGCGTTGTCGATGTTCGAGCCGAAAAAGGGGCTGTTTTGAATTTTTTGCTTTTTGCATTTTTTATTTCTTTAATTTTCTGAATTGATATTTGCTGTTGTTTTTTTCCCCCTTTGTGCCCTCCGTCGCCGCGCCTATTTTCTTTTTTTTCTTTTGTCCCCCCCACCCTGTCTGCGCGCGTGCTTCTATCTCTGGGGAGATAGTCCCCACCCCCCCTGGTCCCCACTGTTGACTTCGTTTCAGGAAAACACAAAAAGAAGCAGAAACTGAGTGTTAATAACAAAAAAAAACGAACGAAACAAAAAAAAACTCTTCGAAAAGTTCTTTTCTTCTTCTTTCTTTCTCTCCTCCTCTCCACCTCTCCTCCTCTCTCAAGCCGTCGCCACGTCCTCCTCGGCCAGCAGCGCCCTGTCCACCAGCTCCAGCACCAGCCTCTCTCGCCCCCCTCCGCTTCCCATCTCTCCTCCTCTCACCGAAATGCGAACGGTCGCCGGATCAAAAACTCGAATCGTCTTTCCGGAGACGGGGTCCGTCGCGCCGCAGCCGTCGGCCGAAAGCGTCCACTCTTTCGAGGGCGATGCTTCGCCTCCTTGCTGCTCGCATTCATCGTTACTTTCGAAGAAGGCGGGCCCCTCGATCCCGAAGCGGAGCACGAAGACGACGACGCCGTTTGGCCTCACCCCCACGACCCTCGCATCGGCCACCGTCGTCCCCTCGTTGATTCCGTTGTTCTCTCCGTCCTTCCCGCTCTCTCCGCTCTTCCTCTGCCTGGCCCTGAAGAACAGCAGCGTGTGCAGCTCCACGCTGGCCCTCGCGGCGAGCTGCGCCCCGCGGTGGCGCGCGTTGAGGCTCTCGGCGACCAGCTCGTGCGCGAGCTCGGGTTTCGGGGAAGCCAGCGTCTCGGGGGAGGCTCCCGGAGGTGGCGGGTCGACTCCGATGGCCGCGGCGAGCAGGCGGTGGACGACGACGTCGGCGTAGCTTTTTTTTTGGGATTTGGGGAAAAATAGAGGAAGGAAAAAAAGAGGCGGGGGAAGAGAGAAAAGAAGAGGTGAGAAAAAGTTGAGTTTTTTCGACGGAGAAAAAACCCGAAAACTTGAAAAAAAACTTCAAAAAGAGAAAGACTCACCGCCTGATCGGCGAGGTGAAATGCGTGTACAGCGGGGCAGCCAGACCGTAGTGCCTCCTCTCCTTGGCCGACTCGTACGTCCCGCTCGCGTAGTAGGCGGCCGGGGTCATGCACCTCGTGGCCAGGATGCGGAGCAGCTTGTTGAAGTAAGGGTCCGATTCCCGGACGGCGCCGTCGAGCGACGCGGCGAGCTCCTTGGAGGTCGAGACGCGGAGGTCGACTCCGGCCGAGGCAGCCGCTCGCAACAGGGGCGCGAACTGTTTTGGAGGGGGTTCAGGGTGGCGTCGGAGCATGGCAGCGGCGGGGAACTTGGAGAGGGTGAACTCTGCTGCGCGGACGTTGGCGGCGAGCATCATTTCCTCGACCTGAATAAGGGAAAGTTTTTTTTTTTTAAAGTGAGCGAAAAAAACCCGACTTTCGAAAAACCTCGAGACCCCTCGACAAAAAAAAAAAAAACTCCAACAAAACTCCTCTTCTCCTCTCCTTACCATCCTGTTCGCCCCGCGGATCTGGTACATCCCCGCGTCGATCGGGTCGTTGGTCTCGTCGTCGGCCAGCTCGAAGCGCACTTCCGGAGATGCCAACTCCAAGGCCCCGGCGGCGGACCTCCGAGCCCGCATTTCCTTTGTCAGAGCGAACATCGTCTTGAGCGAAGCGGTGACCTTGCGGTCGAGCGAGCGGGGCAGGGGCGGCTTCCCGTCGTTGCTGTCCACCTCCATCTCCTCGTCCTCTTCTTTCTCTTCTCCCCCTTCGTCGACAAAGTTCGCGTCGTCGATCCTCGCCTGCGCCTCCGCGTAGGTGAGAGCGGCGCGAGATTTAATTATTGCTTTGAAGAACCTCGGCGCAGGGCCCGCGGGCCTTCCATGCGAATCCACGGTCCAGACGCAGCTGAAGGTCAGCCTGTCGACGCCCGACCGGAGGGAGCAGATGTCTTCTGTTAAAGCCTTGGGCAACATGTCCAGCCTGCGGTCGACGAGGTAGGTCGAGGTCCCGCGGGAGCACGCCTCGGCGTCGAGCGGGGTCGAGGGCCGGACAAAGTGCGAGACGTCGGCGATGTGCACCCCGAGCTCGAACTCCGCTTCTTCTCCGCACTTCTCCGCACCCCCCTCCTCTTCTTCTCCGCATTTCACCTTCCTCCTGGGGTCGTCGGCGCCCAGCCTGGTGACGTGCAGCGCGTCGTCGATGTCGCGGCACCCCGGGGGGTCCACCGAGAAGACGACGGCTTTGTCCCTCCAGTCCTCCCGGTGAGAGCTCGAGCTCGAGTTCAAATCTCTCTCCGGCTCGACGCTCCACGGCAGGCGGGGCACGCAGCCCAGCACGGCGTCGGAGAACTCCGAGTCCTTGACGTCGTGCTCCAGCAGCAGCGCGGCGGTTTCGGCTGCTTTGTCCCCTGCTTTGCCTAAAGTCGACTTGTAATGACCAAGGGGGTGGTGCTCGTCGCTCGGCCAGCCGTCGACGGCGACGACGACTCGCGACCCTAGTAAGCTGGCTGCCTGCCTGGTCGCGATCCTTATCAAAGGGAGCTTGCGGTCCATGGGCGCGGCGAGGAGGTAAATGGGACGGCTGGTCGTAGTCGTGGAAGCGGAAGCAGAAGAAGCGTCAGGAGCAGAGCAGCGGAGCAGGGCGGCGGCGGCGTCGGTCCCGGGTTTCGGAGGCAGCAGCAGCGCCGGGTAACCCCTCGCGCGCCACGACCTCCTGATCACCGCGACGACGACCCCCGTGGCCGTCTCTTTTTTGCTGCCAGATTGCGTCGGTGCCGCAGTGGCGGCGATGGCGGCAGACGGGTCGTTTTCGGCTCCGTCGGCCTCGAGGTCGGCGAGCGCGATGCGGGCGCCGTCGTCGTCGTCGACGTCGTCTTCGTCGTTCTCTTCTTCGCCGTCGCCGGCTTCGTTCTTCGCCTTCCCCGCCGCCGCCGCCGCCCCCTTCCCTCCGCCTCCTCCCGGGATCCGCTCGTCGGGGCCCGACCACTGCTCCCTGGGCAGCAGCCTCACGGCGACGATGTCGCCGTCGAAGGCCCGATTCATCGCCAGCTCGCCCTTGATCAAAATCTCGGAGAAGGAAGAAGAAGGAGAGCTGCCGTCGCCGCCGCCGCCGTTGTCGTTGCCGCCGCCGCCGCTTCCGTTTCCTCCTCCGCTGCTCGCCAGCTTCACCCACGCTTCTTTCTTGTTGAACCTCGACACGCGCAGGCAGCCCTGCCACAGGGTGCCGCTCTTTAAACCGGCGGCGACCTCCGAGAGGGGCCTGTGCTCGCTGTAGATTCGGGCTCGCTTCCTCGAAGGGGAAGCGGCGGCCGCGGAGGAGGAAGGGGTCGAGGTCGAAGGGCCTCCTTTCCCTCCTTGCGCTCTCTCTTCTTCCTGCTCCTTTTCTCCGACCCTCCTCTCCGCCACGGCAGACGCCACCAGGTCGGCCAGCTCCGGAGCCTCTTTGCTCCTCTCCTGCGCGTACTCTCTGCAAGAGAGGGCGCGGACGCCCAATTTCTTCAGTTCGGGGTCGCCCACCGCGGCGGCGCGGCAGCCCCTGTCGTCGGTCAGCAGTACCACTGCGACCCCCGGGAACTTTGATGCGTAGAACCCGGCCACGCGCCGCACGGCCCTGTCGTTCCTGTCGTTGGGGGATTCTCCCGGCCTGGCGGTGCCGACGTAGGTCTCTCGGTGGTGCTCGTTGGCGAAGGCGAAGAAGCGGCGAGGAGGAAGAGAGGAAAAGTTTGAAGCAGAAGCAGAAGTTAAAGTCGAGCTCGAATTCGAAGTCAGACTCCTCAGCCGGTCGTAGCTCGTCTTGTCCCTCGCCCTGGCCTCTTCGAGCACCGTGGAGCACACCACCACGTCCTCTATCGCTTTGTTCTCCAGAAAATCCAGCTGATGCAAGGCCACATTCGTGTCGATGACGAGATAGCACGAAGTGTCGTCACCTGACCCGAGCCTTTGTTGGTCGGCGGGGCAGTCGGGGTCGAGCTTCGAGCCCGTGGGGAGGTCGTCGCGGAGGTAGTGCTCTCGGACGACTTTCACGACGGCGCCCTTGCGCGTCTTCTTGACGAAGGACTTGTTTTGGAGCATAAAAAATATGGTCGGTTTGTTGGGGGGAGCGGAGGTCCAAAAAGGTGGAGGAGTTCGAGGTCGACGAACGAACGAACGACGGCGGCCGCAATGCTTCTTCGACGGCTTCTTTGCTGAATGCGGTCGCTTCGTTTCTTCTCTCCTACGCCTTTTCTGTCTCTCGCGCTTGCCGAGACTGCTTCTTGGAGATTTCCGGTCCTGCTGTAGAGAGCACAAGGGGAACAGAAGCGGGGGAAAGGAGAGAGAGCTCCTCGCTTCTCGGCTCGAAGAAAAAAGGAATGGGAAATAATGAAATAGGCTAGCTCTGCCCCGCCCGCACAATCGAGAACTTTGCTCCTCTTTCGAGCTGTGAATCGATTCGTTCCACTCCCTCCTCTTCCACCCTCCGTTCTTCTACTTCTTCTCATCTTCTGTCTCTACCTCGTGCGACTCAAGAAGACCAGAGCGGAACTTCACAGCCGCGGTGGGGAGAGTGACGAGCTGCCTCTCTTCGTGAGCTGCTGCTCGCTTCAGAGGAGATGGCGACGAGCGATCGACCCCAGTCGTCGTCGTCGTCGTCGCAACCTCGACCTCTTCCGACCCAAGACAACGGCGACCCCGACCTCTCCGAGAACTCCTACTACTTCTCCGACGACGACGATTCCGATGCCGATTCAGCCACCTTACCCCCGGGCTGGTTCTCCTGGCGCTCCGCCCTGACCTTCGCCGGGCCGGGACTGCTGATGAGCATCGCCTTCTTGGACCCTGGCAACTTGGAGAGCTGCCTGCAAGCAGCCTCGAGGACTCGCTATTCCCTGCTTTGGCTCTTGGCATTAGCGACCTTCGCCGGGTGGCTGATCCAGCTGCTGGCGGTGAAGCTCGGGGCGGTGACCGGCAGGGACCTGGCTGAGTCGTGCCGGTGAGTTAGAAAATAAAGGGAAAGGAGAGAAAGAGAAAGAGAGAGAGGTTGGAGCAAAAAAAGAAAAAGTTAAAAAAAGACTAAACAACTCAACTTTCTTCCTTTCTCGGTTCACACACACAAAAAAAACTTCAACGAACGAACGCAGCCTTGAGTACGCCCGCCCCGCCCGCCTGCTCCTCTGGCTCGCCGCCGAGGTCGCCATCGTCGGGGCCGACGTCCAGGAGGTCGTGGGCTCGGCCCTGGCTCTCGCGCTGCTCTCCCAGGGGAGGCTGTCGCTCCCCGCCGCCGTCGTCGCGAGCGCGGCGTCCTCCTTCGCGCTTCTCTGGATAGAGCGATGGGGGGTCAGGCACCTCGAGGCCCTGTTCGCGCTGTTTATCGGGACGATGGTAAAAAAGAGAGAGAGAGAGAGAGAGAGAGAGAGAGAGAGAGAGAGAGAGAGAGAGAGAGAGAGAGAGAGAGAGAGAGAGAGAGAGAGA
>Ga0210003_1005030_pt1 | contig 10256 bp, 9 predicted proteins | sample LantaG_FD_182804 | JGI IMG/M metagenome (GOLD analysis project Ga0210003, IMG submission 182804) | Deep subsurface microbial communities from Baltic Sea to uncover new lineages of life (NeLLi) - Landsort_02402 metaG (SPAdes) (version 2) | ecosystem: Environmental > Aquatic > Marine > Oceanic >...
TTTTTAGAAAAGCCCCCCCCCCCCCCCCAAAAAAAAGGAAAAAACTCACCCTTTCTTTCTCTCTCTCAAACCTCCTCCTCCCCCTTTTCCTTTCTAACAAAACTCTCTTTCTTCCTCAGGCATCCTCCAGAACCTCGACTACGCCCTCCTCGAATGCCAGGCCCTCGTCTTGGCCCCGACGCGCGAGCTCGCGCAGCAGATCGAGAAGGTGATGCGCGCGCTGGGAGACTACCTCCAGGTCAAGTGCCACGCATGCGTCGGCGGCACCTCGGTCCGCGAGGACACGCGCGTGCTGCAGGGTGAGTTGGAGTTGTCTTCCCGCCTTTCCTTTCTTTCTCTTCTTCCTCGTTGTTTCCTCTTTCCAAAAAAACCTTTTCTTTTCTCTCCCCAAAATCTCAAAATCTCACCAAAAAAATTCTTCAAAATTCAAAATATTAAAAAATTTGCAAGGTGGTGTCCACGTCGTCGTGGGAACCCCGGGCCGCGTCTACGACATGCTCCGCCGCCGCGCCCTCCGCGCCGACTCGATCAAGATGTTCGTCCTCGATGAGGCCGACGAGATGCTGAGCCGCGGGTTCAAGGACCAGATCTACGACATTTTCCAGCTGCTGCCCCCGAAGCTGCAGGTCGGCGTCTTCTCGGCGACGCTGCCGCCGGAGGCCCTCGAGATCACGCGCAAGTTCATGAACAAGCCCGTGCGCATTCTGGTCAAGCGCGACGAGCTGACGCTCGAGGGTATCAAGCAGTTTTACGTCAACGTCGAGGTGAGGAAAGAGAGAGAGAGAGTTTTTCTTTTCCGATTTCGGGGTTTTTTATGGGGAACAAGAGAGGCATCGGAGAAGAAGAAAAAAGTTCGGCTCACGAAAGAAAAAAAAACTGAAAAAAAACCAAAACAACAACAGCGCGAGGAGTGGAAGCTTGACACCCTCTGCGACCTCTACGAGACGCTCGCGATCACCCAGTCGGTCATTTTCGCCAACACGCGCCGCAAGGTGAGAGAAAGAGAGAGAGAGAAGAGAGAGAAAGAGGAGAGAAAGAGGAACGACGAGGGGGAGGAGGAGGAGGAGGACGACGACTGAAAGAACGACGAGGGGGAGGAGGAGGAGGACGACGACTGAAAGAACGACGACGACTGAAAGAGAAGGAAAAAAACTCACGTCATTTTTCACCCCGAAATCAAAACGTTGAACCTTTCGCAGGTCGACTGGCTCACCGACAAGATGCGCGAGCGCGACCACACCGTCTCGGCCACGCACGGCGACATGGACCAGAACACCCGCGACGTCATCATGCGCGAGTTCCGCTCCGGGTCGTCGCGCGTTTTGATCACTACCGACCTCCTCGCGCGCGGCATCGACGTCCAGCAGGTCTCCCTGGTTATCAACTACGACCTCCCGACGCAGCCGGAGAACTACCTGCACCGCATCGGGCGCTCGGGTCGTTTCGGGCGCAAGGGCGTGGCCATCAACTTCGTCACTAAGGTAAGAAAGAGAAGTTTCCCCCCCCTTTTTTGATCTTCGACCTCCCTCTTTTTTTCTTTTTACTGACCTTGTCTTCCCTTCTATCTCTTTCTCTTCTTCGACCAAACACTCTCTCCACCAACTCAACAGGACGACGAGCGCCTCCTGCAGGACGTCCAGAGGTTCTACAACACGCAGATCGAGGAGCTGCCGTCCAACGTGGCGGACCTGCTCTAAGTTTTTTTCTCTTTTTGAAAGAAAGAAGGAAAAAAACCAGATTTGATCTTAAAAAAAAAACGCGCGTGTTAAGCTTCCCTTCTTGATCGACTCTAGATCTTTGAGGAGAGGAGAGGAGGGTAGAAATTCAAAAGACGACGACGATGGCGACGGCGATTAGGACGCCGCTGCGCGTCGCCGAGGGGGAGGAGAAGGAGGGAGGACGGGAGTTGTTGAGGAGGAGAGAAGGGAGGTGGTGGAGGCGACGACGGCGGCGGCGGCGGCGACGGAGGAAAAGTTGAGAGCACAATCAACTTTTTTCTTCTTCCCGTCCCGCCCTCCCCGCGAAGCCCTTCATCTTTCTTTCCCCCTTTCCAGCTCTTTCCCTCTTATTCTTCCCCCCTCGCTCAGAACCAGAGATTAAAATGGTTTTCTTTTTCGTTTTTGGAGAGAGATAGAGTGTGTGAGAGAGAGAACGGAGGGGTGAGGGACTAAAAAAGAGAGAGAGAGTGTGTGAAGAGCGGGGCTGTTTTTTTCCTGCTTTTTGTCGTGCAAAAGAGAGAGAGAAAAGAGAAAGAGAAGAGTGCCCTTTTCCAACAAGTAGAGAGAGAGCACGAGACGGGTTGTCTTGTGGTTGCCGTTTTTTTTCCTTCCTGGATCACGCTTTTCGGCGCGCGCGCTTCTAAGGTCTCTTTCTCTCTCTATTCTCTCCCCCTTCTTTGCCCTCTGAAAAGAGAGGGAAAAGAGGCACGTCGCGGCCAAGAAGAAGAAGAGTAAGAAGACGAGTAAGACGAAGACGGAAGAGGTTGCAAAAAAAAACCATAGTTTATTTCAACCTAAAAAACACTTCTAAACCGCAGCAGCCTCTTCCGCCATCAGCCTCTTGATCCCCTCGTACCCCTGCTCCTCCAGCACGTCCGCCACCTCCATCCCGCCGCTATAGATGATCCTCCCGCCCTGCATGACGTGCACTTTCTCCGGGACCACCAGGTCGAGGAGCCGCTTGTAGTGCGTGACCATGAGCGTTGCGTTGCGCGCCGAGCGCAGCCCCGCGACGGCGGCCGCGACGGCGCGCAGCGCGTCGACGTCGAGGCCCGAGTCGACCTCGTCGAGCACCGCCACCTCGGGCTCCATCACGGCCATCTGCAGGATCTCGTTGCGCTTCTTCTCCCCCCCCGAGAACCCCGCGTTCACGTCCCGCGACAGGAAGCTCGGGTCCATGCCCAGCCTCTCCAGCTTGGGGGTCAGGTGGCCGAAGAACTCGAGCGGGTCGAGCTCGGGCTCGCCGCGCTCTTTGCGGCGCGCGTTGCAGGCCAGGCGCAGGAAGTCGGTGTTGGAGACGCCGGGCACCTCGACGGGGGACTGGAACGACAGGAACACGCCCCTGCGGGCGCGCTCCTCGGGCTCGAGCGCGAGAAGGTCTTCCCCCTTGAAGAGGACGGTCCCCCCGGTGACCTCGTAGTCCGGGTGGCCGACGAGGACCTTGGAGAGCGTCGACTTGCCCGAGCCGTTGGTGCCCATGATGGCGTGCGTCTTTTTTTTGTTTTTGTTTTTGGAATTGGCGACGAGGTTGAGAAGCGCCAGGCGAGAGAGAGACGGGGGTGAGAGACAAAGGAGGTCGAAACGAAGGTCCAGCAGAGCGTCGGGAGAGGGAAGAAAGATAAGGATTTTTTCCCCATCAGCTCGTCACCTCTCTTCCTCTCCTCCTTCTCTCCTCTCGTTCTTACCTCTCCTGCCCGCAGCGTCAGATCGACACCCTTCAAAATCTGCTGCCCCGTCGCGGTAATGACGGCCTCGAGCCCCTTCACCTCGAGGAGCGGGGGCGAGGAAGATGCAAAGGCGGCGATGGAAGCCCGGCGACTCGAGCGGCATTGCGCCGGCTGTCGCTGCTTCGGGAGAGCAGCAGGGGCGGCCGCGGCGGTCCTGCTGCCGTTGTGTGTGTGAGAGAGTGTTTATAAGGGGCGAGAGAGAGAGACGAATGCAGCGAGAGTGAGAATGAGTGAGGACGGAGGCGCTGGGGGAGGGCGAACGCAAATGCCAAGTGCCTCCGACGGCTAGCTTTTCCTCCTTCCTCCTCTTTCCTTACCATCCCGCCAGCGATGGCGTCATCGCACGGTGCATGTCTGCTTCGAAGCTTTCTCTCTCTCGCTTGATCTCAGAAAACGAAAGAGAGCGAGCGCGCGACGGAGAAGACAGAGAGAAAGAGGGAAAGAAGAAAAAAAAGGAAAAAGTGAAGAAAAAGAAACCCCGCCGAAAAAAAAAATCAAATTTGAAGTTTTTTCTTGGTGGTCAGCATGCTGCTCCTAGCGGCTTCGGGAGGCCGCACTGCGGCCTTCCTCTGCCGCCGTACTGCTGCTGCGGATCCCAGCAGAGCAGCAGCAGCTGGACGAGGAGGCGCAGCGAGGACCGAAGCGGCGGCGATTTCGATTCGTCTGCGGCAGCGAGCACTGGCCTCGTCGGCCTCCTCTACTTCTTCCGCTTCCGCTTCCTCGTCTCCCGCTTCTTCCCCGCTCGACGCCGTCTCCCCGGACCAGGCCCTCTCCCACCCGACCCTGGCCTCTCTGGACCCCGGATCCCTCGAGAGGAACGTCAAGTACCTGGACCTGGTCCTCAAGGCCGACCGCGACGGCCTCAACATGACCGCGGTGCGGCAGAGGGGGCCCGCGCTCTTGAGGCACTGCGCCGACTCCCTCGACCTGCTGCCGTTCATCGACAGAGAAGAGAAGCGGTGGCTGCTCGAGCAGCAGCAGCAGCAGCAGGGAGAAGAAGACGAGGCCGGAAGGAACGGCTCCGGCAAGAAGAGCCCTCGCAAGCCTCTCTTCACCGTCGTCGACGTCGGCAGCGGCGGTGGTTTTCCGGGGGCGGCCCTGGCCGCGGCACGTCCCGCGTGGAAGCTCGTCCTGATCGACGCGCTGCGCAAGCGGTGCGACGCGGTCTCCGACGCCGCGAGGAGGGCAGGTGAGAAGAAACGTTTTCGTTTCCTTTTCTTCCTCTTCTCATCTCGAGCCTCAAGACTTCCGCGGAAAGAGGAAGCATGGAACAACGAAAGAGAGAGAAAGAGCCGATGCTAACGAAGGAGAAACCCGTATAAAAAAATCCGCAGGGATCGGGAACGCGGAGGTCTTGTGGAGCAGGGCGGAGGAGGCGGCAGCAGCCGCGGCTGCCGGCGTCGGCGACAACAGCGGCGCCGGCGAGAGAAGAACGTCGTCGTCTCCTCCCTCTTCTCTCCGGGAGAGCTCCCCCGTCGTCGTCGCCAGGGCGGTCGCCGAGCTGAGGACCCTGGCAGAGCTCTGCCTGCCGCTCGTCGCGCCCGGCGGCGCCTGGATCGCGCCCAAGGGCCCCCTCGGCCCGGGCTCGCAGCTCGAGCTCGAGCTCGAGGCGGCCCGCGGCGCGGTGGCGCTGCTCGGCGGCGAGGTCGAGCGCGTCGCCCCGCTGCTGCCGCTGGTCCCCGGCGCGCCGGCGAGGAGCGTCGTGGTCGTGAGGAAGGTCGGGAGGACTCCGGCGAAGTACCCGAGGGGAAACAACCTGCCCGGGAGGAGGCCGCTCTGACGTGAAGTCGGGGAGAAGAGGAGGGAGGAGAGGAAGGAGGAGGGAGGTGAGGAGGGAGGAGAGGAGGATGGAGGAGGGAGGAGAGGAAGGAGGAGGGAGGAGAGGAGGGAGGAGAGGAGGATGGAGGAGGGAGGAGGAGGAAGTTTGTTTTCCCCTCTCGCTCGCTCTCCTTCTTTGTTTTTTGTTGTGTGCTTTTTCCCCTTCGCCGCGCTCCTCGTTTAAACTCTCAGAACTGTTAAGAGAAAGAACTTGCTACTGGAACGAAAAAAACAAAATCTGGATTACAAAATGGAAAGGTGTCCCAAAAGGGCGGAGGGAACGAAGGGCCCGGAAGAGCAAAGGGGTTCTGAGAAAAACAGGGAAAAAAGCTCTCTCTCTCCCTCTCCCCCCCCCTTCAGCTCAGCCCCGACTGCTCGAGCACGGACTTGAGCACCAATTGCGTCGCGTCGGAGTAGCGATCGCAGCACCGAGAAAGGCAGGTCTGCTCGCCCGAGGAGAGCGTGGTCGAGGGCTTCGTGACGCACTTGGCGAAGCACTTGTCGCGGACGGTCTGTTGTGAAAGTTTTTTTTTTGTTGAGGGGTGGTCGAGGGTCGCAGCGGAAGCGAAAGAGTTCGAAGTGGGCGAGAGAGGAATCGATGTTTTCCGTTTTTTCTTTTTCCTCTTCCTTTCTCTCTCCTTCTCGCTCTGCCTCTTTCTTTTGGGTGCGTAGCGCTGATGCTATCCTTGAGACATAGAAAGAGAAAAATAGCGAGAAAGATATACAACGGAGGTAAAACCGCTGCTTCCATCGCACCGCAGAATCGACGGCGATCATCGCCTCCACCTCCTCCCTCTTTTCTCCCTCCTCCTCTCCCTCTCTGACGCGCTCACCGAGTAGAATTCCTGCATGTACGCGACCTGGAGCTCCTGCTGGAGCTGCTGTTGAACTCGACGTTCGTCGTCGGAGGCCATTGGCGTGTAAAATGACGACCAGAGGCTGGCTTGGAAAGAATCGAGAGCGCGAGAGAGAGATTCTCAGAAAGAGTTTTTTTGTTTTTCTTCTCCTCAACCTCGGCCCTTGAAGACGGAACTTTCAATGGCTTTTTCTCTCATTCTCTCTCCCTCACTCGCTCTCTTTTTACACTCTCTTCCTCCGCACGCCAAGAGGCACAACGATAAAAGAGAGTCTTCGCGCCGCTTCCGCGCGAAAGACTACCATGAACCCCGAAATGGACTCGACTCTGGCGTTCTTCCACGCCCAGCGCGGCGCCGTCGCCAAGCACGCGCAGGTAGAGGAGGAGTCGGAAGCGAGTTAGAGAGGGAGCAGTAGCATGCGAAACTCTTCCCCGCCGACGCGAGTTTCTCTCGTTCCAATGAATCTCGCTTTCGCCGTCGCGCGGCCTCGCCCTCTCCTCCCTTGTTCTTCTCTTTTGTTTCGCGCAGGGCCGCTTAAGAGACGAGAAGGTCTTATTCGTGACCGAAGGAGAGAGGAAAGATAGCGCCCCAATTCTTGTCACTCACTCGGCGAAGGCGAATCTCAACAGTCGACTTCCAACTTCTCTTTCTCTTTCTCTCACCACCTCCCGCCCCTCTCCCTCTCCTCCCCCTGAACAAACAAACAAAAAACCTCTCCCTTCTCACCCTCTCCCCCAGGAACTCGATCTCACCATCGACTACCTCGAGCTCAAGGCAGCAGCCCTCGCCTCGGCCCCCTCCAGGGCCCGCGGTCCCCACGAGCGGGCCCTGGCCGTCGCCGCGGCCGCGGAGGCGTCCCGCAAGGGGGGGCTCGGCTCGGCGGCCGCCGACTGCCGCGCCCGCGGCGAGTGCGAGCGCTCCGCCCGCTGGCACGAGAGGCAGGCCGCGGCGTGGAGGACCTTCTCGAGGGAGGCCTCTTTCGGGACCTTTGTTTCCCGCGGGAGAAAGACCCCGACCCCCGGCGTCTCCGTCGCCGCGGGAGCGGGGGAGTCGGACGACGACGGAGAGGAGTTTTTCGAGAGCGCCGCCGCGTCGCCGTCGCCTTCGTCCTTCTCCTCCCGCTCCCCGTCCCCCGCCGCCGCGGCCCTGGCAGCGAAAAAACCCTTCGATTCGAGCCCCAAGCCGATCATCGTGAGGCTTCCGCCGAGGCCCTCGGAGGAAGGAGGCAAGGATAGGGAGGAGGAGGCGAGGCTGCGGGCTGCGCTGCAGAAGAAGAGGGCAGCTCCCGTCTCGCTCTCGGCAGCGGCGACGCTCGCCGCTGCCGCTGCCGCTGCCGCCGCGGCCAAGGCCGAGGTCGTCGTCCCGAAGGAGGCGAAGGCAGCAGCAGCAGCAGCAGCTGGTGCTTCGGAAGGAGAAGAAGACGAGGAGGAGGAGGGGTCGCTGGTGCCGCTGCGAGTGAAGCACGCGGCGGCCATCGCCTTTCCCGCCGCCGTTCCCGCCGCCGTTGCCGCCGACGCCGCAGAGGTTGAGGTCGGGGCCGCTCCTCCCGCCGCCGCTCCTGCCTCCTCCCCTCCCCGCGCCGTCAGGCCCCCCAACGCCTTCCTCGCCCCTTCTCTCCCGCAGCAGCAGCAGCCGAAACCGTCCTTCCCCTCGAACGTCCAGTCGGCGGTCGCGCTCTCGGCCTCGTTCGACTTCTCGCTGCCGCGCGCGGTGAGGGAGGCCGCCGCGGCCGCGTCCGCCGCGGGCAGGAGGAGCCAGGGAGGGGGCGTCAGCGGGCCGCCGCCGCCGCGACCCCCGGCGTCGCTGCTGAAGTCGAGGAAGGCGAGGCTGCTGAGGCCGGCGACGGGAGGGGGAGAAAGGCGGTGGGGAGCAGCCGAGCCGCCCGCGGCAGCCGCCGCGCCCGCGGCAGCCGCCACTGCCCCTCTTCCTCCCTCGTCTCCTGCCAGGGCGGCGGCGGCCTCTTTCGCCGCGGCCTCCTCCGCCGCGGCGGCCTCGCTCGCGGCGAAGCTCCACCTCCCTTCCTCCCGCCACGGCGGCGGCAAAGGAGGCGCCGGCGCTGCCCCCCCTGCCGGCGGGCAGCTGCTCTCGGCATCGGCGGAGGCTGCCGCAAGCGCGGCGGTGGCGGCCGTGGCGCGCGCCTCGAGGGCCGCGGCGGTCGACGGCGGCGACGACGTCGAAACCGGAGGGGCCCCCTTCTCTGCCGCCACCGCCGCCGCCTCCGCCCACGGAGGAAGCGGCGAGGAAGAGGTCGACGCCTTCCACTTTAAGAAGAAGGACGTCTCCAAGTCCAAGGGCAAGGCGAAGAGGCAGCGGGAGAGGAAGAGGCACGAGGGCAGCGGCAGCGGCGACGGCGGCGGCAACGACTCTGGCCGCCAGGGCCCCTCTCCCGGGCCTTTGGGCAAGGCCGCGGGCGCGCTTGTCGCCGGCGAGATCGAGTCGCAGATCAAGAGGCTCGAGGCGGACGCCGCGGAGGCCGCCATGACGACCAGCGGCGGCGGCCGTAGCAGAAACGCGAGCCCCTTTGGCTCGTTCGCCTTCCGCTCCGCCGGCGGCATCGGCGTCAGCAACCCCGGCTCCTCGGCGGCCTCGACGCCCCGGGACCTGATGGACGAGCCGGTTCCCATGCCGCCGCTGCCGAGGAACTCGTCGCTGCAGGAGAGGGCGAGGTCGAGGTCGAGGACCCCCTCGAGGGCCGGGGAACGGGGAGGAGACGGAGGGGACGGGGTCGAAGGAAAAGCGGCGGCGGTGGCGGCGGCGATGAAGATGATGTCTCCGCTGCCGACGGCGGCGCTCGCCGCGCCGGCAGCGTCAGCGTCGACCGACAGAGCGGCGGCGGCTGCCTCCGGCGACACCAATGACCTTGTGACCTGCTGCCCCGCCGAGAGTGTTGCCACGACTGCAACGGCCGCCTTTGTCGACGCCGCGTCGCACCTTCAGCAGTCGTCTTCCTCTGCTGCCGCGGGAGACGCGGCGCCGGCGACGTCCGCCTCTGGGGCATCGGTGTCGTCGGCGTCGGCGTCGGCGGCGGAGTACGGGCCGGCTCCCTCCGCTTCCGCCACTGCCATCGCCGCCGCCTTCCTGCCCCGCGGAGAAGAGAAAGAGGTCTCTTCAACCCCGGTTGCAAGCAGCAAGAGCAGCAACAAGAACAGGAAGAAGCTGCAGAAGCGCAAACAGCAGCAGCAGCAGCAGCTCGAGCTCCCCGCCGTCCCAAAGCAAGCGGCGGCTCCTCTGGCTGCTCCCGCCTCCTTCTCGGAGGAGGGGGAGGCCTCCCTTGGCCCCCCCCTCGTCGTCTCCCTGCCCCCGCGCAGCGACTCCCGCGTCGAGGCCGAGGAGCCATCCTCGCCCCTGCCTCCTCCCCGAAGCGGGGAAGCGGGCGGAGCCGGAGCCCTCCCTCCGCCGCCGCCGTCGTCGCAGGCCGCCGCCTCCGAGGCCGCCGCCGCCGCCGCGGTCTTTGCCCCGGCGGCGGCCCAGTCCCCCTCGGTGGCAGAGCGCCTCGAGGCCTTCGTCTCCGCCTCGGCGACCGCCACCGACACGGCAAAGGCGGAGACTCCGACCCTGCAGCAGCGCCTGGCGGCCATGGGGGCCGTGCCGGCCCTGGGCACGCGGCCGCTGCCGGCAGCGACGCCCGACCACACGTCGCGGCTCTCGCCGACCAAGTCGCGCGCGGCGGCGGAGATGAAGCGGGCGCTCTCGGGCGCGGCGGCGACCCCCGGGGTGATCAGCCCGCCGAAGTTTGACCTCGTCGCGGCCTCCGGGACGACTGTCGCCGTCGCTCTCGTCGCCCCCTCCGCGCCTCCTCCTTCCGCGTCCCGCTCGCCGCCCAAGGGGCTGCCCCGCGTCGGCGGAAGAAGCAACACCAGCAGCAACAACAGCAGCAAGAACAAGAGCGACAAGATTCGAACCTCCAACGGAGGGGGCGCCGACAACGAGCTCGCCGCGGCGCTGGCCCGCCGGAGGGGCGCTATCGGGGAGTAGCTTTCTGAAAGGAAAAAGAAGAGGACGATAATTCCATGAAAGAGTAAAAACGGGAGAGAGAAAGGGTAGAGAGAAATGGCTTGCTTTTGACCTCGACTGGTAATACAGAAAAACGAAAGCGAAAATTTCACGCCTCCTCCCCCCCCCCCCCCCCCCCCCCC
>Ga0210003_1005031_pt1 | contig 10256 bp, 5 predicted proteins | sample LantaG_FD_182804 | JGI IMG/M metagenome (GOLD analysis project Ga0210003, IMG submission 182804) | Deep subsurface microbial communities from Baltic Sea to uncover new lineages of life (NeLLi) - Landsort_02402 metaG (SPAdes) (version 2) | ecosystem: Environmental > Aquatic > Marine > Oceanic >...
CCCGGCGGCTCCCATCCGTGCGAGCGACTCGGGGTCGCTGCAGAGGCGGGCAAACCATTCGCGCAAGCTGTTTTCGTCAGTCACAACGGCGGCTGCCCGGCAGCCAAGCAGAAGGCCCACGGCCTCCGCGAAATTCTCCGTGTTGGGGCCGAACAGCACCGGCTTGCCGAGTGCGGCAGGTTCGAGCACGTTATGGCCGCCGTGCTCGGTGAGGCTTTTTCCCACGAAGGCGAGATCGGCAGCGGCATAGACCGCGTCAAGCTCTCCGAATGTATCTACCAGAACAATCCGGCGCGCGAGCATACTATTATCGTCGATTCGGGGGCGCGTTTTCAATGAAGAAAGCAGGCAACAGTCATACCCGGAAGCTTCGATCAGCTTGCGGACCGCCGGCACGCGGTCGGCGTGGCGCGGCGCAAGCGTCAGGCCCACGCGCGGGTGCTGCTGCTGAATTTCGCTGAAAACCTTGATGAGCAGTTCATCTTCGCCGGGCCAGGTGCAGCCGCCGACGATCATCCGGTCGGCGCCGATGCTCCTGATCGCCCGGCAGGCGGGGTGATCAAGCTCGATGGCCGTTTGCGCGGTGTCGAACTTCATATTGCCCGTTATGGTCAGCGATTCTGCAGGCGCGCCCAGATCGGCCAGCCGCTGAGCGTATTGGGCGTCTTGCACGGCGATGAATGCGAGGTTCTTGAGGATGGGTTCGACCAGGAACCGGACGCGCCGGAGCCGGCGGAAGGTTCGCTCGGTCATCCTGCCGTTGACGATCGCCACCGGAATGTTTTGCCTGGCTGCGGTGAGTATCAGGTTCGGCCACAGCTCAAGCTCCATCAGAATGATGCACGCGGGCCGAACTTTGCGGATGGTGCTCCTGACGGCGGGGCCGAAATCGAAGGGGTAATAGAAAACGCCGCGGCCGGGCAGATTCTTCTCGGCGGCGGCCCGGCCGGTGTCGGTGGTGGTGGAAATTATTGCGGGGCAGCCCGGGAAGCGGGCTTCGAAGCGGTTGATCAGCTCGCGTGCCAGCCCCACCTCCCCCACCGACACGCAATGGAACCAGGCGCAACGGGGGCCTGTTCGAGGTCGAACAAGCCCCAGCTTCTCCTTCAGGCCGGCCCGGATTTTCCTGCGGGTCAGCAGCTTGTATGCACAAACAGGGGATGTCACCGCCAGGGCGGCTATGTAGCAGGCGTCAAGTAGTAGCGGCATCAGCCAGCAAGCGCCTCATTTTATGTCCTGTGATCCGGCTTCACTTCTTCATGCAGCAGTTCTTGTACTTCACGGGCGTTCCGTCGGGCTTCTTGCGGCCGCACGGGCAGGGGTCGTTGCGGCCGGGCGTGTGCTGCGACCGGATCGGCTGCGGCTTTTCGTCCTTGCCGGCCGAGACCGCCGCCTGCTCACGGCCGCGGTTGAACGTTGCGGCCTCTTCGTGCACGTACCGTTCATCCGCCGGCTCGCGCCGAACCATCCTGCTCGACTGCTCGTCGTCGAAATGCACGCGCAGGGCCATCTCCGAAATGCTCTCCTCCGCCGATGTGAGCATCTTGGTGAACATCTCGTAGCCCTCTTTCTTGTAGGCGTCCTTCGGGTCAACGCCCGCATAGCCGCGCAGCCCAATGCCCGACTTCAGGTGGTCCATCGCATACAGGTGGTCCTTCCACCGCGTATCCAGCGTGTGCAGCACGAGCACCGCGATCGAACGAAGGCTCGCATACTGCCCCAACTCGCGCTCGCGCTGCCTGAAACTCCGCCGAACCGCAGCCTTCAGCCATTGCTCGGCCTCGCTGCAACGCATCGAGCTTAAGCGGAAGGGCGAAACCCCCAGCCCGAACTTCTGGTTCATTGTCGCAGCCAGCGTGCGATAGTCGCGCCCTTCGGCCGAAAGCTCGCAGCCGATCATGACCCAGGCGGCATTCGCCACCACCCCCGGCACCACCTCTTCCTTCGCACGCTCCTTGTATCCGAGTTTTGCGAGATCGGTGAAATAACCCACCAGCGCCGACCGCGTTTCGCTCTCGAAATCGCCGACGTCGTAATTCATCGGCAGCCGGCTGGCGCGCATCCAGGTCGACAGCAGGTCATAGTCCCAGTTCTCGACAAAATCCTTCGTCGTGCACAGCGCGAGTATCGCGTCGACCGCGTCGCCGGCAATCTTGCCGATCTTCTGCCGGCCATAGGCCTTCTGCGCCAGCTCGACAAGATATTCGCGAACGGCGGATTGCCCGGCCTCAACGCGGCTCTCGAGTTCACTGTGCGACGGGCTGAGCTTGAACGCCTTCGATGCCCAATTGGACACGGCCATCTCGTCGAACTCGTCCGACGCTGCGGTGGCGTTGAAATATACGTCGATCGCCTCGCCGACCATTTCGGCGGAGGCTTCGGCGGCGTCGCCGGTTGCCGCCTCAAACGCCTCGGTCTTCTCCTGCACAAGCTTCTCGCGCAGCTCCGCCCGGCGTTGCTCGCCGAACTTACGCAGATCGGCGTCGATCGTGTCGGATATGCCGAACGAAAACTGCCCCCGCGCCCAGGTTGCAAGGGCCGAATAGCCCGCCTCCCCGGCAAACAGCGGCGAGTCCAGGAATGTCTCGACGGCCTGCGGCACGAACTGCTCGATCACGGCGTCCTTGTCGGCCTCGGCAAAAAGCTTGCGGGCCTGCAGGCCGAGCGTCTCGCCCACCTCGTGCAGGCTCAGGTTGCGCCACTGCTCGCGGCCGATCTCGAAGCCCTGCGATTCCAGCCACGGCTGAATTCTCGCGTAGGCCGCATCGGGCGACGCATTCTCCGAAACGAACTGGTTTACCGCCCGCCCGATCGACTTGTCGATCATCTCGAACACCATCTCGCGAACCGGGGTGACGTCGATCTCGTACTTAATCTCGGGCGGCACCCGGCCCGCCAGGAAGGCGATCAGCTCGTCGGCCGACATCTTGCTCATCTCGAACAGCGGCAGCTCCACGCCGTAACGCGCGGCAAACGCCGAGGCGATGCCCCGCAGGTTGCGCTCGGCCGCTGCGAGATCATCGGCCAGGTAACGCTCCACCTCCATCAGGGCCATCTCGGCGGCGCCCGAACTGTGCCCGGCGCTCGCGGCCGCGTTGCGGCCCTCCATCACCCGCGCAATGACCTTGCGCTTCTGCATCGCAACCGCCTCGCGGATGTCGTCGGGATTCACGTGCGCTCCCACGCGCCGCTGCGCCCACAGCGCCACCCGCTCCGGCCGAGGATCGGCCAGGAAGCCTTCGGAGCGGCAATACATCTCGAGCAGCACCGGCGTAACTTCCTCGACGATCTGCGCTGCCGTGCGCCCTTCGTGCGCCTGCATCAGCTTGCCTGCAAGCAGCTCCTCCTGCCTGTCGCGCTTGCGGCTGATCGGGTCCCATTCGGCGGGCGACACCTCGATGCCGACCTTGCCCGCCCATTGCCGCGCCTGGTCGTAGCCCCACGGCGCGCCGCGGCTAAGCAGCGGCAGGTCGATCATCAGCGCTGCGGCTGTCCATTCGCGCAGGTAATCGCCCGGCGCGGTTCCCTCGACCTCGGCCGCAGCCTTCGCAACGATCAGCTCGCTCAGCGGCCGCTCCGCGTTCTCGCGAAGCTGGCCCTCTTGCAGGTCTATCCCGTGGCTCAGGCACCATTGCGCGACGGCTGCGAAATCCCAAGTGGAAGGATGGCGGGCGTCGGGCAGCCAGGAGTCGAGGCTCTGCTGTATCCACGAGCGCACGTGCTCATCGTCGAACTGCACTTTCTTCGCATCCGCCCGCTGCCTCACAAGCTGGGCGAATTCCTTCTCGTCGGCCGCCAGCCATTCCTCCTCCGAAATGTGCACGCCGAGCGTCTCGAGCTTCTTCTGCAGCGGCTCGAACGTGCGGCGCGTAACAAGCTCCAGCTCGTTGCCATCTAGAAACCGCGCCGCGATGAACCGCTTCACCAGGCGTTCAACTGCGCTGTGAATCTCGATGGGGTCCATCGCGTCGAGCACCTTCTGGCGCATGCCGTATACAACGCCGCGCTGGCCGTCCATGACCTCGTCGTACTCGAGCAGGTTCTTGCGGATTTCGAAGTTGTACTGCTCGACTTTCTTCTGCGCTCGGCCGATCGCCCGGCTGACCATCGGCGATTCGATCTCCTGGCCGTTGCCGAAGCCGGCGCGGGCCATGAAACCGCGAACCCACTCGCCCATAAACACGCGCATCAGGTCGTCCTCGAGCGACAGGAAGAAGCGCGACGAGCCTGGGTCGCCCTGCCTGCCTGCCCGGCCTCGAAGCTGGTTGTCGATCCGCCGCGATTCATGCCGCTCGGTGCCCACGATGTGCAGCCCGCACGGAATCGCGCTGATGCCGGTGACCGTCTTGTCGGGATCGAAATTCACGTCCCGGCAGACGTCGGCCGGCTTGTCGCCCGGCTCGGGCGTACGCTCGCCGCGCAGTATGCACTTGCGGCAGGCTACCACTCCGTCGCCGAGTACGATATCGGTTCCGCGGCCGGCCATGTTCGTGGCGATGGTAACGGCGCCCGGCTCGCCCGCTCGGGCGATGATCGCCGCTTCGCTCTCGTGATATTTCGCGTTGAGCACCTTGTGCTTGATTCCGCGGCGGTCCAGCATCTGGCTCAGATGCTCCGACACCTCGATGGCGATGGTGCCCACCAGAGCCGGGCGGCCGCTCGCGTTCACGCGTGCGATCTCGTCTACGATCGCCTCATACTTCTCCTTCTTCGTGGCGTATATCACATCCGGGAAGCTGAGCCGGCGCAGCGGCTTGTTCGTCGGGATCGGCACAACGTCCAGCCCGTATATCTTGTCGAATTCCTCGGCCTCGGTCAGGGCCGTGCCGGTCATGCCCGACAGCTTGTTGTACATGCGGAAGAAGTTCTGGTAGGTGATCGTTGCGAGCGTCTGCGTTTCCTGCTTGATTGAAAGGCGCTCACTGGCCTCGACGGCCTGGTGCAGGCCATCGCTCCAGCGCCGGCCGGGCATCATTCGGCCGGTGAATTCATCTACGATGATCACCTCGCCGCCCTTCACCACGTAATCGCGGTCGCGCCGGTACAACTCCTTGGCGGCGAGCGCCTGGTTCATGTGGTGGGGCCAGTCCACGTTCTCGCCCGAGTAGAAGCTTTCCACGCCCAGCAGCTCCTGCGCATGCACAATGCCCTGCTCGGTGAGCGTGACGGTATGTTCCTTCTCCTTGACTTCGTAGTCCTGGATCGGTTTCAGGCGCTGGGCAACTGCGTTGGCCTTGTGGTATTTGTCCGTCGATTCCTCGGGCATGCCCGAGATGATCAGCGGCGTGCGGGCTTCGTCGACCAGGATGTTGTCGACCTCGTCGACGATCGCATAGTTAAGCGGCCGCTGCACCTGCTGGCGGCGGCTGGTTTTCATGTTATCGCGGAGGTAATCGAAGCCGAATTCGTCGTTGGTGCCGTAGGTGATGTCGGCCCCGTATGCTGTGTGCTTCTCGGCAATGGGCGCCTCATGGCGAAGGTAGCCGACCGTCAGGCCGAGGAATCGGTACAACGGCCCCATCCAGGCTGCGTCGCGGCGTGCGAGGAAGCTGTTGGTGGTTATAACATGCACGCCCTTGCCGCTGAGGGCGTTGAGGTACGCCGGCAGCGTTGCCACCAGCGTCTTTCCTTCGCCGGTGACCATCTCGGCGATCTTGCCCTGGTGCAGCACTATGCCGCCGATGAGCTGCACGTCGAAATGGCGCATCGGCTTGGGCGTTTCGCCCGGCGTCTTGGTCACCAGTTGGCTTGCGAGCCGGCAGGTTGCGAAGGCCTCGGGCAGGATGTCGTCGAGCGTCTCGCCGTCTTCCAGGCGTTGCTTGTATTTGGCCGTCAGCGGCTTGAAGAACAGCTCGGATACCGGCCCGCGCAGCGCGTTTTCGGTCCGCGAGACGACCGCCCGGGCCATGTCGTCGGCGGCATCAGCCGGAAATTCCCTGGCTGCTGCAGCCGCTATGGCTTTTCTTGTTTCGGGTGCGAGCGCGATCTGCAGCTCGTCGGCCAAGCGCTTGCGCATCTGCTCGCACAGCGACAGGCGCAGCTTGTCGGTCAGGTGTATCTGCCACTGAGCCTGCGTGTCGAGCGTCAACCCGTCGATCAGCTCGACATTCTTGCGGTCGCCGATGTGCTTCAGCACGCTCTTCTCGACTTCGCCGCAGCGCCGCTCGCGGTATTCCTCGGGGCTGTCGCGCAGCAGCTCGTCGCGCAGGTTCAGCTCGAGCGTATCCGGCAGGTGGGCGGTCAGTTCATCGCCCGGCCGGTTGCGCATCTCTTCGCGGAGGTTCTCCTCGAGCAGCCGCCCGCTCTCGCCGATCTCGTCAATGATCGGCATCAGTTCCCTGATCAGGCGTTCGGTGCGCGATCCGCCCAGCACCTTCTTGAGGGCCACGTTAAGCCCTTTGCTCAGCGCAATGGGCACCGCCTCGGCCATTTCGTACAGCGCCTGTGAAAAACTGCGGCGCGGTTGTGGTTCTGTTTGTGTTGTATTTGTCATTGGTTTGATGTATTAGTGCCGGGAAGGGGAGGGCCGGAAACGGCCGTCACTGCTGTGCTTCTCGAGCTTTCCCGATGGTGTTGTCGAGCGTGGCGGGCAGCGTGTATTCGACCGTCGTCTTGCCGCCTTCCGTTACTGAAATACCTCCGAGTGCGGGATCGTAGAGCCTGTCCAGCTTCTCGAATTCGCCTCGCTGAAGCCGGAATCGCTCCAGCACTTTCGCCGCACGGTTTTGTGCAATCCAGGAGCCGTATGCCCACGTGAATGTCCATATCTCAGACCGCCAGATCACTTCGTCGCCCTTTTCGGCGTAGTGGCCGCCGTCGCGGCGGAGCTCAAGCAGCGCCTTCACCTCATCGGCGGTTCCGGAGGCGAAAATCACGCGTGCGTAATTCTCGAACTTGCTTACTTTGGTGACGGTTTCAAAAGCCTTGGCCAGCTCCTTCAGCCGGAATTGCTTTCGGATGGCCTCGAGCTTCTCCTCCTCGCCAACGACCACGCCCTCCTCAAAATCGGCGGCGGGGTCGAAATTCTCGGTGCGGATGGTGTCTGCGGGCAGCCACCAATGGAAAACCGGTTCGTCTGCTTCCGCTCCCACGCCCAGGTCGACGCCCTCGATGTGGTGTTCCCTCGTCTCTATACATATATCATACTTGCCTTCGGGCAAATCTTCAACGATGAAATGGGCTTTTTCGTCATTTTCGGCATCATTTTCGACGCGCGCCGCGTCGTGCCAGCGGCGGTTTATCTTCGATATGCTGTTGGGCAGCCGCTTGAGCACGCGAACGCGGACAATTTCCGCCCTCGGGCCGACCACCACCTCCAGCTCAGCCGCACCCACCGACGCGCAAGCAAGCATTACAAGGATTCCAGCCGTCGTTTTCATTGTCGATCCTCCCGTGATAGCCCATGCTGCCACTCCGGTGCCTCATCCAAGGTCCAGATACCGCGTCTGCTTGCTCTCCGGCGTATAGCCGTGAAGCTCGATTTTGTTGCCGTCCGGGTCCTGCAGCCAGGCCTGCCAGGAATTGTCGGAGCCGAGCGTTATCTCGCCCACTTCCACGCCATCCTGTCGAAGCTGCTCGACGGTCGACCGGATATCGTCCACCTCGAGGCACATGTGCTGGTAGTTACCGCCCGGGGCGTTGCCGTTTTTCTGCTGAAACAGCTCGATGAAGGCCTGCCCGCCGATGTGGAGATAGACGCCGAAACGCTCGCCCTCGGCGTTGACAAAATCGAAAGCCGGCCTGAAGCCCAGCTTATCGCAGTAGAACGAGATGGCGGAATCGAGGTCCCGCGTAGTAAAACACAGGTGTGCCAGCCCGGTTATCATCAGTGGTCACCTTTCCGTTGGGGCCGCCTTGTCAGCGGCGGCCGATCATCCGCTCGATGCAGTCGGCCGCGTTTTCAGCGGCGTCGGCTATGGCGCCCAGTTGCTGAACTATCTGGACGAGAAACATCACGCTGACGGCATCCAGTTCGCTTTCGGCTGCTATGACTTCGCGCAGCGCGCTCTGCTCGATAAGATTCGCCTCGTATTCCTTGCGATGGAGGCTGTTGAGCTGGTCGTTGAGCTGCCGGATTCCTTCCTCGGGGAACGAAGCTTCCTCAAGCCCCGGCAGCCTGTGGTCGATCTCGACAAGTGCAAAACCGGCCTCAACGGCCTGTTCCGCCAGTTCCAGTGCCACACCCGCAAGGCGCTCCGGCACGTGCGTCCGCCGGATTTCAAGAAGTTGTGCAACATCTTCGCAACTGTCGCTGACATCATCCTGCGCCTTGAGCGTCAGCAGTATTTCGGATCGCTCGACCGAATGCAGGAAGCTATGCGACAGTTTCCGCCGGATTTCGTTCTTGATGCGGTCGGCCGAGCTTTCGCGCTCGTGCACCTGCTGCGCCAGGCGGCCGATTTCTTCGTAGTTGCCGCTGATGAACGCCCGCATCAGCGGCACGACCAGTTGGAGGCAATCCTGCACCTTAAGGGCGTGTTCGTATAGCGGCCCATACGCCGAGCGGCCGAAAATACCGCCGATTCTACGCATCTTCGCTCCCGTTTGTCTCGCTCCGGCTGCGCGACCTGCCGCCCGCAACGGCGCCAAGCACGGTTTCGGCTATCTCGCCCGAGCAGCGGGCTACCATCTCCAGCGCGGCGAGCAGGTCGGTATACACAGACGACGTCGCCTGCGCCTCGAGCACGTTGCGGCCGAGCTGTTCGAGATGCCTGCGGTGGATCGAACGCCGCTCGGCGGCCAGGCTTGCCTCGCGGTCGAGGATTTCCCGGGCGGATGCTGCGTCCGGCTCCAGGATCAGCTCGTTCGCCTGCCTGAAATGCTCGCCGATGTGCCGCTGATAGTCTTGCAGCAGCCGCTCGCCCTCGATCGAGAATTCCTTCCCCAGGGATTCCTTCTTGCGGCCGAGCTGAACGATGTCTTTACTGACTATATCGCCGGCGAATTCGATCTCCTTGAGCGCAAACAGCAGCCGCGTGCGGTCGGCTGCAAGCTCGGGAACGTCGTCGCCGCCGGGAAGCTGCGTCAGGTAAGCCGTCGTCGCCTCGTATGCCAGGTCCGTCAGGTCGTCTTCAAGCTTCACCGCCTGCAGTGTGTCCAGGTCGTCATCCTCCACGGCCCGCATCGCTCGTGCAAGCCCCGCGGTCACGGCCATCCCCAGCCTGTGGATTTCCTTCCGGGCCTTCTCGAGCGCTATCGGCAGTGGATCGGCCGATTTCGGATCGATGTATTTCACCACGCCCGCCGGAATTCCGGCGCGAATGGGCAGCAGCCTGTTGACCGCGCCGATCATCAGGCCCAGCAGCGGCAGCCCCAGCAGAACCACGGCCGCGTTGAAAATCGTGTGCTGCCAGGCAACGGCCCTTGCCGGATCGGCACCCGGCCCGGCGATCGATTCGGCCAACTGTACAATATACATCGAAAACGGGGCGAAAATCAAGATGCCTCCGAGCCTGAAGATCAGGTCGAGCAACACCACGCGCCCTCCGCGCCGGTCGCCGCCCGCAGCCGCGATCATCGGAGTGACCACCGTTGCCGCGTGCGCCCCGTATATGAACGCCAACGCCCCCGGCAGCGAGATTATCCCGCCCCTGGCCAGACCAAACGCCACCGCAACAGTGGCCGCACTGCTTTGCGTTGCAACGGTGAAAACCGCCGCAGCCCCAGCCGCCAGCACAAACAAGCCCGGCTCCGATCCCAGTCTGCCCAGCAATTGGTTCAGCCAGGGGTAATGCCCGATCGGCTCCAACCCCGCGCGGATCAGCGGTATCCCGTAGAAAAGCAGCCCGAAGCCTATGAGCACGTCGGACCCGGACCGTCCCACCCGGTGCCGCGAAAGGGCCTTCACCAGCAGCCCCGCCGCCACGCCCAGCAACGCATAGGCCGAAACGTCGAAAGCGATGAGCTGCACGATCAGCGTGCTGCCGAGGCAGTTGCCCACCGCCACGCCCGCCGCCTGCTGCAAGTTCAGCAGGCCCACGTTCGCAAGCCCCACCAGCATCACGGTGGACGCGGTGGAGCTTTGCAGCAGAAACGTAATGGCCGCGCCCGCGCCGGCGGCGAGCGTGCGGCGGCCGGTGAGGATGCTCAGCACGATTTTAACGCGACCGGCGGCCAGTCCTTTCAGCCCGTCCGACGCCATACGAATGCCAAGCAGGAACAGGCCCAGCCCGCCGATCGCGAGGGCGGAGTCGGCGAATGTGTATCCGTTCATATGCTGATATTTTAGTCATCCTTGCGGAATATCTAAGGGAATT
>Ga0210003_1005034_pt1 | contig 10254 bp, 8 predicted proteins | sample LantaG_FD_182804 | JGI IMG/M metagenome (GOLD analysis project Ga0210003, IMG submission 182804) | Deep subsurface microbial communities from Baltic Sea to uncover new lineages of life (NeLLi) - Landsort_02402 metaG (SPAdes) (version 2) | ecosystem: Environmental > Aquatic > Marine > Oceanic >...
CTCCCCCCCCTCCGAACGAAACGAAATGAAACGACAACCAGGGCCTCATGGACAGCCCGCAGGCCTTCTACGCCCTCATCCTGTCCCCGACGCGGGAGCTCGCCATCCAGATAGCGGAGCAGGTCGAGGCACTCGGCTCGGGGATCGGCGCCCGCGCCGCGCCGCTCGTCGGCGGCGTCGACATGACCGCGCAGGCGATCGCGCTCTCGCGGAGGCCGCACGTCCTGGTGGGGACGCCGGGCCGCGTCGTCGACCACCTGTCCAACACGAAGGGGTTTAGCCTGAGGAACCTGAAGCACCTGGTGCTCGACGAGGCGGACAGGCTGCTCAACATGGACTTTGAGGCCGAGATCGACGCCGTCCTCAAGGCGATCCCGCGGGAGGGGAGGCGCACGCAGCTCTTCTCCGCGACGATGACGAGCAAGGTCGCCAAGCTGCAGCGCGCGTGCCTGCGGGACCCCGTCCGCGTCGAGGCCGGCAACGACAAGGAGGGAAACGGCAAGTACGCCACGGTGTCGACGCTGCGGCAGCAGTTTTCCTTCGTGCCCGCCAGGAGCAAGGACGCCGCCGCCGTCGCCGCCCTCACCTCCGACGAGCTCGGGGGCTGCACCTCGATCATCTTTTCCAGGACGTGCGACGGCGCCCGCAGGCTGGCCCTGCTGCTCCGCGCGCTGGGGCTGGGCGCCCTGCCGATCCACGGCCAGATGAGCCAGCCGAAGCGCCTCGCGGCGCTGTCCAAGTTCAAAGCCGGCGAGCGGCCGATCCTCGTGGCCACCGACGTCGCCTCGCGCGGGCTCGACATCCCGCACGTCGACCTGGTCCTCAACTACGACGTGCCCATGAACTCCAAGGACTACGTGCACAGGGTCGGCCGCACGGCGCGCGCGGGCCGAGCAGGGCGCGCGCTGACGCTGGTCACGCAGTACGACGTCGAGCAGTTCCAGAAGATCGAGGCGCTGACGGGGACCAAGATGGAGGCCTGGGCGGGGTCCGACGCGGAGGCCGCGGAGCTGCTGGCGGAGAGGGTGGCCGAGGCCGGGAGGCTGGCCTCGGCGCAGATGCGGGAGGCGGACTCGAAGCGGGGGGGGAACGGGGGGAACGGGAACGGGCAGGACGGGAAGAGGAAGCGGCGGGGCGGGGCCGTCGACGACCACGACGACGACAACGGCGGCGTCGGGGACATCCTCGGAGGGAGGCGCAAGTTTATGAAGAAGTACTGATTTGGAATTTGACCTCTGTCTGGGTTGGATGCGCGTGTAAGAAGAACGAACGGAAATGACCGGGGTGAAGTGGCCTGCGGTTGGGCGTGTGGGCGGGGAGGAAGAGAGAGAGAGAGAGAGAGAGAGAGAGAGAGAGAGAGAGAGAGAGAGAGAGAGAGAGAGAGAGAGAGAGAGAGAGAGAGAGAGAGAAAGAGAGAGAGAGAGAAGAGAAGACTCTCACTTTTTCTTTCTCTTTCAAAAAAAAAAAACGTTCTCTTTAAAAAACCAGTCCCGCGTCGTCATCGACGAGGCTCATTGCGTCTCCCAGTGGGGCCACGACTTCCGACCGGACTACAAGGGCCTCGCCGTCTTCAAGCGCCGCTACCCGTCCCTGCCCGTCATGGCCCTGACAGCGACGGCGACGCCGCGAGTCGAGCGCGACGTCGTCCAGGCCTTGGCCATCCGCGAGTGCCTGCGCTTCCGCTCGTCGTTCAACCGGCCCAACCTGCACTACGAAGTGCGCAAGAAGCCGTCGAAGAACGCCGCGGCGCTCGAGGAGCTCGCGGAACTGATCGCGAAAAGGTTCGTGAGCCCTGGGGGCAAGCTGCAGTGCGGCATCGTCTACGCCCTCTCGCGCAACGAGTGCGAGCGCGTCGCGGCGGACCTGCAGCAGGCGCTGGGCGAGAAGCTCGGATACTCCTCTCGTAACGGCGGCGGCAGGGGCAGGGGCGGGTCCCCGCCCCGCGTTGGTCACTACCACGCCAACCTCCCGGCCGAGGAGCGCGAGCGCGTGCAGAGCGACTGGACCCTCGGGCGCACGCAGGTCATCGTCGCGACGGTCGCGTTCGGCATGGGCATCAACAAGGCCGACGTGCGCTTCGTCGTGCACTGGGCCCTTCCGAAATCGCTCGAGGGCTACCACCAGGAGACGGGTCGGGCCGGCCGCGACGGCAAGAAGGCCGCCTGCGTGCTGCTGTACTCGTACGCCGACGCGATCCGGACCCGGCACATGCTGGCGACCTCTGCCCAGGAAAACCGCTCGCCGCCCGCGGTGCTGGACTCGAACATGGACTCGCTCAACGCCATGGTGGCCTACTGCGAGGAAGAAGTGGACTGCCGCCGGTCGATCATCCTGGCGCATTTCGGGGAGGCGTCAGACCCGGCGAGGACTTGCCTGCGCGGGTGCGACCTGTGCGCCTCGGGAGCGTCGGCGAGGGCGGCGCGCGCCGACGCGACAGCCGCGGCCGCGGCGGCGATGCGGGTCGTGCGGGCGATGGCGGGCGACAAGTCCGCTTCGGTGTCGCACGTCGTCGACGTGCTGCGCGGGTCCCTCGCAAAAGCAGTGAGGGACAGGGGCCACGACAGGCTTCCCGACCACGGCGTGATGCTCCGCGGGTTTGGAGGAGAGGGAGGGGGCGTCGGCGCTTCTTCCTCTTCTGCTTCGGCCTCTCCGCCGCCGCTCGACCTCAGGTCGCTGTTCTCCAACAAGGCCTCGGTGGCCAGGCTCGTCCGCTTCCTGGTGGGCAGGGGCCTCCTGAGGGAGCAGACCTACCGGGCCGAAAACGAGTACGGAGGGGTGACCGCGGCGCTGCGGGTCGACGAGCAGAGGGCCGCGGCGGTCTTTTCGGGGCGGGAGAGGGTGTGGATGCAGTTTCCGGGCGCCGGGACCAGAGTCGTCGGCGGCGGCGGGGGCAGCGGAGGGGGCCGCGGAGGCGCTCCCGGCAGCGGGGGCGGCCTGGCTCCCGCACCAGCTCTCGCCGTCTCTGCGGCGGCAGCCAGGGCGGCAAACGAGGAGGCCTCTGCCCGCGCCGCGACTGCGGCGCAGCAGCAGGCCGCGGCAGCCGCGGCTCGGAGGGCTGCTCCTGTCGCCGACATCATCATCGAGGACGAGGACGACGGCGACGACGGCGAGTTCGGAAACAACACCACCTCCGACGAGGAGGCCCGCGCCGCCGACGCCCCCCTCGAGAGGCTGCACCGCGAGGCTGCCATGTCGGCCTTGCAGCAGCTCAACGTGGCGATCGACGAGCGCAACGACGCCGGTGGGAGGAACGCCGCCGCCGTAGCCGCCGCCGCCGCTGCCGCGGCGGCGGCAGCCGCGGCAGCTGCCGGAGGGGGAGCAGCAGCAGCAGCAGTAGGCACCCCCGCCCGGCCCCACACCGTCCGCCGCACGCAGGTCACGCTCGCCCCCGAGGTCGTCGACCGCCTCGCGATCCTCAGGCCCGGAGACCAGGACGCGCTGATCGAGGCCGAGATCCCGCGCCTGTCCAAGAGGCAGCGCGCGACGCACGGGGAGGCCGTGCTGGGCGCGCTCGCGCAGGCTGCCGCGTGGGTCGTAGCGGCGCTGTCGGCCGGCGCCGGCGCCGGCGGGGCCTCGGCCGCCCTGGAGAACCTCTCCGACTTCAGGCTCGATCTGTCGCAGATCAGCTTGGGGAAGAGGAAGCGTGTGTCTGGCAACGGTGGTGGAGCTGGTGGAGGAGGAGGAGCTGGCGGCGGCGCCGGCCCCTCTTCTCTGCACGAGGCGGCCGCGGCGGCGGGGTGGATGTCAGGCGGCGGCCTCTGCACGCCGTTTGGCGGCGGCACGCAGCAGAGGCTCACGGCGCCGACGCCCGTCTCCACTGGAGCAGCAGCAGGAGGGACAGACTTCCGCGCTCCCAAGCGCGTCCACGCTGCTGCTGCTGCTGCTGTAACGGCGGCGACAGCACCGGCGAACAAAAGCAACATGGGCGTCTTTGCCGGGTTCGACGACGACGACGACTTCTTCGACAACCAAAACACCGCCGTCGGCGGCAGCGCCAACGGCGGCGGCGGCGGAAACCAAAACGATTTCGGCTTCGAGGACGACGTGATCTACGACTGAGGCGCCTTATGTCTTCTCTTTCGAAGCATTTTTTCTCTCTCTGTAAACGTAAAGGACTTGCACACAGCTGATGTCACACTCGGTACCAGCTCATCGCGAGCGTCGGGCGCTGCGCCGCCGGCCGCGACGCCAGCAGCCGCTCGAGCGCGCCCGCGTTGAGGCTCTCGCCTGCTTCCGCTTTTTCTTCGGTGCCGAGCTTCAGCTCCTCGGCGTGGATCCCGCCACCGATGAATAGCGATTCCACGCCCTCGGCGGGGCAGGGCGCGCCTCTTGCCCCGGCGATGTCGTGCTCGAGCGAGTCCCCGATGGCGAGCAGCGGGAAACGCCGTTGCTCCCTCGTGGGTTCCGATGCAGCTTCCTCTTCGAGCAGCAGCAGCGCCGCCGCGGCGGAGTAGATAGCCGGGCCGGGTTTCCCGAGGAGCACGACCCTGCCCCCGGCCCCCGCGTACCACCGCGCCAGGGTGCCCGGCATCGTCACGAGTCCCGCGGCGCCGTTGACGGTCACGATGTCGGGGTTGGCGCAGAGCAGCGGGACGGTCTCGCCGCTCTCTCTGGCGGCCCGCTCGAGGGTCTGTCTGAGCGCCTCGAGCTCGACGGGCGAGGAGCCCTCGCTGCCTCCGACGGCCTCCGTGCCGTGCGCGAGGATGAAGTCGGCCTCTGCAGGGCTCGGCACCAGCTCCAGGCCCAGACCCTCGACGGAGACGGCCCCGCGGGCCCCCCACGTGACGTGAAAGCATTTGTTGCCCAAGAGCGAGACATCGAGCGGCGCGCCCTGCTCGTCGAGGACGACTGCTTCTTCGTGTCCTCCTCCGCCTCCGCCTCCGCCTCCGCCTCCGCCTCCGCCTCCGCCTCCGCCTCCGCCTCCGCCTCCGCCTCCGCCTCCGCCTCCGCCTCCTTCTTCCGCCCTCTTCTTCCTCGCTTCCAGCAGTCGATGCGCGACCTCGCCGCTGGTGACGGCGCCGAAGAACCACTCCCGCTTGAACCCCATCGAGCCCAGTTTGTCGAGGGCGTGGACAGCCCTGCGCGAGCTGTTCGAGAGGAGCAGGACCCTCCTGCCCTGGTCCTCTGCCAGGTGCCGCGTCGCTTCGATCGAGCCGGGGTACGGCGAGACCCCGTCGTGGAGCACCCCGAACTGGTCGAGGAGGATCGCCGGGTAGCGCGGGAGCGGAGGGAGGAGAGACAGGGAGGAGATGATTTTGGTCTTTGGGGCCGGGGTCGGCGCCGACGTCGATGGCGGTGCTGCGTCGGTAGATTTCGTCTCTGCCATCGTCCTCGCCTGCCGTGTGTTTGGCGATCGGATTGCACGAGCAGGTTGGGTCGAGCTTTTCCGATTTCTGAGCGAGAGTTGAGGACACGCTGATGCTTTCCGGCGCTGCAGAGTGAAGGGACGCATCGCGTGAGAGGTGAAGCTAGTTTTTTATCGATTGTCTCAAGGTCGAGTTTTTTTCTCCCCTTTTTCCGCCGAGGTCAATCACTCTCTTCGAAGAAGAAGCTTTTCTCTCTCGCTTCTTACTCCTCCTCTCGCTCTTCCTTTTTTTCGACGCTTCATCCTCGCACTTGTGCGATGGCCGAAGCTCCCCCGGCGGCTTCGGCTTCGGCAGCATCTGCTGCTGCCGCTGCGACGACGCCTGCAGCAGCTCCATCAGTGGCGGTGGCGGCGACGCCCGTCGTGGCTCCGGATCTCGAGCCCGAAATCTTCGTGGGACCGGTACGGTTTGCTGGTTTCTTTGTTCTGGTGCACGCTGACATCCTCTATTTTTCTGCTGTGAGGAGGGAAGCATGGTGGATAAACAGGAAAACTTTCGAACAGACGCGATGATGGTTTCGGTTGATGGGGGAATGCTCACTTTTGTTTTTTTCTCTTCTTCAACCTCAACCCAAAAATAACTCTCTTTCCGCTCAAAACCCCACAGGACGGCGAGCGCCGCGTCCGCGGCGTCGAGCTCGTCCTCCCCGTAGTCCTGGGATCCTGCGCCTTCCCCCTGGGCAAAAAGGCGACGGACGCAGAGACGCACAAGTGGACCGTCTACGTCCGAGGAGCGACGCCCAAAAAGACGAGTTCCGCTGGCCAGCAGCCCGCCGCGGTCGATCCGGCGGTCGCCGCGGCGGGCGAGGACATCTCGGATGTCGTGTCGAAAGTCGTCTTCAACCTGCATCCAACCTTCCACAACCCGACGCGGGAGGTTTCCGACCCCCCCTTCGAGCTCTCGGAGATGGGGTGGGGCGAGTTCGACCTAACTGCGGTCCTGCACTTTGTCGACGCAGCGGGGGAGCCGCCGCTGGAGCTCGCGCACAAGCTACGGCTCTACTCGGACGCCGACCCGCAAGGAACGAATTTGAAGAAAGCCGTGGTGGCCGAAGTCTACGACGAGGTGGTGTTCACGGAGCCGCGGGAGGCCTTCTGGAGGTCAGCGTCCAAAGCGAGGGGCGGCGGCGGGCCCGGCGGCAACAGCTTCGTGGGCCTCAGGCCCTCCCCTCGCCCGTACTCGACCGCAGCGCACTTTGGCGCCCCGGCCCCGGAGGACGAGCTCCGGAGGCTCGGTGTGGCGAGGCAGCGTGTGGCGCAGGTGATGATGGCGGTGCGGAAGCAGATGGACACCTTGGACGCGCACGCCGCGGCGGGCGGTTCGGCCGCGCAGTTTGCGGCGGCGCAGCAGCAGAGGCGAGCCCAACAGCAGCAGCAGCAGATGCAGCAGCAGCAGCAGATGCAGCAGAATCAGCAGCTGCTGCAGCAACAGCAGCAAGCGCAGGCCGCCGCGGGCCTGCCTCCCGGGTTCCCGCCGCCAGAGGCGATGATGATGTAAAGAGACAAAGAAATAATTAGAAAAATGACATTCTTTGATTTTACAGGCGTTCCCTCTCTCCCGCTCTCCCCCCTATTCCTTGTTCCTCGCTCCCCCCCGTGTTGTCTGCTCGATCACCCAGCGCAGGTAGCTCTCGCTGCCTCCTATCGCGGGAATGGCAACGACCTCGGGAACCTCGTAAGGGTGCTTGGCTTTTATCTCTTCTGTCAGGGCCGGAACCAAGGCCTTTCGAGTCTTGATGATCATCAAAACCTCGCTGTCCTCCTCGACTTTGCCCTTCCAGGAGTAGATCGAGGTGACTCCGGGGAGCAAATTGACGCACGCCGCGAGCCTCTGGGGCTCCTCGACGAGGTGTTTGGCAAGAGAGCGGGCGACCTCGGGGCTCGGGGCAGTGCAGTAGACGACGGCGACGTCAGTTGAGGTCGGAGGAGGAGGAGGAGGAGGAGGAGAAGAGCTCGCCATCGTCGCCGTCGTTCTCGTTATCCCTGCGATTCTCTGCGATTTGAGCTCTCTGCTTGAGGGAGGAGCCCTAGAGTGAAGACAAATTGCCACTCTGAGGTTTGGTGGCGTTGATGTCGAGGCAGCGAGTCGGGCCGAGAGCGCTATTCTCGAGATCATTTGATGGGCGTCGATCGAGAGCGAGCGAGTGAAGGGGAAGAGAAAAAAACTCCCTCTCTCACTAATCGACTCGTGAAAGAGAGAACACACTTTTTCTTTCGCTCGCAGTCTCGCTCGCTCGCTCGCTGTCTCTCCGCTAGCAAGCCCCCGTTCACAGCAGAGAGAAACCCTTCGAATCCTCGAGCTCGGCTGGCCAAAACAGCAGGAGCAGAAAGAGAAAAAAGGCAGCGCCGCTTCGCTGGCTCATCGCTCGCCGCCGCCTCTTTTTTCTTCGTCCTCTTCTTGCCGCCGCCCGAGATGCAGCACCCGCCCTCGGGCGCCGGCCCGCCGCCGGCCGGAGCTTCCGCTGGTCCTCCGGTGGGCGCATCTGCTGCTGCTGGGGGGAGGCGGACGCTCACGGCGGAGCAGGCGCTGGAGCAAAAGGTGAGATTGAGGGAATCAAGAAGAGGGAGCCATCGACGACGGCTTTTTTTCTTTCTTTCGCTGCCGTCTGGCATTGAAGAAAACTCGCTTCCTCGCGCCACGGCACTTGCCTCCCTCTTTTTGCTCGCTCACGGTCCCAGAGAGAGTGTTATCTGCGCACTTGTTGAACTGAAAAGAAGAAGAAACCAAAGCTCGCTGTTCGCCCTGCGCATGCTTTTTTTTTGACGCTCCGAAGTCCGCCGTCGTCGTGCTTCTCACTCCGCTCACCTCTTATTTTTCCCTCCCTCAACCTTTTCACTCAACAACCCCAGGCCCAGAAATGGATCTCCCTCAACTCCAGGCGCTTCTCCTCCCGCCGCAAGTTCGCCGGCAGCGGCTCCGCCGCCGCCTCCGCGCCCCCCAAGGAGGACATGCCCCCGGAGCACGTGCGCAAGATCGTCCGCGACCACGGCGACATGTCCGCGCGCAAGTTCAAGGCCGACCGCCGCGTCTACCTGGGGGCGCTCAAGTTCGTCCCGCACGCCGTCTTCAAGCTCTTGGAGAACATGCCGATGCCCTGGGAGCAGGTCAGGCACGTGCGCGCCCTGTACCACGTCACTGGCGCGATCACCTTTGTCGACGAGGTGCCGCGCGTGATCGAGCCGGTCTACGTCGCGCAGTGGGGCACGATGTGGGTCATGATGCGCCGCGAGAAGCGCGACCGCCGCCACTTCAAGCGCATGCGCTTCCCTCCGTTTGACGACGAGGAGCCCCCGCTCGACTACGCGGACAACCTGCTCGACGTCGACCCGCTCGAGGCCGTCGAGATGGAGCTCGACGAGGCCGAGGACGGCGAGGTCGCGCGCTGGCTCTACGACGGGATCCGCCCCCTGAGGTACGACGCGCGCTCCGGCCGCGGCGGCGGCGGCATCGTCAATGGCCCCTCGTACAGGTCGTGGCGCCTCCCGCTCGACGTGCTCGCGACGCTCTACCGCCTGGGCGGTCAGCTGCTGTCGGACGCGGTCGACCCGAACTACTTCCACCTCTTCAACGGCGACGCGTTTGCGACGGCCAAGGCGCTCAACATCGCGATCCCGGGGGGGCCCAAGTTCGAGCCGCTGTTCCGCGACGGCGACGGGCGTGACGACGACTGGAACGAGTTCAACGACATCAACAAGCTGGTGGTGCGCAACACGCCGATCCGCTCCGAGTACAAGGTCGCGTTCCCGCACCTGTACACCTCGCGGCCGCGCAAGGTCGCAATCGCGCCGTACCACGTTCCCGCGCTGATGTATATCAAGGCTGACGATCCCGACCTCCCGGCCTTCTACTTCGATCCCCTGCTGCACCCGATCTCGGCGTACAGGCGCGGGGAGGAAGAGGGAGGCGACGGCAGGGAAGGGGGGCGAGGCGCCGCGGCGGCGGCGGCGAGGGGAAAGATGGAGGCCGACGGCTTCGACGCCCTCAAGGTGCCGTCGCCTGCGGCGGCCGCGCCGTTCTTCGCCGAGGAGGCCGAGGCCGAGCTGCTGGCTTCTTCTACTTCCGACGACTTTGGAGACGCCTCGCCTTCCGCGTCTTCCTCCTCCGCGTCCTCTTACTCGTCGCCGTTTGTCCTTCCGGCGTCGATGGCGACCCCGCTGCTCGAGGCCTTCCCGCTCGCGCCGCCTTCGACCGCCGCGGGCATCGCGCTCCTCTGGGCCCCGCCGCCGTTCAACGCCCGCGCCGGCCGCACCCGCAGGCCGATGGACATCCCGCTTGTCGCCTCGTGGTTCTCCGAGCGCTGCCCCGGAGGCTACCCGGTGAAGGTGCGCGTCTCGTATCAGAAGCTGCTCAAGGGGGCGGTGCTGACGGCGCTGCACTCGCGCGCGCCGGTGCCGTGCAAGAAGCGCTCGCTTATGAAGTCGCTGCGGGCGACCAAGTTCTTCCAGTCCACGGAGCTCGACTGGGTCGAGGCGGGGCTCCAGGTCTGCCGCCAGGGCTACAACATGCTCAACCTGCTGATCGTGCGCAAGGGGCTCAACTACCTGCACCTCGACTACAACTTCAACCTCAAGCCGGTCAAGACGCTGACGACCAAGGAGCGGAAGAAGTCGCGGTTCGGCAACGCGTTCCACCTGTGCCGCGAGGTGCTGCGCCTGACGAAGCTGCTGGTCGACGCGCACGTACAGTACAGGCTGGGCAACGTGGACGCGTACCAGCTGGCGGACGGTCTGCAGTACGCGCTGTCGCACGTCGGGCAGCTGACGGTAAGAAGGAGAGGCTTTTTTTAAATAGTATTTCGAGGTTTTCGAGGTCGGAAGTCGCGCGCGCGACAGAAACTCTTCAGAAAAAAAGATTTCGAAAAACACCCGCGCACTCATTCTCCCCCCCC
>Ga0210003_1005037_pt1 | contig 10246 bp, 9 predicted proteins | sample LantaG_FD_182804 | JGI IMG/M metagenome (GOLD analysis project Ga0210003, IMG submission 182804) | Deep subsurface microbial communities from Baltic Sea to uncover new lineages of life (NeLLi) - Landsort_02402 metaG (SPAdes) (version 2) | ecosystem: Environmental > Aquatic > Marine > Oceanic >...
TAGTAGGAAGTGTTGCGGAAGCTGATGTTACAGTAGGTGTTGCAATCGAATCAACATAATAATTATATGTTTCTGGTGAATCACTACCAGGGTGTGTAAATGTTAATGTGTGTTGTGTTGCAGCTGGTGTAATAGAAGCTAATGTTCCACTTACACTCATTGCTGTTACACCACTCCAAAAACCTGCTTGACCACTAAGACCATCATAAGGATCACTTTCAGTTAATGATATTATACCTGATGTAGTATCATCACCTGTTGTTAATGTAACTGTATCTAATGTACCTGTTATATCATCACTCATTGTAAATGTACCTGAATCACCATTCTGTCCTTGTGGGGAAGCTAAAGCTACTGATATAGCATAATTTGGTGTAGCATCAGTTGTAATATTAGATGTTGCTGTACCTGTTCCAGCTGCATTACCAGAATATTCAGTACTAGTTATATTTAGATTACTAAACACATTATCCCAACTAGAAGTTGGTGGTGTTGGTGCTAATAATAATAGCATTTCATTGAATCTATCAACTGCTGTACCTATTGGTGTAGTTGGTACAAAGTCAGTAAATATACCATCAGTATATGTACCATCTTCTGCTGCACCAATTGCTGTAGTACCTGAACCTGATGATATGTAATTATTTACATAATCTACGGTTGCACCTGATGTTGTATCACCACTATTCGGTGTTGATAAGTTTAACAATTCTTGTGTTATAGTACCTTCTGCTATTTGTTTTCCTTGAATTTTAGGCATTTTTACAAATTATTTTTTTTTATTTTCTTTTCAATTTTATATATTAAAACTTCAATTTAATTTTTTCTTTTTTATACAGTTAAATGTATAAATGTTATTTTATCTGGTACAGATGTATTCAAATCAAAACCTGAAACTGGATTACCAGTTACATAGTTCCAATATAATAAATCACCTGCATCTTCATTACCTGATATTCTTTTTGTTGATCCACCATCTGATGAAAAATAACAATCATCAGAAACTAAATTACCTACATTATATTGTACACCGTTTATAAATACTGCAACTTTTGAACCTGGTACATTTCCACTAGTAATTGGTGTACTACAAGCTAATGTTGAACCACTATTTGTACTTAATGCTAACATATTTGTGTTGTTAGGTGACATTGCACTTGTTGAACCACTAACTGTTTTTAATGAACTTAAATCAACTAAGGTTGTTCCTGATTGATTATCTGTAAGTGTTATTGTACTTGTACCTGAATCGAATGTTGCATCAATAAAAGCGTTATTATTATCTAAGAAACTTAAATCAACAGCTTGTTCATAAGAAGTTCCTTGATTAAATATCATTTCGGTTGTACCTGAATCAAATATTGCTGTTTTAAATACACTTGGGTCTGATGTACCACCAGAAGCTCCAAAATTACCTGTATATTGGAAGAAAGTAGCTTTAATTGCACCCCACCCTAAATCACTTGGTGTAGAGCCATCCGCAAAGTGAATAATACCTGCATAATAATCAACCGCCCAAGCACCTACTGCTTGGAATATTTCAGTATCATCACCTTTAAATAATCTTACTAAATAACCGTTACTTGGTGCATTTGTAGTAGAATCTGGTACATCTACAGGTGAAATCCAAGGTCTAACAAAAGTTGTTCCAGAAAAGAAATTATACGATTGTCCGTTTGAACCAAAAATTTGTGTTAATGTTCCCTTTTCAATTAATGTTACTGCTGAATTTGCAACTGATTCTGCTACAGCAGATGTATAATCATTTGCATATGCAATATCATCTGCCCACACCTCATTAAGTCTAACATTGTGTGATGATTTATAAGGACTTTCATAGACAGATTGGGTACTTTCCGTCATAACTTTTCCCAATGCATGAAAATAAGCTAATTTTCTTTGTTCTGCTGCTGATAATGAACCCATTGTTTATTTTATATTTTATTTTTCATTTGAGAATATCTCTCTTAATATCATATATAACTCATATAAATCTTGCTTATCAAAACTCATACCATTAGAAGTCATATAATCTTCATTCTCTTGAATCATATTCAAGAAGAATGTTTTTTCTGTCATTTTTGTTATTTCAAACTTATTCATTAGTATATATCAATTTTTTTTTATGCCCAATAATCCCCGTTAAAATCTATACCCCCTATATATTTATCTGATGCAGATGAACTAAATGTAATTTTTAAGTATAGATATGTGGCTGTACCTGCTGGTGGGGCTACTTGCAATTGACCAAGTGTAAACCTCAACGAATCATTAATATCTAAACTATATACACCAGGATCAACTCTACAACCATCACCATCTTGTAATACACCTGAACTATAATCTAAATTAAGTGTATGCCACCCTAATCCATGATTAAGATTTATTTCAAATTCAATATTAGCTAAATCCGCTTCTGTTAAATTATGATCCCAAAAACGAAGAATACCATTAGAAGCATTATTTCCATCAGTTTCAAATAATCTATAATATGTTTTATTACCTGTTTCTGTTGTATAATCAGGTTGTGTTGTTCCTGAATACGGATTGAGTGGTTGAAAATCATATTGTGGATATACTAATCTATCAGCCAATACTTGTAATCCTGTTCCATCATCCGCAACTGGTAATTTAAGTGTTTCATCCCAAGGTGTTGTTAAATCACTTTCTAATCTTGGATAACTTGCATTTGTTTCAGTTCTAAACATTTCTGAATTTCTAAGTGATGAATCTTGATACGTATCAATTAAATAATTATATGTTGTTGAATTAACCGTATCAACTAATATCCAGTCATATATTGTTCCTGTTGCTTGTGGTGTATTAATTGAACCTGTACTATGATTCCAACTTGTTTGATTTTCTTGATTTGTTGTCCAATCTAATTTATCATATTCTGCACTAGTCGTATCGTGTTGTTGTGTCCATGTTCCACCTACAAAATCACCATTTTCACCGTTTGCATTTAATACTGTACTAGAAAAAATTAAATCATTATCTTCAATTCTTGTTTGTTGTGATGTTGGATATGATCTACTATTAAGATTGTTTATATTTGGTAAATTAACATGCCATTCAGAACCTAAATCATAATAATATACACCACTAATTTGTTTAATATTAGGGTTTTCTTCTATTATTGTTAATGCACCTGTAACACCTGCTGTTAATGTTTCTGTATCTTTAAATATATCATTCTGTGTAAATGTATAAGTTCCATCGGAACTATTATCGTGTATTAAACTAACACTAAATTTACCACCTTGCGGTAATAAAGTATTTAATGCAATACTAACGTTAATATCTGCTTGATATCTATCTGCATCTACTACCCATCCTACAACAGTAAGTGTTATATTTTGAACTGTTGCTGTATTGTTACCAGTTAATGTCATTGTATGTGTTGCTAAAACTGTACCAACTGCATCATATAATGTTGCTGTAAATGTTGTTGTTAAATCATATATACTAAATAAACCTGCTGGTGAATAAGTTAAATTAGAAACAGAATTTCTAATAGTTGGTTGTGTTGTTCCACCACCCCACGTTCCTATATTATATGGAACACCAGGAGAATCTGGTAAAGCAACATATCTTGTTGTTGTACTTACAGGTGATACGGAAGCATTTGTTGTTCCATCACTTGTATCAAAGTGTGATGCATAAGCTGGTGGTGGAATATAAATATTCACACGTTTTGTACCCCCACCTTCACTTTGAGCTCTTACATCAGTTCCAATAAAGTTTAAAATGGTAGCACCAGAAAATACTAGAATTCCTTCATCTTCAATGTTTATTGCACCCCCACCTGTTCCACCTGACGCAAATAAATCATCTACATATTTCTTATTCGTTATATCGTTTGGTCTGACCGGAGTTTCACCTAATACTTGTTTACTTCTTATCTGTGGCATTCGCTATATGATACTTTTTTAGTATATATTAAAAACGAATATAGAAAAAATATCCCGATTACTTTTTAAAATAACCGGGATTGTGTATAAGTCTTTGATGATTAACATATTAAGCATTCACCTCTATTAAATAAATAAAATCAATTAAATCAATTGCGTCTAAATTATAATTTGCAACTGTTCCATTCCAATATAATTTGTCACCTTGTCTTTCATCACCTAGTATTCTTTCGGTAACTCCACCATCAGCAGAAAAATAACAATCGTGTGGGTATACTTTACCACCAGTGCTAACTTCAGCACCATTTATAAACACTCTTACGTGTGAAGATGTTTTAGGACGGTCTATTATTGCTGTATTACAAGCTAATGAACCATCAATTGTTGTCACTAATCCAGCCATATTAAGATTTGCTTTAGAATATACTGTTGTTCCATCTGGATCAGGTGTACATCCTGGTTGGGTCATCACTCGTTTAGCATCATTAAGTCTTGCTAAAGCTTGTGCTGATTCAGTAGATGTTGCAAAATCTAAATAAATATCATTCTTATCTTCTACTTTAATTAGAACTATGTTTGCTTTCTTATAGAAATACGCTATGTTTGGATCAAGTGTATATCTTAACTTAGAATTTTTGTCATAAATTCTCATTCTAGTATCTTGTGCAGTTGGTGTTGCTAAGAAATTGCTTAATTTATAATTAGCCATATTAAATGTAATTCAATTTTTAGTTATATATAAAAAATGTAAAACAAAAATAAAAACCACAATATTATGTGGTTTTAAATTTTAAGATATTTTATTGAAAACTCCCCAATCTTCAGGTTTAAATTGTTTCATTTTTAAAATTGTTTCAGTATGAATATAAAAATCCCCGAATTGATCTTTATTTACTAAATAAATTTCATTTTTATATTTAATTAAATCACCTTCTGTAAAAGGACATTTTTTAATTTTAAATCTTGGTATAACTGGTTTCGGTTGTATAACTGGTTTCGGTTGTATAACTGGTTTCGGTTGTATAACTGGTTTCGGTTGTATAACTGGTTTCGGTTTTTCCTTAATTGCTATAGGTTTAGTTGCTACAGGTTTAGCTATAGGTTTAGCTGCTATAGGTTTAGCTATAGGTTTAGCTGCTACAGGTTTAGATTTTTCTGATTTATCAACAAATGATAATTTAATCTTTTCAGTAACTTTTGGTTGTTCAATAACCTTTTCTTCAACTTTAGGTTTAGTATTTGATGTAGTATTAACAGAAGTAGTTTTTGATTTCGAAGATTTATCAACAAAAGAAGGTTTAGTTTTAGTAGTTTTATCCACGAAAGATAACTTGGTACTTTTTTTTAATACCTTTTCATCTTTGTGTGTATCCTTTTCAACCGTCTTAGATTTACTTTGGTTAACAGAATTTTTATCTTTCCCTGTTTTATTATTGAATAGTATCTTAGCCATAAAACTCCACTTATAAAATTTAATAGTATATATTAATTTTACAAGTAGAGTTATTTAAGTATGGCGATAAAATATTTATTATAAATCTAACATGAATTCAAGTGAACGTAATTGTGATTCAGTTAAATCTTCTGGAAGGTTATCTATTCCAAGGGTTATAAATTCAATTGGCATATCTTCTTCCATTAAATTATTATATTCTTCAATTTGGTTTTTTCTATCATCAACAGAAACTTGGAATTCTTCAGTTAATGAAGCTAAATCTGCATTGAATTTATTCATATCAAGGATTACATACTTATCCCCTTCTGTTTTAGCTTTTCCTTCTTCGTCTTGTTCTGAACTAGATTCACATAAAGCAATTCTTTTTTCTTCATATTCTTTAAAACCTTCACTTGGTGTTAAAATAGTTTCAAAAATTGTTTTATCTTCTTCAATTTGTGCTTCTAATTTTTTTCTGTTTTTAAGAACAGTAAATGCAAATTTTACACCTTTTAATTCTGATACACTATCTAAAGCGTTCATTGCTAATCCGAAATCTTTTCTTTTCATCTAATTAAATAATTATTTTTTATACTTTTGTTTTTATACAAAATTTTAATTTCAATAATATATATCAAATGTATTTGGTCCATCCAAAATAAAAAAACCGACTTTTTTAATTAAAATCGGTCTTTTTCGATATTTTATTAAAATTTTATTAAGTTATAACAATTGAAAATCTAATTATATTTGTAAATCCGCTTTCATCAACAAGATTTATTCTATAATTATATGTTCCTTTAGGGTAGTTACCATACATTACAATACTTTCCATATCATCAGTAGATATTAAATCATTCATTATAAATACTTCATCCATCATAAATAATTCTGCAAAATCTGTATTTCCTGATAATCTATGATTTAAAATAGTTTGATTATAATTTGGATATTTAGCAACATAATAATCAAATAATGTTATACCTGTAAAATCTAACATATAAGATTCTAATGTTATACCTGTTGTATCAAAAGTATCTCTATTATAAATAACATCTTTTATTTTGATATTATATACTGAATTTTCATTATCATCTAAACCTACAATATAATCATCACCTATTTGAACTACATCATAATCAAGGAAACCTGGATCACCTTCTTCTTTATATTGATAAAATAATACTAAGTTACTGAAGTCTGGTGCTGGTCCTATTGTACCAATACTAAATAAAAGACTACCTGTTCCGTCATACATAATACTAAATACTGTTCCGTTATATGTTACAGAAATAAATTCTGTTGGATAAGTAAATGTAAATTCTTGTGTTCCACCTACATCCCAAACGAAACTACCACCTGAATTCATAACAATAGCAGTATATCCACTTAAATCTACATAAGCTGTAGTTCCGGATTCACCTGTAAATATAAATGATGCTTCAGTCATAGCTGGACCCATTACAAATGTTTGTCCACTACCTAATATAATATCACCTTCAACAACCATTGTTTTAGTATATAGTGCTTGATTTCCTGCTTCATCTGATACTGTATATTCGAGTTCATATTGACCAGGAACAGTAATAGTTGTATATGCAGTTATTCCTGATACTGTATCAATCCAAAGGTTTACTTCTGAATTAGGAATTGTACCATCTACATTATCTGTGATTCTATCAACCGTTTTACGAATAACATCATCTCTTGTTACACCATCAGCAGGAACTTGTGTATCTCCTGGTATATCCATAGTAAATGTATCACCAATACCTGTTTTCCAATATATTACAGGTGCTATATCATCAACTAATATTATATAATTAGCTAATGTAGTATTTTTTGCAATATCTGCAATAGTTATTACTATATCATATAATCCAGTTTGTGTTATACCTGTTAATGGAATAATTTCACCTACTGTTCTTACTATTATAGTTGCATCTTCAACTGCAATATGACCATCTCTATTATCAATAATTTCATATATGAAATAATTTAATATATCATCTGGGAAAATAGTAAAGTCTGTTGAACCTGTGTTTCTACTAAATGGCATAATATATGTATTCCCACTTGGATTAATTGGATAAACACCTGCATTCATTGTTAATACTGGTGGTTCTGTATCAATATCTGGATGATCAGTTGATAGATATCTATTAAGTGCATCTTCCATAACCCATTCCATTCTACTATGTCCTTGAAACATTTCAAATTGACTTAAAAAGGTAAGATAAATTTTTGTATCTGACTTAGTATCAATGACTAACTGATTATCTTCAGGGTATCTTTCTATTGTATCAATTTCTTCATAATCAAGATATAGTGTTATATTACCCTCATAATCAACAACTTGGAATTGTGTTGAACCAGTAACTAATGTAGTACAATTCCATAATTTATCTGAAATAATACTGTTATAATATAGATTTGTAATTGAAATAGTATCATCTTGAATATCTTCAAGTGAAATATCTGATTGAGCTCCGTTAGCTACTAATGCGTGTATATCAACCCTTAATTGACTTGGGTTGTTAAGATATATTTGTGGAATTCTTTTTTGTGAATTACCTGTTAATAATAAAAGTTTATTTATATACCTAACTGTTGTTGGATTATCTTCTAAATAATATTCAATGAACTGTTCTTCTTCGATCATACATCTAGGATCAGTTTCATCGTATGTAACTTTTAATAACAAATATGTAACTTCTTGTCCAAGAAATCCGTATAACAATGGTTGGTTCATTGCACCCGGGTTTAATGATATTCTTGTAGTGTATTGTGATTCATATGGAATTTCAACACCAGCAAGGTCTAATTTACCGATAATGTTTGGTCCTTCAACTGCAATTGAAGCACATTGGTAAAATTTTATAACCCTTGTAGTTGGAGGAAGCATTTTTGATGGTTGGATATACATATCTTTAAACTTATATTTAACAATATATATAAAAATAAGATTATTAAAAATAACTTTAACTATGACACCAGGAATAAGATATTCTACTAAAGATTATATTAGATTAGTTTCTAATATACATAATATGAAATATGATTATTCTTTAGTAGAATATAAAAACTCACATACTAAAATTAAAATAATCTGTCCTATACACGGTATATTTGAACAAAAACCATATCAACATTTAAATGGACATGGTTGTAAAAAGTGTGGTGATATTAAAGATGGTATAAATAAAAGGAAAACAACTGAACTTTTTATAAAAGAAGCAAAAAATATACATAATGATAAATATAATTATTCATTAGTAAAATATGTTACAAATAATATTAAAGTAAAAATAATTTGTCCTATACATGGTGAATTTAAACAAACACCGTCTGCACACATAAATCATAAACAAGGATGTCCAAATTGTTCAGGAAATATAAAGAAAACAACGAAGCAATTTATAAAAGAATCAAAAGAAATACAAGGGGGGAAATATGATTATTCTTTAGTAGATTATATAGGAAACAAAATTAAAGTAAAAATTATATGTCCTATTCACGGTGTATTTGAACAAATTCCATCTGATCATATTAGAGGGATTGGTTGTTCTAATTGCTTTGAATCAAAAGGTGAAAAAGAAATTGAAAGATTATTAAAAGAAACTAAATTAAAATATATTAAACAAAAAATATTTACAGGATGTAAATATAAAAGAAATTTGAAATTTGATTTTTATTTACCAGAATATAATACATGTATTGAATTTGATGGACAACAACACGAAGAAATGTATCGGTTTGAAAAAACTAATGAAAGATTAAAAATAAGACAAAAAAGAGATCAAATAAAAAACGAATACTGTAAAAATAACAATATTCGTTTAATTCGTATTAAGTATGATGAAAGTATTGAAGAAAAACTTATTCTCCTACTTCTTCAGCCATAAATTTAACTAAATCATCTTCTGTAATATAAAATTTACCAAGAGGACCTTCACCACCACCTAAAATAATAAATCCGTCAGCATCAATATCAAGTGTAAATGAATGATTAGGGAAAGCATTTCTCATAAATTCTGATTCTTTATCTGTTAATGATCTTTTATATGGTTTTTTTGGTTCAGTTGGTTTGTCAAATTCTTTTTTGGGGAATTTTTCGATAGAATGATAATCATCGTATTGAGCAGCTTCATCTTCATCAAATTCATCATCAAAACCAAATTCTTCAAATAATTTAATATGTTTCATAGTAACATTAATATTTTTTATTATATATTAAATTAAGATAATAGAAAATAATGTGATGGTTCATTGTTCATAGATATATAATGTATGAAATTGTATCAAGGTGACTGTTTAGAAGTAATGAAAAAAATTCCGGATAATTCGGTAGATTTCATTTGTTGTGATCTTCCATATGGAATGACAGCACCCAAATGGGATAGTATAATAGACAGTAAGCTTTTATGGAAGCAGTACCATAGAATAATCAAGAAAGACGGTACAATCGCTTTATTTGCATCCCAACCGTTCACCACGAAGCTTATTAGTAGTAATGAAAAGGAATATAGGTATGTTTGGTATTGGTTAAAGAATCAAGCTACTAATTTTTTTCATGCTAAAAGAATGCCAATTAGAAAAATGGAAGAAATTGTTATCTTTAAGAAAGGTAAGTATTATCCACAAATAACAGATGGTCACATTCCAACTAATATGGCAAAAGGTGTTAGTAAAGGACAAACTTATTCTGGTACAAATACAAGGAATGATGAAGGTGGAAAAACTACTAGGTATCCCACTAATGTTTTAGAATTCAAGTGTGTAGATAACTACAGTAGACTTCATTCGTCACAAAAACCTGTTGATTTAATAGAATATCTTATAAAAACATATACCGATGAAGGTGATATAGTATTAGACAACGCAATGGGGAGCGGAA
>Ga0210003_1005038_pt1 | contig 10246 bp, 12 predicted proteins | sample LantaG_FD_182804 | JGI IMG/M metagenome (GOLD analysis project Ga0210003, IMG submission 182804) | Deep subsurface microbial communities from Baltic Sea to uncover new lineages of life (NeLLi) - Landsort_02402 metaG (SPAdes) (version 2) | ecosystem: Environmental > Aquatic > Marine > Oceanic >...
ACATAGTTCTGATAGTTTAAATCTAACTTATTAAAAACATAATCACAAAGTTCTTTAACTGAGTGGGAAACACCTGTAGAACACACATAATCATCTGGGTTGTCAGTTTGTAACATTAACCACATAGCTTCAACGTAATCTTTAGCGTGCCCCCAATCTCTAGTTGCGTCTAAATTACCTAAATGTAAATTATCCTGTAATCCTAATTTAATTTTAACTGCTGCTTTTACAACTTTGTTAGTGACAAAATTAGTTCCACGTCTTGGTGATTCGTGATTGAACAATATCCCATTCCATATTTTCATATCATAAGAGTTTCTATAATTCCTACAAATATTGTAGGAAAATACTTTAGCGCACCCATAAGGTGATACTGGTGATAACGGTGTTGTTTCTCTTTGGTACCCATCGTCATCAATGTTATTACCAAACATTTCTGATGAACTTGCTTGATATATTTTTGAGTGTGGTGACACCATTCTAACCGCCTCTAATAAATTAAGTGTCCCTAAACCTGTTACGTTAGCGGTGTATATTGGTTGATCAAAACTAACTTTTACGTGTGATTGTGCAGCTAGATTATAAATTTCATCTGGTTGGACATCTTTTAATACCCTCACTAATGATGACATATCTGTTAAATCAGCGTATTCTAAATTAATTTTACCTGATGAACGTAAATGTTCTATTCTTGTTGACTGAGTTTCAGATACGGAATTACGTTTAACAGTTCCCCATACTTCGTAACCCTTTTCTAATAAAAATTCTGCGAGGTACGATCCATCTTGTCCATTAATTCCAGTGATCAGACATTTACACCCCTTATAAACACTATTTTCTTTTTTCACTTCTTTTCCCATTTGTATTTGTATTGTTTATTTATACCTGTTATTAATGTTTTTTTCATATTTTATTTTTTAAAGTAAATCATACCCCATTTTTCTTTTCGGTCTTCTTTTATATCATTATGTATAGTTAAATCTTCCCATTTACTCCAACTAATATTTTCTAAAGTTAATAGAAAATCTTGATATGTGTATGCAAAATTGTTGTAACCTAATTCTTTTAAATATTTAATAGTTTTATTCACTATTTCATATTGTTCTTCAGCCCATTCAAAAGCAAAATAAGTGTTTTCTAATAGTTTTGTTAATCCTTTGATTACTTCATATTCATAACCTTCTACATCTATTTTTATAAAATATGGAATACCGTATTTATCGATAACTTCATCTAATGTTGTTGTTTTAACATCTATTGATGTATCCCAATTATAAACGTTGGTGAATATAGAGTTATTTATCCAATCCTCAGAAAATGTTGACACAACATGTGAGTTTGATATGTTAAATTTTTTAGTTTCTATTTTATCCGATAACCCTAATTCTTCAATAGTAACTTTATCATTATTAAAAAATTTATCCTTAATAATGGTTACAAGACTTGGGTTTGGTTCAAAACAAATTATTTTATCATAATTAGGTAATAATGCGTCAACAGTTTGACCTATATTTGCACCTATATCAAAAGCTATTTTCATATATTATTTATTATTTTATTACATTTTAATTTATTATTAGGCCCAATACATGTATGGTCCCAATCGTATTTAAGTGATTTCCATTCTGGAATGACGAACATATCACCATGCCAAAATCTAGGTCTTTCATTGTAGTAGATATTTTCAGCAGAACTTAAAAATCCCATCCACCAACTAAAACTACCCTCACTTAATACCAAGTTATTAAAATTTTTGGCAAAATCAATAGTTTCTAATGGTGATTTATTATAAATCTTTAAGTTAAATTCGTTTGCTAATTGAACTACGTTTGGGTGGTATAATGTATCTGATGTTATATAACCACTTTTTACGTTAATATTTCGTAATGCTTCTTGATAATATTCAATTGGTAACATTTGTCTTTCACCGTTTATATCACCAATTCTATATGCAACAAAAACTTCGTCCTTTGGAAAATTAGTAAAATTTAATTTGAATAATGATTTTATTTCGTTTCGATACTTCAATATAAATTCTCTATTTTGATAATACCCAACAAAACGATAATGATATGGTGTTAATGATTCAGATTCCAATAATGTCATAAAATTATTATCGTCAACATCAATTATATTACCACCAGTTACATCACCACTCAATGATGGTAAATCAAAATTATTTTCTACAATAACAGAAGATATTTTTAGATTAAATTTTTTAGCAAAAATATACGCAGCAACATATTGGAATAAATTATTACCTAATCTACCAGAATATGTGATTGAAATCATATTTATTTTTTTCTTATTATAGACGTAATTGAATCAATTCCGTTTTCATAAATATCAATTGATTTAATCATACTTAATAGATGGTTGAATTCCGAAGTAGTTATAAAATATTGGTTATCCCCTGAAATGATACCGTTTTTAAAATCGTACAATAATCTTAACGTATTATTTTTATCATTACTTCCATGTGTTCTATAATAATGTTCTTTCGATGTGTGTAAATCTTCTAAAATAAAATAACCACCAGTTTTTAATTTATTATCGAAAAGAACTTTAAACGTTATTTGTTGTTGTAACATAGTATGACCACCATCATCAACAATTATGTCTAAGTTATTCGGTAATAAATTTAATTCGTTTTCATTTTCTTGGTTGATTGTAAACGTTTTAATTTTATTGTTATCTAAGAAACTTTTATCTAAAATATCGGCACCAAAGATATTCGAATTTTCAAAATATTCTGCCCACATTTTAAGTGAAAAACCATGTTCTATACCTACTTCTAAAAAATTAAGTTTTTCACTAACTAAATGTTTTAATTTATCATCATATATGTTAGCAAAATTATGATAATGTGCTTTATCTGTTTTATATTTTAATCCCAATTCATGTAATTTCATAATATAATTTTATTTTTTAAATCCCCAGAAAAATAAATCATGGTGGTTATCTTCTACACTAAACTCATAACTTGAGAAATTAATATCAATATCAAAAGATTCTCTAATATCTTCTTCTGTAAGATTTTTATAATATTCGTTATCCCAATCTTCTCTGAAAACATTAGGCATTGTTATCCAATTATCGTGTTTTAATTTATCAATCTCATCAGAAGTTTTTGTCCCGTGAACTGGTCTACCAATAGTTGCACATGTAAATAAAAATAACCCATTAGGTTTTAACATCCTAACAGCATTTTCTATTGTTTCTTTATAATAAGGGTTATGTTCAAAACACTCACAAGAAATAATTACATCATAAGTATTATCCGGAGCATCGTAATCTTGTGCTGGACAAATAATATCCACACCTAAACCTGGACCAATATCCAATCCTTTATAATCACAATTATCAAAAAAAGAACCTTCAGTACCACAAACATTAAATGTTCCAATACCTAAAACTTTTTTATCGTTAAAAAATTCTGGGAATTTTTCTTTTACGCTATTAACATAATTAATTTGTTCTTTATGTGCCATATTAACATATTTTATTACTTGTGGAATTAAAAATTTTAGTTTCAATACCCATTATTATATTTTTTGGTAATATAAGACATTTATCATTTGATTCTAAATATCTTTTAACATCCCATTCAATACAATCCATGGGTTTACCGTTTGTTTGATACCAATTTGAAAAATCTATAAACTTAGCTTTTGTAAACGACATGTAAAATGTGTGAACACCATGTATTTCACCAATATATAAGTCATTATCTTCTTTAGCTATAAATTCTTTTTTTTCTGTTATCATATGTTTTTCGATTAATGTTATCATGTTATCATTAATCATCTTATATCTACCAGTAATAAATATCACAATATCAGTATCATTTATTTTTGATTGAGTTAAGAAGTTAGTTACATGGTTTAACCAATTAACACCTTTATTTGAGTGGTTATTTCCTATATTAGAATAATAAATATCTAATCCACTATTTTCTAAATAATCTAAATTTGTTTCTGATATCGTTTCTATAATTGTTATCGATTCAAATAAGCCTTTAAATTCGAATACATTCTTATAAGAATCAACATATTCTGAAACCCTATTTTGGTTTTCCATATGGGCTGATGTAGATATTAAATGTGGTTTATTCATTTATTTCTTTATTAAAAAATAATTTATTTTGGTTAAAATCTCCCCATATTTTACCATATAAATCAACAGTAAAATAATCTGGATTGAATTTTGACCAATCGTCAATTTTAATTATAGGGTAATCTTTATAAAAGTCAATATTTATTGATTTAGTAACTACTGGTATAGTACCCAAGTATAACGATTCCCAAGTTTTATGACAATCAACACCATTACCATTAGGTGATACAACAAAATAACTTTTTGAAACTTCTTGTAAATATTGTTTGAAAGGTAGTTTTTCACCCATTTCCAACCCTTTTTGGTTTAATTCACTTAAACAATATTTACGTTCATGTCTATTGGTGTTTACATCAAAATTAACGTATATAAGACGTTCTTTTATTATGTTTTGACATATGACTTCACTGAAGACTTTTTCATCTCCATGATCCCAAATTTCATTACCTAAACCAATTGGTATTGAAACTAATTTTGGGTGATGTGTCATAATGTTTTGACCATACCATTTTAGTAGGTTTGGGTTATCCATATAACGCAAGTAATTATCATCTACTGGTAAATCTCCGTTATGTGTAAAAAGAATATAAGGTGTTTCAATGTTTCTACTAAAAAAAGTATGTACATAATCTATTTTCACAAATATTTTTAATATTTCATTATTTAATGGTTCTGAATGAATAACATATCCTTGTTCATCATATGAATGATGAGAATTACGTTTAAATTTATTACCAGTTATGAAATCCATTAATATAATAAATTAATTAAGTTATCAACACGTTCTTTATTTTCATTGTATGGTCTTAATAAATGAGAATCTATATAATACCCTTCTTTAACTAAATTAGGTTCGTATGACCACCATAAACGGTCTATTCGTTTGTCAGCTCCACGTGGCCACCCTCTGCTCAATAAAACAACATCGTTAGGGTTTTTCTCTTTGAATTCTTGCAGTTTAAGCCATAAATAATTTTGGTCTGTTGTCCAACCAAAACCCATATAGTTTAATTTATTAACAAACTCCACCCATGTATCATCTAGACCTAACATTCTAGCAAAAAGATTAGAATCTGAAATATTGTAACACATTGGTATTTCCTTGTTGTTGATACATTCTACATTATCAGAACTCATAACATATATTTTTGAGGAATCAAAACTTTTAACTTGATCGATGAAGTATTGTTTTGATAATGGAACCATGTCTATATCACTTATAACAACATTTCCAGATAATTCTTTTGTTAACCAATGTCTAACAATTTGTGATTGTAATCCAGTATCAATACCTTCTATTGCTTTAAATTTTTTAACCAATCCGAATTCATCTTCAATTAAATCAGAATCCTCATCACATATCAATCCTAATACTGGTGTTATATTAAAGATTTCTTTCCAAGTTTTTGAAATTATTGGCCAGAAATCTAAATACATTGGGGTTAAATTTGAACCCATTATTGCGTAATCTATTTTCATAATTTAATATTATATTTTTCCCTTATACTTGTTCTTTGGTCACCTCTAGGTATATCATTTTCATCTACTGATTCACCAATAAAAGCAAAGTCATCTAATTCTCTTTCTCTTTTTATGTTGGTACCTATATTTTCATAATTAAAAAATTCATCATGTAAAAATAAATCTTTAACCACAATTGGGTGTATGATATCTCTTAAAAAACGTTGGTCAATGGTTTTATCACCAATATGGTTATTTCTTTGTAAATAATCATCCATTAAAACATTAAAGTTTGGAATTGAGCCACTTTTTGCACCCCACATACCAGCATTAATAACCCACCTATGACCTATTGGGTGTTCTCTTAATATATGGAAATTTTTACCAGATTCAATCCATTCGTTTACCGCAATTTCATCACGTAAACTAATTCTAGAATCACAATCCCTAGAAATATAATATTCAACATTATCATCCATTATAACCCTAAAACGCCATAACGAACCAAAAAACCCATTGTGTTCATGAGTATCGATTAATTTAACACCTAAAGATAATAACTCATCTAAAATATTTTGTGGTACTGTGTCATTGTGGTAAACCCACATTTCCCAATCTTTAAAATAAACTTCCATTAATCTAGCGTTTTTTATACAACCGATTGTATAGATAGGGTTGTCACCATATAGTGAAAAACTAATTACTTTCATTTTCTTTTAACTTATTATAAATTATGTTATCAGCAACTAAATATTTTTTAGATTCTTCAAAATTATGTTTTATCGATTCTATTTTGGAATCGTAAAGTTCTTTATTAAGGTTATCCATAATTGAATCTAGTTCATCTAATGTATCAAAAGTTAACATTCCATTCGTATCAAAAAAGTCTCCTATCGATGGACAACCCCAATATATTGGTATAGTTCCAGTAACAAAAGAATCAATTAATTTTTCACTAAAATAATAATCTTCTTTACAGTTTTCAACAATTATTGAAAATCTGTAGTCTTTTAAAGCTGTTATTTTTTTATCAATAGGGTTATTATAACCAAAAAAATGTATTGATGGAAATTTTTGTAAAATTGAATGTCGTAATCTATGTCCAACTGTTGATTGTTTTGAAGATAAAATTATTGAAACCTCTTTTGATTTTTCATGTATATTTTTATCTTCATCATTAATCCAACAACCACCTAAAGGTGTTAAAATAAATTTATCAGAAATAGTTAATAGTTCTTTACTAAAAGTAAAAATTAAATCAAATTTATTATGATTTTTTCTTACATACTCATAAGCATCTGGTGATATAACTGGTGATTCCAATAACCATGCATATCTTTTTGGGTTGTTATGTTCATCAGTATGATTCAAAGAAAAATCGGTAATAACCAAATGATTCTCATCATATTTTCTAACCCATTCAAAAAGTTCTGGTTCGTTGTACCAACTACTAGATTTCGCATGTGAAAACATAGTATCAATTATATATAATTTATCCTTTAACATAAAAAGCGTCACCCCATGTTCCACCATCCCAAGTTGTTTCAGCTCTTTGAAAACCATAACCACTTAGGTAATTATCAATTTCTCCAATTTGGGCACATCCTTTATAAAGTTCAGCTCGGTTTACTTCAGTCATAATATAATCAATAGATTTTAAATATTCAGAACCACCTTTGAATACCTCTAATTCATAACCTTGAACGTCAACATTAATAAAGTTATATTTTTCTTTATCTTCAATAAAATTATCTAACTTTGTTATTTTAACCGTTTCTCTTCCATTAAATTGGATATTTGGATGTTGAATCAAATGATATTCTGGTTGTAAAATAGAACTAGATTGCCCTTCATTGATAGATTCAGTAAACATTTCAACCTCACCTTCAATATTACCTAACGCAGTGTTAACCAAAATAGCTTTGTCGCCAACATTTTCTATTAATCTTTGGAAGGTTGATTGAATTGGTTCAAAAAACATTACATTATTAATACCTAATTTTTGGTATGTGTTATATTCTTGCCCTACGTGAGCACCAATGTGTAATACACCTTTAATTTTAAGGTCATATTTTTCTCTAAGTTTAACTAAGTCTAATAACATATTTTTTAAATTTATATTCTATTTCTTTATGGGGTCCATTAATGTTGTTAAAATTCATCATCGACATATCAATGTTTTCTCCATTATTATACCTAATAATAAGGTCATTTTCTGAAAAAGGAAACTTTATACCCTGTCTATTTTTATGTGTATCATTTACCAAGTTAACAGGGACTCCAACAATAACAGATTCATCTAAAAAAACCATATTAGGGTTAATCTCACCCATTAGGTTTTGCAACTTACTTTCTAAGACATTAGGGTTACTAAAACGACCTATTTTATGTAAACATTTTTTAATAAAATCTGTTTTAAATATGTGACCATCAACAGATAATGGGTAAGCGAAATCACCTTTCTGCTCCATCACATTAACGAGATTAAAATTACCTATTTTTTCATGATTACCTAATTTATATGATAAATTAGCTGGGTGTGAATAATTACAATTCATACCTAACCTTAATGAAAAACAACTTATCGGTTTCTCTGGTATGTCAAAAACACCTTTTATATCTTCCATTGTCGATTCTAGTTTCTTATAGAATACCATATCATCCACCATAAAGGTAGTGTACTCAAATTCTACATTAACCCTATCCATTGTGTTATTGTAGAAATCGTCTTCTACTATAAAACTTACATTAGGAAATCTTAAAATGAGTTTATTATACCCCTCAAAATAGTCTTTATTAGTGGATGTAAAAATAACAAAAATAACATCAAAAATGTTATTAGAATTTTTTTCTATACTTTCTAATAAGAGATGTAATTGACAAGATCTATTTTTTGAAAATATAATTAACTGGTTTTTCATATTAATTTTTTAAAAAATTATCGTAATTGACATTTCTATTTTGTATATCACTAAAGTCTTCATACTGTAAAGCCATATTTGGTGTGAAGCTATATGAATTATACCCTTTTTGTAAATCAGCGTAATACCCATCTATTTGTTTCATTCTCCGTTTAGTGACCTCAATTACGGCATCATAAATAGTGTGTTTTATTGCAATACAATGAATTGCTACTGTGTGATTTAATTTTATTATTTTTTCATTTACACTTACTGGTGGATTACCATAAAGGTGATTACCACCAATAAAAACCATATCCCAATCATTAGGTACTGAATTCATGTATTGATCAAATTCATTAAACTTATTAGTAAAATAAACATCATCTTCCATCACTAATATGGTGTCGTATTTATTCTCTTTAGCCTCTTTAATTAAGTTAATATGTGTTTCTAAAATACCTAATTCACCCTTAAGAAGGGTTTTATTATGTTCTATACCTTCTAAGTTTAATTGATTTCCGTCAACAGCAGAGAATCTTACTACATCATCAATACCATTAACTTCAAAAATTTTAGATACTTTATCCCAACGATCTGGTCTTCTATCTAAGTTAATACAATATACTTTATCGAAATATTTACTAAAAACACTCATTTAAATAATATCTTTATATTCTTCTATTATTTGTGAAGCAATATTTTCAGATTTAAATTTATCAATATCTGAAGGGACATCATGTTTTTCTTTGTTATTTATATATCCACTACTATCTATTTCATATATCCAACCAGGTTTTCCACATAACCATCCCTCTATTGTTGTTCTACCCATAAGAATACTAGCGGTTTCATCACATTGTTTAACATATTTCTCCACATCCCACGTAGATGGGTAGTGTGTTACATGATCACCAACAACATCAAATAAATAATCAGATTTGTTTGTACCCACTAACCATAATTCTTTATTATTTTCTTTAGTATATTCCACTAAATCTAATATAGTGTTTTTTCTAAGATAATCAATTGTACCAACAAACAATGTAACTTTTTTTGAGGTTGTGTTATATTCTTTAAACCTATCACCATCTATTGGATTATAGATAACACTTACTTTTTCTTTAGGTATGTCCCATCCACTACACACAAAATCAGAGATAGATTCTCTTATTGTGATATACTTTTTAACATTTTCGTGTATTACAGGTTCTTCTAATTTAGGTATAACTTCAGAGTGTACTGTATTAATCGCAGGGATATTAGGATATAGTTTTAATAAGTGTTCACCTATGGGTTTATGGTTTATGTGTAATATATCATATTTTACGTCACTAATTTTATATAATTTACCCTTTTCTGAAGGGACAGCCCCATTGGGGGAATTAACCCCCCACTTACCATCACCCATTTTAAATCCTGGTGGGTTTTCTAAACTAAAACATTTAACACCAAACTTCTCTATACGTTTAACCATTTTTGTCCCTAATTGTGAAACAATATGTACTTCACAATTTTGTTTAGATAATTCCTTAGCCAATTCATAAACATGTAATTCTGAACCTGTATAATTACCAAAAAACAAACACCCAATTAAAACCTTAAGTTTATTTTGTTTACCGAATTCTTTTTTAACTTTAGCTGGTAAATTATCTTTATACTTTTCAGCGAATATTTTTCTATTCTCTTCCCATTTTTCATTTGTTTGACCAATGGATAAATGTGTTACATCAATATCAGAAGTAACCCCAATCTTAACCCCCTCTAAA
>Ga0210003_1005039_pt1 | contig 10245 bp, 7 predicted proteins | sample LantaG_FD_182804 | JGI IMG/M metagenome (GOLD analysis project Ga0210003, IMG submission 182804) | Deep subsurface microbial communities from Baltic Sea to uncover new lineages of life (NeLLi) - Landsort_02402 metaG (SPAdes) (version 2) | ecosystem: Environmental > Aquatic > Marine > Oceanic >...
GCTAGAAACGAACAATTAGCATTTGCAGCCTAATTAGGCTGCACGTCTGTACTGGTCTTGTGTCTACGAGACCTTTATGGGTGTAACATAAAGTAGACTATCTTTTACCTTACTGCCCTGGGAGGTAAAAGAGAAAATTAAGGGCTGGCTCAATTTACATCCTGTCTATGGGAGGTAAAAAGAGCGAGAAACAAATCATAGACTACGCTCGTAGCGGTTCTTACTGAAATATCTTTGGACGCGAGTTCGAATCTCGCCGCCTCCACCAAATCCTTATAAACAAAGCCTTTCAGCGATTTAGCTGAAGGGCTTTTTTATTTTTTTAGATTATTTTCCTGGAAAAGAAGGATTTAGAAAAAATTTCTTGTAGATATATAGATGGTCTATAAGAATGAGCAAAAGTCTGTTTAACAGTTTAGTCTTAAAGAGGTTAAACGATACTAAGATATATCCGCTGCAATATTGCAGCAATCATGTTATTTTAGCAGGATAAACACAGTAATGCATCTATCCGTAGTTAGAAATAATGCCGCCCTATATTAAATGCAGTGACTAACAGATCAATTAACGCAATAAAATCGAATAATATAGATAAATAAAAATTTATTCTAGATCAAGAACTTCAGATAAATGTCTTAAGAGACAGATTAAAGAATAATCATGTAACAACTTGAAGAAGGAAAATGTAATGTGCTTTCTAGGCTAGTTTTTTAGATATAGTAAGCATTTTTGAGAGTATAGGAAACTATCTACGAACCTATCCCAGACAGCAATAGAAGGTCTACAGAAAAATGTAACTTCTTACAAATTTATATTCATTATTATTAGATTATTTATTTACTTTTTTCTTCAAAGTTCACGATAATGAAAGATTATTAGGAAAGAGAATTGTCATGATATCAGTTGTGCTACTAATATTGGGATGTTATTTCTTAGTTAAAGGCGCCGGTTTCCTTGTTGATGGGGCGTCTTCGCTTGCCAAAAAGTTAAAGATATCGGAATTAGTTATCGGGCTTACTGTGGTTGCTTTTGGAACATCCAGCCCAGAATTAGTGGTCAATATATTTGCTACTATTCAGGGCAATACTGATATTGCTATCGGTAATATTTTAGGAAGCAATACGTTCAATAGTTTATTTATCCTAGGAATATCTGCCGTTGTTTTTCCTTTGACAGTAACCAACAATACCGTTTGGAAAGAAATTCCCTTAAGCTTTTTAGCTGCAATTCTTGTTATTATTCTAGGAAACGATCAATTGATAGATAAAAATAATTTCTCTTTATTATCACGAGTAGATGGCCTAATTTTGTTATCATTTTTTATAGTATTTATGTATTACATATTAGGTACTCTGAAGCGGAACGATATAATAGTAGAAAGAGTAGTTACCAAGCAGTTTGGATTGGCAAAATCATTATTTTGGATAGTTATCGGTTTAATTGGATTATGCATTGGCGGAAAATTAGTCGTAGATGGTGCCGTTTTTATAGTCCACAAATTAGGGGTGAGCGAAAAATTAATCGGATTAACTATAGTTGCTATGGGAACATCACTTCCCGAACTAGCAACTTCAGTTGTTGCAGCCAGTAAGGGAAATGCAAACATTGCGGTTGGCAATATTGTTGGGTCTAATATATTCAATATCTTTTTTATATTAGGCCTGAGCTCTGTCATCAACTCCCTACCTTTTTTAGCTAATTTCAATATAGATGCCGGAATAACAATTCTTGCTAGTTTTATCCTATTTATAAGTATGTTTACAGGAAAAAAATATCTGATTGACAGATGGGAAGGGATTTTTTATATTTTATTTTACGTAGTATATGTGATATTTCTTATAAATAGAGGATAGAGAATTGTTTTGCTGAACACAAATAATTTCAATATTTTTTGTTTTTTTAAATAAGAATAATAAATTTGAAAGGAGCACTATGAAAAAAATCATAAAGCATTTACAAATTTATATTTTTAGAGGCTTTTTAGCCTTAATTCCACTTGGTCTTTCTTTTTTGGTGTTAAAGTTTTTTTATGTGGATCTTGATCAAAAAGTTGTTGGTGTCATTGAAAAAATTATTGGTTTTCGTATTCCTGGTCTTGGGATCCTTCTTATTCTCGTTACTCTTTATTTAATTGGTTATTTAGCAAGCAATGTTATCGGAAAGCGTTTTTTTAACTTGGTTGAGAAAATATTAAACCGGATTCCCATTATAAAAACAACTTATCAAATTGGTAAACAGGTATCGGTTGCTCTTTCGTTACCTGAAAAACAGATCTTTAAACGCGTTGTCTTGGTTGAATATTTTAGACCAGGAACCTTGACCATTGGCTTTGTGACAGGTACCATCCTAGATAAAGCAAATAATAAAAAACTCCTGAAGGTCTTCATTCCGACTGTTCCGAACCCCACCTCTGGCATATTTGTTATTCTTAAGGAATCGAAAGTAATTGAACCCGGGTGGAGCGTAGAGCAGGCTATGAAAATAGTAATTTCAGGAGGTATTATTGGTCCTGAAGAAATAAGAGGTAAAAAGGATTAATAAGAATTAATAAAGAAATCTGTTTTTTTGATACTTTTTAATATTTTAACTTCACCGTTGATTTTTTTGTTCTTTCTCCGCCAAAGGTGAATTTACTTACGCTTTCTATAGTTAAAATTTTACTCCCATCCAATTTTCCCCTCGCTCTCAAGGCTTTATATGTGAATGGTTCAGCTTCCAGCCGTCCATATCGAGTGATCTAGCAAGTGGGACTTATAAATCTTTCTTCTTGCTACGGTGAATTATGTTTGGTAAGACTATAGCAATAGTTTGTTGATTTAATACAAAGAGAGCCTTGACCTTTCTTAGCCCTTTGGCAATTTTTCTGAAGGGCTTTTTTGTTTTTATAAATTTATCGTAGAAAAAGAAGGATTTTGAAAATATATGTAGTATATATAAAATATAAGCGCAATTAGATATTTATAATTTAAAATTAAAACCTTAATAAAGGAGGAGATGAAAATGTCTAAAGAAGAATTGGTCAGTATGATGCGTAAGTTCAGAGATGCATTGAATAAAAAGGATCTAGAAAAAGCCTTGTCATTTTTTGCAGAGGATGCCGATTGGGTTAATCCAAACGGCGAATTTAAAGGTAAAGATGAGATAAAGAATTATTTTAGATGGGGATTTGAAATTAGTCCAGATCAAAAGATTATCGAGTCAGGGGTCAAAATTATAGCCGAAGAAGACAAGGCAGTGTATGAGCATATTTTAGAAGGTAGTTTTGAAGGGGTGAATTATCAAATTCTTGCCCTTTGTATCTACGAATTTAAAGGAGATAAATTTCAACATCTTAGAACTACCTATGATCGCTTGTCTATGGCTAAACAACTTGCTAAAGGTCCAGTTGCCAAAACAGCTGTAAATTCCATTATTAATCGGATGGAAAAAGGGTTAAAATAATAAGTAGGATAGATTTATCAATTCCACAATAGTAAAGCTTTTTTATATTTAATTCACTATCATAAATTTGTATAGAATATTCATTCGGATAAAAGTTACGAAAATTATTCTATTCGAGGAGTCTTGACTTTCAAGTCCTTTGGCAATCAAGCAGAAGGGCTTTTTATTTTATCAATATTTTAGAAATTTTAATCTTGAAATACTGCTTTAATATTGAAGAATTACCTGATTAAATTTAATATTATCTATTCCCAGATTCCCCTTAAAAGTTCTGAAGCTGACCAATCCGGAGAGCTTAACAACTCTACGCCCTTTGGCCTTTATTGAGGGGCTTTTTTAATCTAAACGGGAGGTATGTTTTATGTTCATTGAAATAATCTTTGGTATGATTGGAGGATTAGGATTATTTATATACGGAATGCAATTGCTCAGTGATAGTCTACAAAAAAGCGCTGGTGATAAATTACCTAAAATCTTAGAATCCTTAACCAACAAACCTATAATAGGAGTTTTAACCGGTACTTTAATAACTGCTATTGTTCAAAGTAGTAGCGCTACAAGTGTTATATTGATTGGGTTAGTAAACGCTGGTTTATTAAGCTTAAAACAAGCTATAAGTGTAATCATAGGAGCCAATATAGGAACCACTATCACGGTTCAAATTGTAGCTTTTCGTTTAGATAAATATGCTCTTCCCGCCATTGGCATAGGCCTGGCAATTAATATGTTATCGAAGAGAAAAAATTATAAATATTTTGGTCAAATCTTGCTTGGTTTTGGAATAATATTTTTAGGCTTAAAGATTATGTCAGATAGTGTTTATCCATTAAGAAATTTTCCTACTTTTTTAAAACTTATCGAAGATTTTTCAAATAATCCTTTATTGGGAGTTTTAGTAGCTTTAATCTTTACCGCTATCATTCAAGCTAGTAGTGCTACTATTGCAATTGTAATTGCTTTATCTACTAAGGGTATGGTTGGAATAAAAGCGGCTATTCCATTAGTATTAGGAAGTAATATCGGAACTTGTTCTACTGCAGCATTAGCCAGTATTGGAAGCTCTATTACCGGAAAAAGAGTAGCCCTTTATCATCTACTTTTTAATAGTACGGGAACTATTATATGTCTATTATTTTTAAACATATATACCCACCTGATCTCTTTAACTTCCTCAAGTATTCCCAGACAAATTGCCAATGCCCATACAATGTTTAATGTTTTAACTTCAATAATTTTACTCCCTCTGATTGATTTATATATCAAATTTATTGTTAAAATTATGCCCGGTGAAGAAGTAATAATCAAAAAAGGTGCCCTCTATTTAAATAAAAATATGGTAAAATCTCCCTCTATAGCCTTAGATCAGGCAATTAAAGAATTGGTTAGGATGGGCGAAATGGTAGAAAGTATGTTAAATGATGTAACCATATCTTTTTTGCAGAATGACATAAATATCTTAAAAAATTTATATTTAAAAGAAGATGTAGTAAATACTCTACAAAAAGAAATTACTAAATATCTAGTATTAATATCGCAAGAAGCCCTAAGTATCGAACAATCAGAAATATTAAAAGACTTAATGAATATAACCAATAATATAGAAATGGTAGGGGATATTTCTGAAAATTTAGCTGAATTAGCTGAAGAAAAAATAAATGAAAAATTGCCTTTTAGTGAAAAAGCATTAGATGAACTTAAATTTATGTTTACAAAAGTACAATCTTCTTTAGATACATCAGTCTCGGCATTAAAAAACAGGAATATAGATTTAGCTCGAGAAGTAATTTCCAAGGAAGATGAGATTAATCAACTAGAAAAAGAACTTCGTGATAATCATATCAATAGATTAAATCGGGGTATTTGTTTTCCCGAATCTGGAGTTATTTATTTAGATGTAATCAATAATTTAGAAAGAATTGGAGATCATTCTAACAATATTAGTTTGATGATATTTGATGAATTATCTAAAAATTAGGTGAATATGTGTCATTACTATGGTTAAGATTAATTCAAGGATTAACTGAATTTTTTCCGGTAAGTAGTTGTAATAGCTCAATAAATCGGTAACTTTTTCTAACTTTTTGCAGGGGACTTATAATTAATAATAATTTTAAGTATTTATAATTTCTTCTAACTTTTGATATACATTTTCAGCTTCATCACTTATACAAAAGTTGCGAAACTCGTCTAACAGTCTCCACCAAGTTTAAAACCTTAAAACTCTTTAGTAATAAAGTTGAAATGTTTTTATTTATTTACATTTTATAGATTATAATTTTTGAAAATTACCTCTAATATTGTAGAACTAACCGCTTTAATCGAATATTTTCTATTGCCATATCCTCTTTAAAAGTTCTGAAGCTGACCAATAGGGGGAGCTTGCTAATTCCAAGCCCTTTGGCCTTTGCTGAAGGGCTTTCTTTTTCCTCTTTTCAATAAAGTGGTATATTCTAAAAATATTTATTTTGCAAGCCTTATAGGAGGAGATTAGGTTATTATAAAAATGATTTTAAATGCTTTTTTATGTATGGCATCGATAGTATTTGGAATACTTTTTTGATGAAGCATTTCGTTCTGTTGCTTTTTTCTTTTCCGTATCCTATACTAAAAAATAGCAGAAAAAACTGGTAACATTTCCATTGGTTTTTCGTATTATAAACTAGGAATATCATCTTCTTTTTCCTAAGGCTGGTTTCTTTTAGTCTGCATGATACTGACATGCTTTATATTTTCCTGTACACTACAAGATCACCTACCTAAAGATAAAGAGCCTAAGATCCCAGAAAACCAAAGAGGAATGAATTCATTTCTCGTAATCATCCCTGGAATAATAAAAAAGAAATAATGAATAAGAAAGAAACGCAGAAGGAGAAATCCTTCATGAAGAAACTATTGGTACTCTTTCTGATCTCCACTTTACCCATTTTTGTCTTTAACGGCTGCGAAAGCTTAGTCCCCGGTGAAGGTGAATTGGCGGGCACCGAATGGAGATTATCTGCATGGTCGGACAGCTCATTGGACCCTACACAATTCACCATTACTGCTGATTTTAATGAATCGCACATATCTGGCACTTCCGCTGTCAATTACTATAGCGGTCCCTACGTGGCAACCGCAAGTCGCCTCTTCTCGATCGGGCAATTACAAATGACTACGATGGGTGGTTCGGAGGAGGCCATGCGTGCTGAGTCAACATACTTCGAACTGCTCTGGCAGGCATATAAATTTACGGTAAACCAAACGACGCTAACACTTCTTGATGCATTCAACAACGAATTGTTGATCTTTTCCAGGAAGTAGGTTGGATTAGCAGGACGCGAAACAGCCCAATAGCCGCAAATAAATAAATTGTTTCTTTACAAGGGGAAGAGATTTCTAGATGGTTAACATTCCTTCCTAACCCCCCTTATGAGAAGATTTCTATTCTTACAATATAGAGGAAATTGCATTATAATAGAAGTGATTTGGAGTACTTTTTTTATATGAGTCATCGATCGTATTTGGGATACTTTTTTGATGAGGCAATTCGATAACTTTTCTTCCCCTTTCTCGTATAATATAATAAGAGCAGGTATGCTGCTTATTATGAGTTACTCTATCTTGTTGCTTACAACTGAACCTGCTCCTTCTTCCCTCATATGTCGTCATACGGTATTGGCTTATAAAATAGCTTAAGCGAAGAGCAGTGAAGAAGAAAGAGAAAACCAGTTTATTGTTCTTTCAGTAATATTTTAAGAGGTTAATAAAATGAATAAGAAATTTTTATTATTAGGATTAGCAGCTATATCGATGATAATTTTTATTACTGGCTGCTGTGCACCCATTATACCCGGCATAGGTCTTGCCACAGTTGAGGAGATCGATATTTTAACCTTGGAGTCATTCCCTGTTCAGATATTTGTAATCGCCAGCGGATACCTTCCTGATCCCTGTACGGAAATTTACCAGATTAATCAGGAAAGAGAAGGGAATACCTTTTTTATTACTATTGAAACCTATCGTTCTCCAGGTTTTTGCATCCAAGTGCTTGCTCCTTTTGAAGAAACAATTCCACTTTACGTTTATGGTTTACCAGCTGGGACTTACACTGTTGAGGTTAACGGAATACAAGGTAGCTTTGATTTAGAAATGGATAACATTCTCTCTCTTTGATATGGACTGATTCAAAAGAATCTCAAATCTTAATATAGTAAAAATAGTTAGAAGCCTGACTTTTAACTATAAAAAGAGGTGAAAATTGATGAAAAAGATTTTTTATTTGATTTTAATTTTTATAATGGCAACTTTCTATTTACCCTCAATTTCTTTAGCTGATGGTGGTTTATTTACCCAGTTAGATAGAGATATATATGAACCCAATCAATTAGCTATGATTATATTTGATGATATGGTGGAAAAGATAATTTTTCAAGTAAACTATTATGGAGCTTCAGAGGATTTTGCCTGGGTTATCCCGGTGCCCGGTTATCCCAAATTATTCCCAGTTGAAGATGAGATATTCTATGAATTATATCAATTGACTAAGATTACTCCTACTTCGAATTTTGGTTGTGGATGGGGAGCAGGATTTCCTGGTGCAGAAGGCGAAGGCGATGAAGGGGTACATATTTGGGAAGAGAACCAGGTAGGAATTTATCAAACTGCTACTTTATCAGCATCTGATCCCAATAGTTTGGTAGAATGGTTAAACGATAATGGGTATGCTTTTCCCATAGAGGGTCAAGAGATACTGGATTATTATGTACAAAAACAGTGGTTTTTTGTGGCTATGAAAATTCAATCCGATGAAATAGTGAATAATTCTGATTATTATACCGGCGCTATTCAACCCATAGGGATAATGTTCTTTTCTGATGAAATGGTCTATCCTTTGAAAATTAGTTCTCTAACTGTTCCCTCTTGGGGAACCGAAGTATTAGTCTATACCTTTTCAGATGAAAGAGTAACTTTTCCAGGGGCAATAGAAGAATATAATGCTATTATTACTCCTGACCAACTAAAGGGATATTCCATCTTGTCGGGTTTAATAGATGAGACTTTTATTTTGACAAAGTTAAGAAAAACTTTTACCAGTGAGGAAATGGGAGAAGATTTGGTATTGGTTCCAGTTCCTAAATATATAGCTTTAGGAAGTATCATAGATTTTAATTCTCCTGTTGGGCAATTCATTTTGGTTATAGGAATTTTTATCATCTTATTAAAGATAAAAAAATAGAGTATAAAATCTTAAACCTATCAAGAGACAGTCCTTTGATAGATTTTGACATAATTTATACAGATTCAAGTGCTAATGGATATAAAAAGATAAAAAAGAAACGGATTATATTCTGAAGAGCTGAGTTCTATTTAAAAGAATATAATGCTAAAGAAATTTATAAATGGTTTCTGGTGTAAGAATTGAAGTGGGTATAATAAGATTTAGAAATGAAATAAAAAATTAAAAATAAGAATGATTTCATTTGTATTGTAAGAGTTATTGCAACCATAGGAAGCAAAATGCAAAATTATAAAAATCTATATATAGGATATTTATTTGTTTTGCCTTGAAATTACATTTTTGCGATTGTCTCTCCAATAATACCATTGATTACGATTAAATTAATTTTTTTCGAAAGATATATTTTCTCATCGTATGAAATTATGTAAAATGGAAATCGTGTGTCCTGATTAGTTATGAAAATTTAAAAAAATTAACTTACATATTCGGTATTTTAACCTCCGGGCTTATCATTTTACATAATAATTTACTCCAGCTAAAAATTCTGAATATATCCAATAGAGGGAGTAAGTTAATTAAAAGCCAGGACTTATTTTGAGAGTCATTCCATTTTTAATTCTTAACAGATCCTAATTACTTCTTCTAACTCGTGATACACTTTTTCAGTCTCATCATTCATACAAAAGTTGCGAAACTCGTCTACTAGCCTCCACCATATATAGATAAATATCAGCCCTTTGGCTGAAGTAGTCCCTCGAAACCCTTTATTTACAAGGCTTTCCTGAGCATAGTAGGGGACGGTTTAATTTAGCGGGAATTCCCCATCTGTTAAGGTGGGGATGAGAGCAAGTTCCCGGCAAGTCGGGACAGACGATAGTCTGTTAAAGTGAGTACCACGTCTGTAAAGGCGTGGGAGTCTATTTAATATAGAGAAAAATAGAGGAACAGAAAAACTGTTTTTTAGCTAAGTAAGGGAAATAAATATATATAGAATTAGGGGATTATCAGTTTTTGTAGGAGAAAATGGTAAGGCTCTAAAACGCAGTAAACATAAGGGTTTCTGCGATTTTTTGGTATATAGGATGTTGATAGTGGTTCCAAAATAGGGAGAAAATGAGGTAAAAAAGTGCTAAAAAAGCTATTTTTAGCAGTCTGAAAGCCTTGCAAAATAAGGGTTTCGGAGAAATATTGTCGTAGCTGCGTTTCTTGAGGGCGCCTAAGGTGATCCTATTTTTTAAAATAGGCGCTTAAAAGGGCTTAAAATGGCTTATTTCGGGTGTGGGCCGAAAGTCTTATTTTATAAGGGTTTAGTGAGGGGGTTGTCAGAAGAACCGTCCCCCTGACAATTGGAAGTGGAAAAAGGCCCTGGGATACTCGTGGCACATTAGGCAGAAGTCTAAAAAAAATAAAAAAAATAAGGAGAATAAAATGTCATCAAAAAAAACTTATAGCTACGAAAAAGCTAGATTTATCGGAGAAAAACTTGGAATAAAATGGAATAAATTTGATGTTGAACAATTTAGAATGGGAATGGACGTTGAACTCGAGCATGGAAAGATTAATGAATTAACAAATGTAACAAATGA
>Ga0210003_1005040_pt1 | contig 10245 bp, 10 predicted proteins | sample LantaG_FD_182804 | JGI IMG/M metagenome (GOLD analysis project Ga0210003, IMG submission 182804) | Deep subsurface microbial communities from Baltic Sea to uncover new lineages of life (NeLLi) - Landsort_02402 metaG (SPAdes) (version 2) | ecosystem: Environmental > Aquatic > Marine > Oceanic >...
CTTACAAATACTCAAACATTAACTCCAACAGGTGGGGATAAATGGGAAGTTTCTGATTGTTGTTCATCACTTCCAAATATTATTTTAATATTACCTTCAGGAACCGTTGTGGGTCAAAGAGTAGTTTACAATAATAATTGTTGGACTACAGTTGCCTCCTCCACCGGATCAGCCGTTGGTGCCGGAGTTATTTTTGTAGGTACAAATAGTTGTTTGGCATGTATGGCAGTATATCCATGTGATGGATAGTATTTGTGGTTAAAAATATAAGACAAAAAAAATATCGTCTAAAAAGACGATATTCTAAATTATCGGTAAATTAAACGATATTAATTCCAAATTTCCTTACTTCTCATATAACCTAACACACAAGCATAAGCATCTGTTTGGTCAAAGTTTTCTTTCTTCAAAGTATTGTTTCTTGTATATTGCCATTGGATCTGAGGTTCTTTTTTTGCAACCAACTCCCATATGATCATTTTCTTATCAATGTCCTTAGGAAGTCCTCCAAATAAAACGTGTTTCTTTTTATCATTTTCTTGAACTAATTCAGGAAACGCAAATTTTCTTGAGTTATAGGTAGAAATAAATTCAGGAACAATACCTAACACATCATAAATTGTTTTACATATTAACGTATTAAATCTTAATAAAGTTTGGATTGTATAAACATTATTAGAGTTTAATAATGGTTCTTCAATAATAACACTTACAATACCTAATTTTTTATAATCCTCTAATTTAGTTTTGAATACTTCAGATTTTAATATTAATTCTAACATCTTATTTTCCTCAGTATCTTTATTTTTAGGTCTTGGAGATACGTGAGTTAATTCTAATAGATCTTGTGTTTTAATATCAAAGAGTGCCCACCCTATTGTTTTAGTTGAGATATCTAATCCCAATACTTTAGGTGAATTTTTCATTGGTGTCCTCATAAAAGATTGTTTTATTATAATATAATAGTAAGAAGTTAAAACTAAAGTTTTTTACAAATCTAACTTAACTACAAACTGTTGTATACCTTGTCTTAATACCGGTGATTGCATCTTAGAAACAACCATAACATCTTTATTACTATCAAGTAATACAATCTCAGTGACATAAGAATTAGATCCTTTTTTCCATGTTGGATTTGTTGTGGTTTGGAATTCAGCAAAACTTAAATTTACTTTATACCTCATCTCATAAATTGTTGCTTGAATATCACTTTCAAATGCCCCATAGAAAAAGTACTCATCACCAAAATTAAGATTAGGTGTGGTAGTACCAAGTGGTGTTAATGGAATGAAATTATTAAGATTATAATATGGTGAATTATTATAAAGATCAGGGGTAATAACAAATGTTGTTCCAGTTAAACCTTCTTCAGTTATATATCCATTTATTGTTGTTGCCGATAACGAACTAGTGTAGTCAATAACTTTCCATTTAGATGGATCAGGTCTTTGTCCTGTTACCACTTTTTGTGCAATTACTTGGAAGTTAGTTGCAAAGAATCCATTAGGTGTGTCACAAGTAGTTGGACAATGTGTTGTTGTGGTAGTCGTTAATGGTAAGTAAGTTGTAGTCGTTGTTAATAAAGGATAAGTAGTAGTAGTTGTTAATGGAGAATAAGTTGTTGTAGTTGTAACAGGATTATATCCAGGTTGTGTTAAACATTTAAACTCGGCACCAAATCTAACCGCCACATTTTTAGATGTGTCAGGATTACAATCATTATTATTACCCGTTATTTTAGAATAATAGTTAGAATGTAGTGAATTAGTGAAATTGTAAGGATTACTTAATCTATAAGTAACGAACATAGTTTCACTACTACCTGTTAAAATACCTTCAGTAGTTGCGGTAGTTAAACCACAAGTATTAGGGGTTATTAAAGACACCTGTGGTGAAGTTAATGTCCAGTTTCTATTTGACTTGTATGATAACGCAGATATAATTTCCTCATCATCAATAATAATTAATTTACTATCAGGGAATACTTTACCAACTCTACTTGGTAATCCGTCAGCATTTGCGTTAGTGTCCCATAAGTGATAATAACGAATACCAGGTTGATTCATATCGGGATTCTTAGTTGATTTAATATATTGAACTTGGAACAAATCTTTTCCATCAAATCCCGGAGGATCAACCCAAAATGTTTGACCATAACAACACTCAGGATTTTTATGCCACATTAATGTCGGCATATGTAATTTAAAGTTTCTCGCTTGTCCCGTTGTGTCTTCAGGATTTGAGTTATTATAAGGTTCTAACGCAAATTTCTCACCATAGAAGAAATCTATAGTTTGATTTGTATAATGTATAATTGCAATTGCCTTCTGTTCCTCAGGTTTAACCTGAACAATTTCATCAAATGAGTTATAATAATACACATAACTTGTATCAGTCTGTCCTGATGTAGAATTGTATCCAAAATATTCTTTACTACCAATATAATCAATAGAACCAAAATAAGTATAATCTTCATATTCAGTAGATCTTAACCCCGCAGGACTTTCCGTCCAAGGAATATTCATATTCCATACTTTAACATCAAATTGATCAACATCACAAATAGATTCAAAATTGATAACATCATCAGCCCAATGTGGTCTAGGTGTGATACTATCATATATTGTTGTCATATTCGGTGGGTATACCAATACTCTACCAAAACAATACGTACTTAAACCAATATAATTAGGTGTTGGTCTATCCAAAGTTACATTGTTCTCACAAATATCAATAATTCTATAAGTTAATATTGGGAAACATGAGTGAACAGGTTTAACACATGATGGGTCAGATGGTATAGGACAAACAGGTTTATTTGATGGTGTCAAACAAGGTGTTGCCGATGGAGTTGGTGTTGGTGTTGGTGATGCACACGGGTCAAGATTAGTATTTGACGCAGTGGGAGTATTAGTTAATGTTGGTGTGGTACCTATTGTTGCCGTTGGTGTTGGTGTAGGTAAATTATCACAAGAACAATCGTATTTTGCTAAACCATCATAATATATTGTAATAAAATCTCCAATACCAGGTTTATTGGTATTTGTTGGGTCACATATGTCTTGAATAATTGTTATTTGATTTGACCCATTTAATGTTGACATATCAACAATATAATTAGAAGTTACAACATATTTTGATCCTGTAAACGCACTATAATTAATTGTTGACGCAGTTGTATTACCTGTGAAAAATCCCCTTAGTGGAGCTCTATTATAAACAGGTTCAATAACAGAATCCATAAATGGTATACCATATGTGTTAATATTATTATCATCAACATAATATGGGTATTTAATATTTTGTTTGTTTGATTCAGGAGATCCAGCATTATTTTGACTATTAAAACTTGGTTCTAAAACAACACTATTTGATTGATTATAAGTGTTTGGTAATTCATTATATGACACTTCACTATCTCCAATTTGGAAATAGGATATGTTAAAATTACCTTGTGATAATTTTAACCTTCCGGTGTCAGTAATTCTAGTACTAACTAACCCTGATGTATTTTTTAATATATAACTCATTTAATCAATAAATAGTTTATTACTCATTTTTATTATGATGGATTTATAATTGTAACATTACAACAATTACAATTATTTAATATAACGTTTGTCATAAATAATTTAGTTGTCCCATTAACTGAATAACAGGTGGCTAAAGGTGTTATTGGGTTTATACTATTTGTAAAACTACCATTTATTATTGTTGTTGAATTAAATAATAGGGTATTCCAAGTAGTGACATTTGTATTATTATATATTGACCCAGAATTACAAGGATTAAATGTAGTACTTGTACTTAAAATAGGTGATGGTGTTACTATTGGAGAACCATTAACATTAACAGTAACTATATTATTATATAAAGCGGCGGTTGGTGAAGGGGCTAATTTAAACACACTATTATGTTTTAAATCAAAAGTAATATAAGCTCCACTAGGTAATGTTGGGGTTACAGTTATATCAAATGAATTAGGTCCAATTAAAGTTAATTTTAATTGATACGTTTGACTAGGAGGCGGAGATAATAATGTAACAGTTTGTGTTGTTGTTATATTATTTAAATCTTTAACCTTAACCACATATATACCTTGTAATAGATTAGTAAATACTGGACTTGACTGATAGGTTGTTCCTCCATTAATTGAATACTGATATGCCGGTGTTCCACCATTTGCCGTAACAATAATACTACCATTATTACCACAGGTTGGAGAATTAACATTTAAAGATAAATTTATCATAACATTATTTACACAATTTCCTTCAGATACAGTAATTATATATGACACTAAACAATCCCCACCTAAGAATTGCCATCCCGTTAATGGAGGTGTAGATGTATTTGAATTATAAATAACACCATTAGTCCATCCATCAACTAACCATTGGCTTGTTGTTCCTGTACTCCAATATATATTATATAAATTATCGTTAGATATCCAAGTAGGCATCCCATTTAAATATCCATTAAATAAAAATTGATGTATTTCAGAATTAGCACCAATTGTATCAATAATATTCATACATAAACCACTATAAGCAGGTAAAGTAGTTGTTGTTGTGGAAGTTGTTGAGGTTGTTGTTGTTGCAGGAATTAAACTACATATTGTAGTTGCCGTAAAATCACCATAAGAATCAACCACAGTTACGGGATAATCACCATAAGTAAGATTATCTATTGTTTGTCCATATCCACCTTGTTCCCAATTAATATCATATGGTGGTGTACCACCACTAACCATAAGGCTAATTGACCCATCACACGATTCTAACGTACTTGGATTTGTATTATTACATATTAACACCATTGGAAATATAGTTAATACTTCACATTCATTTGCAGGTTTAATTGATATCGGTTTAGTTCCCATTACTAATAAATAATCAGTTATTTATTTTTTTCTAAAAATGACTCCATTACTTCAATATATTTAATTGTGGAACTATTTTTATCCACATAATTGAAGTAACTACTATCATTCCTTAAATCCTCAATTGGATTCCTGTTTATGAAATCTCCCTTATAAAATTTTGTAGTTTTTAAATTATCGGTCACACCTGCCATATGTAATATTGGTTTTTTATTATAAATATTAATATCGTCAGTTGCCCAAGAAAAATCAAATTCATTTGTTATTTTTGTCTTATATCCCGAATTCCACATATTCCATAATAATGACCACATTTCTGCAGTCCAAAATTGTATTTGACCAGGGTTGATTGGAAATCTTTTTTGATAATCTAACATTTGGTGATATAATGGTGTACAATCATCATAAATCTTAGCCCATAATAGTGGATCCGTATTTTTGATTAGGTATTGACCTCCACCCGAATTTTCTTGATTTTGTTTAATTAGATCAACATCAATTCCAATTATGTCAGCCATTTCTTGAAATAATTGTTCTTTGTTTGATGATGGGTGTTGTTTTTCATATCTATCACAACAATCTTTAATGTAGTTGTAACCAATATACCCTATAGTGTCAGATAAATAAGAAATATTATCATTTAATAATTTATCAAAATCAGGTAATCTATTGAATATAATATCGGAATCGTGTAAAAAAAATAACTTACCGTTTTCGGGATATTCTTTTAACCATTGGTAAATTAAATATGGTTTAATACTTGGAATATAAGATTTTTTATCTCTGTCGTCATCGTAGAAATGAACATTATACCCATAATCACATAATTCTAATGCACCTTGCGATGGTTGTTGTTTTTTTTGTAAACCAAAAATTACATGGATCTGACAAGGTTTAATTCCTTTCTCAATAAAATTATGAGTATATAATTTTACTTGCCAATGAAAATAAGGTACGTCAGGTTGTGCAGTTACAAAAAGAATATTTTCCATATATTAAAAGATATTATATAATATATAAAAGTGAATTTAAATTATTAACAAGGACAACCATATACCGCAGTACATGCTCCACAACTATTTGTACCTACAAAAGTAACTCCGGCACCAACGGGTGATCCAACAGATGGAGAAACTGTAGTCCAACAATTATTATTGTAAACTACTCTTTGACCCGCAATAGTTCCTGGAGGTAATATTAAAATAATATTTGAAGTACAACTGCAACAATCAGAAACTTCCCATTTATCTCCACCTGTTGGTGTTAATGTTGGAGTGGGTGTTGGTGTTAAAGTTTTTGTCGGTGTTGGTGTTAATGTTTTTGTTGGTGTTGGTGTTAAAGTTTTTGTCGGTGTTGGTGTTAATGTTTTTGTTGGTGTTGGTGTTAAAGTTTTTGTCGGTGTTGGTGTTGGTGTTAATGTTTGTGTTAATGTTTGAGTAGGGGTTGGTGTTAATGTTTGTGTTAATGTTTGAGTAGGGGTAGATGTTAATGTTTGAGTAGGGGTAGATGTTAATGTTTGTGTAGGGGTTGATGTTAATGTTTGTGTAGGGGTTGATGTTAATGTTTGTGTTAACGTTGGGGTTTGTGTTAAAGTTGGTGTTGGTGTTGACGTTTTTGTCGGTGTAAGTGTTGGTGTGGATGTTAGTGTTTGAGTAGGGGTAAGTGTTGGTGTATTTGTAAGTGTTGGTGTAGGTGTGGGAATAATACATTCAGAACACGAACCTTCTGATTCAAGACCTAAAATATCTGTTAAAACTATAGTAGAGACACCAGCAATATTATCAACAAAACCATCATAAGTTATACAAGTTGATATACCATTAACAAATGATTGGTATACATATCCTTCATCTGGTGTATTACCTAAAGGATCTAAAACAACATCTGTTGTGTAATATAAAAATCCTGTGTAACATTCTTTAAATCTTTTACTACCTGAACATTTAATATATTCATCAAATGTATTAAACACAACAGACCCATCAAAATTACAATTATATTGTGGTGATATAGTCGGTGTTGGTGTTGGTGTTTTTGTTGGTGTAGGTGTTGGTGTTAAAAAACTTACAACTACTGAAATTCCTACACCACCACAAATTTCAGTTGCGGTTGGTGTTGGAGTTGGTGTTGGAGATGATGTACTTGTAATTGTTGGGGTAGGAGTTAAAGGTAAGTCACAATCAAACGCAACCTCAAAAGATATTGGTTGACAATATTGTGTTGGTGTTGGTGTTGGGGTGGCACAAGCTCCATAGTTAAAAAAACTATTACATAAATTAGGACAATGATCATAACAAGGTGAAGATCCAAATAATAAACAATCACCACCTAACGAATTTGATAAACACCAAGAATTTTCCGATGAAGAAAAAAATATGTAATATCCGTTATTTCCTGACCAATAATTATTAGAATTATATGTCCCCCCACTATAATAATTATCATAATATGGCTCAACATCTACACAATAAGATATTGAACATGATGTAGGTGTCAATGTTGGTGTTGACGTTAATGTTGGTGTTGGTGTTAATGTTGGAGTTGCCGTTGGTGTACATTCTGGACAATCACAACATACAATTTCCACGATACCACCTTTACCTGCATCATAATAATATATATTATTACCATCACTAAAATATACATATGATGGGAACTCGGTACCAATACAAGATGAGTCATAATATAGAAATCCACTTAATAGGTTTAAACTATCACCATAAATTGGGGTGAGGTACGGTGAATCACAGATATCGTCTATATCATCACTTAAATTAAAATAACCTAAAAGATTACATGCCATTATATATTAATATTTTCTATTATCACACAATCGTTATCATCAATCACTTTAACCACAAAATTTGTTAATGAGGAAAAAATTGATGGAATTATAAAAGAATACGGTAAATTACCACTATTGATCGTTGACACATATATGCAAGTTGTGTATCCTGTATCACATACGTAAACATCATATGATGGTATTCCGGTTATTGAAGTAATTGTAATTTGCGTACTCATATATTTTTATTCTATTGTATAAATATAGTGGGAATGAAAAACTTGTGAAGTTGATTAACCGAATTAATTTACCTATATTACTAAAGATGGAAGAAAATGATGCAATTGTAGAATTATTGGAGGACCTTTTGGGTGACCACGGACTTCACTACCCCAATAAGGGTCAGATATCCTTCAATTGCCCCGTTTGTGATGATGATAGGAATAAACATAATTTAGAAATAAATTACGTAAACAATGTTTATAAATGTTGGTCTTGTGGTGATGTGGATGGTACTCACGGATCTTTGGGAAAACTTTTTGATAAGTACGGAAACAAAAAATTAAAGAAACTATATAACGTCTTAAAACCTGAGACGGTACAACCAAGACAAAAAAGAACAAAAAAATTAACACTTCCTGAGGGGTTCACTTTATTCACCGAATCAAGTCCGGTATACCCAGTAAGAAGACAAGCATATAATTATTTAAAAAGTAGGGGAATAACAGATGAAATCATTAAGAAATATAATATTGGCTTTTGCGATCGTGGTAGTCATACAGGTCGCATTGTCGTCCCATCATATAATAGTGAAGGAGAATTAAATTATTATGTTGCCCGTAGTTGGGACACAAAAAGTAAATTTAAATATAAGAACCCTGAGGCAGAGAAAGACATAATAATCTTCAATGAAAGATTGATTGATTGGGATAAAGACATCTATTTGGTTGAGGGCGTATTTGACGGATTCTTTTTGGATAACTCAATTCCGATGTTAGGTAAACATATGTCGGAAATTCTATTTGAAAAAATATATATGAAATCTAAGGGGGATGTTATAATTGCTCTTGACGGTGATGCTTGGGATAATGCAATTAAACTATATCGTGAACTTAATGGGGGTGAATTATATGAACGAATTAAAATTGTTCATTTACCTATGGATCAAGATGTATGTGATTTAAGAGGAAATATAAACGAATACTTCGTAAAATTAAAAGATTAATGGATTTAAAAAAAATATCTGAAGAGATCAGAGAAATCATATCAGAAAAACAAAAAGAGTTTCAATTAACATTTGAGGAAGATGCTCACAAATATACTATGTTAGATATAACTGGTAAATTAAGGGATGATTTCCCTTCTGTTTCTAAATTGATGAAATATTTCTATACGGAATTTGATTCTGAAGGAATTTCATTTAGAAAGGCAAATGGTGATCCTTATGAGCAACAACGATTGTTGGAGGAATGGGCTGCCGCTGGAACCTACTCAACAAACATGGGTTCTCGTGTTCACTTCTTATTAGAGAAACATACATTAGAAGAATTTGGTATTGGTAAAGAAGTTAGACAACCAATTTATGAATGTGATGCAGAACAGATTGTAAAAGGTGATACTATGGTTGTTGCTGGCAAACAATACATTGATTTACTTAAAGAACGTAATTGTATCTTACTTGATACGGAAATGGTTTTGGGTCACCCTGAATTGGGATATACAGGACAACCCGATAAGGTATGGTTAATTATTGGTACAAATGGTGATCTTGGTATTTTGATTACGGATTGGAAAACAAACAAACCTAAAAACTTTGAAAAGAATAAGTTTACAAAACCAATGAAGAAACCATTTGAAGATTTACCTGATAATGCTCTTGGTCACTACAACACACAATTACCATTTTATGGTAAACTATTATTAAAGATGTTGGAAGGGACAAAATATGAGAATATTAAACTGATGGGTTGTATTGTTGTGTTATTAACGGAAGAAAGAGAATTTGTTGAACATAGAGTTGCAAAGAAAACAATTAACACAATTCTTGAAATGGATATGAAAAAGTATTTGACAAAATAAATAAATTAAACTATATTATCGTATGGAATCAACAATAACACCAATTTGGTATACAAACACTAGTTGGGACACTGAAACAATTAAAATAAACGTTAAATATATAATAAAATGAGTGATGATAACATCATAAGACCTAAGATTAATCTTAGGGAACAACCAACCATCCTTTGTGAGGAGTGTGGATCAAAATTCTTCAAAGAAGTAACTATGTTGAAGAAAGTACCTAAATTATTAACAGGAAGCCCGGAAGATACAATTGTACCATTCCCAACTTATATGTGTAATAGTTGTGGATTTGTAAACGAAGAATTTTTAATTTTTGAATAATGGAAATAGGTAAAATGAAAATAACTGAAGCATATCCGCACCTTAGAAGTATTGCACTTGCGTATGGATTGAAATTGAATAGAGCAAAAGATTTTAAATTTGCAAGAATTATTTTAGTAAACCTTTATAATAGAGAATTAATATAAAATTATGGAAAAAACAAATATAAAAA
>Ga0210003_1005041_pt1 | contig 10237 bp, 11 predicted proteins | sample LantaG_FD_182804 | JGI IMG/M metagenome (GOLD analysis project Ga0210003, IMG submission 182804) | Deep subsurface microbial communities from Baltic Sea to uncover new lineages of life (NeLLi) - Landsort_02402 metaG (SPAdes) (version 2) | ecosystem: Environmental > Aquatic > Marine > Oceanic >...
CTTGAATTGATTCCTCAGCAAGATGTTTCAAAGAAAAATTACCATCTATTATCTTCGATGAAATTTCCTTAATAATATGCTTAACGGTAACTTCAGATAAGCTACATGACATAAATGACAAAATATAAGCTAAGGGAAAGATATATTGATCCTCTGTCCAAGCAGTTCCGATGAATCCAAACTGTTCACCAAATTGAATAACTTCTGTTGATGGAGTATCCCATCGTTCGTGAATACAAAGAAAGCTTATAAGTGTTGCCAGTTGATGTTTGCTAAGTCGAGTCTGCTTGGCTTGTGCTAATTTAAGATTCAATTGGCAAAACCATTGAAAAAGCCTTCTTTTTGGTATAAAATACTTTTTCTTGGAGTTTCCTTTATTCATCAATATAAATCTAGAATCGTTCAAAAGTGCATGTTTCAGTAATTTACAATTAAAACCTGGCTCTGCAATATTTGAGAGGTCTTCGAAAGTAAAGCAGTGCTCATATTGATCAAAAACATTTAGAATGTAAATAATTTGGTTGTCCATTTTTATCTATCCCTAATCCTTGTAATATATTTTTACTATTTCTCTCCTCTTTTTTTCCAGGGCAACCAAAAAGCTACCGACCTATTGACTTGGTACGCCTTCCTGATTTAAGAAAATGGAAAATGTTTCACACTATTTACCAGATTATTATCAAATAAAGCACCGTTCCCTGTTTTATATAGAGGTATTCATTTTACTTTACCTCTAAATCAATGTCATCTTTGTCTGTTATTACTTCATACTCTCCTTTATTACGTTTTCTAAGTATGTAATAAGAAACATAAGCTATTAAAAACAAGACAGCATGTGACTTGTTAGTACTACCTAAACCAATCCATATAAAAAGTTGAATAAAATAAAGAATAACCACTATAACTATAGCAGGAAATTTATTTATCGGCCTTCGAAAAAAAACATACCTTATTAAAACAGGTACTGAAAGACCGATAACCCATGTAAGAATAAAAGATATTATAAGTATCGGAAGAGGTGTTTCCCAAATTTCTATTTTCATCGCCTCCTTTTAAATCAAATAAATTATATATTTAAAACCATTTACAATTTATTTTTATAAAAGTTCTTTATAATATTCTTATTACAAATATAAAAAGTATTGCAGTTATAATATCTAAAGGTATCCAGGTACTTCGAGAAAGGTGTACGGGAAATAAAGGATTAAAAAGTATAGCGGTAACTATAAATACTACTTTTACCCAGTCAATATTTTTTTCAAAAGCTTGAAATACCACTAAAATTAATGCAATACAAGTTATCCATCTTAAGATAGTATAGTAACCATAGGGCCATTCAGCTACTCCTCCAAATAATATGAAAATAGTTAAAATAATAAAATATCTTATAAAATTTGTTTCATCTTTTCGATGAATTATTGGTTGCTTATAATTTTTCATTTGCTTCCTTATTTTACTTTTTATAGAACCTCCTATATATTCATGTGTACTCATAGGAGTTACTAGAATGAAGGACACCATTCATCCTGAATTCTCTTAAGATCTTTTATTTTTATGCGTCTTATCTTCAAATCAACCGAATAAAGAGGAAAAAGCCAGTTCTGAACTATATATTGATATATCTTAACAGATTGATCTTCTAATATTTTTTTTTCTTTTAACTTTGAAATAGTATCCTCGTTAAGTTTAAGAATATCCTGCCAATGCGTATCCTCTACTAGCTTCAAACTATTCCAAACATTGGAAATAACTTCTAATGATTCAGCTTTACAAAACCCAGCTTCTGACATACATCTAACTAATTCTAAAGTATGTGTTTGAACTTGTGCCAAAGTATATCGATCGTTTTCTAATTGTTTTGGTGACAGCCACCTATGTTTGTTATCCATTTCAATATAATCAACATATATAGACTCTTCTCGGTGTTGTAATATATCGTTTCTAAATAGCCATTCTACTCCAATTGGACCATCAAGGTAATATTCTTCACATTCTTTAACGACCCAATTTTTTACCTGAGAAAATGTTGCCGGACGGAGAGCATAATATTTGATGTATATTCCTTTAGCAAGATGATCATTAAAACGCTTTAGCTGATTAGAAAAATTACTTGGTTTTTTGTTAGGACAACGAACCGCATCCAACAATATCAAAAATTTGACAGCTTCTTCTTGCGCTAATGTGTGTAAAACTATATATCCCCTTTTACTATCATGTTGTCCAAGTATGCATGCTGAAGATTCGATTGCTTCGGAATTTTCTATTACATGTAAAAGCCCCTCGCTTATGACATTCAATCTATCTCGCTGAGGTAATTTACAAAGGTCTGCAATTGCTCTTATTCTCATTATAAATAATCTCCTTTTGGAATTTTTCTAAGTGTGACAAATGACGGTTTTTTGTCACACTTCAATCCTTCCGGAATCAATCCACTCTTTATTACCTCTCTTCTCTTTTCTTCCAGGACAACCTCGAGCAATTTTAAAAAGAAGCTATTTCTTTTGATTGCACTATTCATAGTAACAGTTTGTATATTTCTTTTTTATTAATAAATCACATCGAATAACTTATTAGCTTTATCAATATCTAATCCTTTAAGAATTTTATATTCATCTAAAGCTGAACTTTTATCTCCGATTTTAAAATAAGAAAATCCTAAACTGAAGTGGGCATTAGTGTGGTCAGGATCAATACGAATTACTTGCTTAAAAGCTTCTATGGCTTTAGCGTGATTGCCTAGGTTACCATAGCAGAATCCAATATTAACATACACTTTCTCTTTTAATGATATTATATTTGTTTCAATTGCTATATCTAAATAAAACAATGCTTTATCATACTCTTCCTTATCAATAAAATATAACGCTTTTTTATAAGCTTCGTCATAATCTAAATCTCTTTTTGCTTTACTCTCCTGCCCAAAAACTTCTTCGGTAATAGGCGTTTTATTTTCTTCTGTTGAAACAAGACTGGTTATTTTTTCACTAGGAATTACAAAATTTAAATCTAGTTCCTTTAAGGCTGTATTCGATTTAACAAGCAAATAGATTGTTAATAAGAATGTCCCTATCCCTAGAGCATACCAATTTAAAACTACTATTAAAATTCCTATAATTAAGGATAGAATAACGTTTTTCGACATTACATTATATAATCTTCCGCAAAAAAAAGCGTGGGTGATAAGCAATAAAGTATATATTGTATTGTAATTTGCATAATTTATAATTTTGTATCTCAATAAATACGTAGAGCCAAAAGTATAAATTACAAATATAATAAATGTAATAACTGTTAATTTTCGGGCATTTAATAAAATTGATTGTTCTGATTTTAATGGTTTATTAATTTCCGTTTCTTTAATCTCCTTTATAAAAAATTATCTATTCTTAAGTATATTTTGGTATCAGATAGGTTTATAAAGAAAAATATTCTATGTCTCATTGTTTATATTTCAATCCTTCCGGAATCAATCCACTCTTTTATTATTTCTCTCTTATTTTCTTTCAAATCGTTGGTAGAGAGCGACGGGGGAAAGTCCTTTGTCACCATTTTTATTTGGCTTGTTTAAGCCCGTCCTATATTAATTGCACAAAAGCAGTTTTACCCACTCCGCCTTTTTGATTGATTAACGCTTTCATTTGCATTAATTCTTCTTTTTATTTAATTGCATTATCCGATTCATAAGACTTATTTGAATTTTTACTTATAAATCATATTAAATAAATCCTCTGATATATTTTTATCTAAATCTTTGAGAATCTTATATTCACCTAAAGCAGCATTCTTATACCCCTGGGCAAAATATATCAGTCCCAAGCCATAATGGGCATAAGCATAATCTGGCTTAATAAGTATAGACTGTTTATAAGCTTCAATCGCTTTTTCATAATATTTCAATTCGTTGTATATCCATCCTAAGCCATAATAAGCACCTGCGTCTTTGGGATTTTTTTCAATATTTTTCTTAAAAGCATTCACAGATTCAGGATATTTTTCTAATTCACCATAAAGATATCCTATATTATTATATACAATATCTATTAAAGGAAAGTTAGAATCGACGCGAATAACTTCCTGATAAGCTTCTATCGCTTTTTCATAATCACCTTTTCTATTATAAAGCCACCCTAAAAAGAAAAAAGCATCAGTATGTTGGAGATTTTTTTGAATGACTTTTCGAAAGTTTTCGATGGCAGAATCTTCATCATCTTTTTTTATAAAATCTACAAAATAGTTTCCTTTTACTTTTCCTGCCCGAGCTTCAAAGGAAATATCTTTTTGCCCAAGTTCTAATATCCTTCTTACTTTTTTTAAAGGAACACCCATATTTTTAGCTATTTCTTGAACGGTTGGCTCTCGTTTTAATTCCTTCAAGAGTTGACGTGATACCTTTATTAATCTATTAATAGTATCTACGGCATAAAGATCACGCAAGTAATAAACTAAACCTAAATAAAAAAGCGCATCTATATGTCCACTGTCAATTTGTAAAGTTTTCTCATAATATGATATTGCTTTACTATACTCTCTTTTTATTCTACACTCTTCGCCTTTAAAAAAATAAAAGTCAGCATCCTTATCTTCCGATAGAGCATTAAGTCCTCTTATAACAAGTTCTTTTCGCGTATTAGACTTGAATAGAGTTAAATCATAAAAATTTTTAATAATTAATACTTCATTTTTATCCATATTACTATATTACTTCATCGACTATCTCTTTATATTGAGCAACGAGTTTCTCGAGTATTTTTTGATTCTCGGATATCTCTAACTTTATATTGGCAGCAAGCTCTTTGAGTAGATCTCTTCCTTTTTCTTTGGCTTTATCAACTTTCTTTTTTAATTTATATGTCTCACTTGATTCCAAATCTTCTATCTCCCTATGCATTTTTAATATAATACTTAAAATAACCTCATAGTCTTTTTTTAATCTAACAAGTTTTTCTTCCGGAGTTTCCTTGGCTATCTGCTCTTCTCGTTCTACTTGTTTCATATATTTTTTAAGAGTATCCAAATCGCCATTTTGATATGCTTCATTTATTTTTGGAAAGATTTTTTCGAATTCTTTTCTTTGTTTTAAGTTCTTAGCTCTATCTGGATGAAATTTTAAAGCAAGTTTACGATAGAATTTTTTAACTTTTTCTAGAGATTTAAGATCTAAATATTTCTCCTTTTCTTTTTCTAAATTTTTATCATATTCTTCGGAAGAATCGGTTGTCTCACTTTCTAAATTATCGATCTTGCTTCTTTCTTGAAAAAAATTTTCCCTTACTTCCTTTTCAATATTATTTAAGTCATCTGGAGATAATTTCTTGTTTTTAGCAAGATTAATTCTATTTTGATATTCCTTGATACTTAGCTTGATTTTATCTAATTTCACATAAAGCAAACCAATCCTTGAATTATATTCACTCAAAAATAGATTTAAAGCAATCTTTAAATTTTGGGTTTGAATTGATAAATCAGAAACTTTTTTTTCCTTTTCTGACAGTCGTGCTTCCCAAACAGAAATTTCTTTTTGGATATTGTTTAAACTATACACTATTTCAGAACTGTCTATTTTCTTCATATCAGTCATCCGATACTAATAATAAATTGATAAAATTAAATTATCTGATTAATTATTTTTTCAAGTTCTTGCCTTTCTCCTGCAAAAGTAAATGCACCTGTTGAACCAGCTATGACAATTCTTATATCATAAGGATGTCCAGAGATTTTAGATATCTTCTTGCCAAATTCCCAAAAAAGAGTACCTTTTAGATTATTATCTTTTCCGGTAGATAATTTATATTCACTATATTCACTAAATCTAGTTTTAAGATGTATTTTAAATTCTTCTTCTGAAATTGTAAAATCATCTATATTTCTTTCATCAATCGTATCTGACATGTGTTCCCAAAATATTTTTTCCAATTCTTCTAACAATTTCCAAGCTTTGTCCTCACCTAAGATATCATATGCAATCCTAATAATAAGATTAATAAAGATTATCATATATTCAAAACCAATACTATTTCTAATTTCTTTGCTGAAAGATTCTTGGTTTTTGTAACATTCCTTACAAGCTTTTTCTATAAAATCAATATTTTTAGTAATTCCAGTATGGGCAATAGCATATAGAGATTCAGCAATTTGTGATATTTTTTCCTGCATATATTATCCACCTAAAAAATTAATTTATTTAAATATGGGCACATCCTATTTTTTCTGTGGTTTAATTTCCCCTTTTACGAGATCTTCTTTAGGACGCCTATATATATTAATACCTATAACCTCGACCATCCGGTCAAGAAACTCCTAAAGCACTATAACTTTTCCGAAAAAAGTTACCGACTTATTGACTCGGCACACTTTATATTTAAATAATTTAAAAGTAAAATACTAATTGTCTAATAAATCGGGGGATGTAACCTTATTTATTTAACGCTGCCTTTTAATGGCACCGACTTCCAAGAGTAGTTTATATTTTGATTTATTTTTATATAGTTTGTCTTGTATGTCTGAAACCTCTACTGATATAGGAATAATATCTTTTGAAAATCCTTTGTAGCCCTGAGCATATGTAAAGCAATCTTCGAATATACCAACTTCAAAACTTTCTCCTGGATTAAGTGGGTGAGGTATGTCTTTAAGACCAAACCAATCAGTATAATTAATATCCACATTTTTCTTTGGGCCGATAATCTTGAAGGAGTTTTTATCCAACACGATAGCTTGTTGCCCAGTATTCATACCACGTATGACTATCATATCTTCTTTAAGTTCATTTTTAAGTCCATCTATTTCTATTTCTCTTTTGAACTTTTGGCTTAATTCACCACAAATGCATTCCAAATCTAAGACTAAAGTTTTTTTTCGCTCCAATCTTGTAATAATAAAAATTACTATACTTAATACAAATCCAAGTACACCCATTACATCTAATAACATTTCGATATTACCCCTGGTTTTTTATTTCTGAAATAGTTTTTTAATAGAAAAGCTTTTGGGATTAGACTTCACAAATTCACATTTTTATAAATTTCTATATTCAATTTTATTATGAAGTAAATTTTTATTAATTTTTCTATAACCTATTATTAATACGACAAAAGGTTGGTAAAATCCTTCTTTTCTCAAAATATATTTCAAACTATCCAGTATTTAGTTCTTGGTATTTACCGATAAATCGGAGAAAATCGGGTGCAGGTTGTTATAAATAACAGAAAATAGTAAAAAGTAAGGTGCGATACATCGCGGAATATCGCGAAAAATGTCCTGATAAATCAGGGGATATCAGGGATCAGATGAGTATTGAGATAAAAAAATAAGTAATAAATTTATTTATTATGAATTTCAATTTTAAAGGCTTATAATATTTATAAATTTGTACAACTCGGGTATTGAATTTGAAAAAAGAAATTGAAGAAATAATTAAAGGGAAGGCTAATAATATTTATGGAAAATATTATTCTAATAATCCAGACTTTACATTAAATGAAAAAAATAAAAACGATAAAGCAAATTTTGTTAATGAAATTTGCTTTATCTTAAAAAAAACATTAATCACCCCAAAAAGAAAAAGATATTTAGATAAAAATTATACTTTATCTGCCAACGATACTTTTGGAGCCGATTCAAATATATTTTTCTCTCCAAATTTTGAAGAATCTCTAAAATATCTCTCACCTTTAAGAGCATTAGATCTTTTTGAAGAAAAATATTTAGCCGGTGTTAACAGATTTTATGCTAACGAGCACCGAATCTATCAAAAAGACAACGGGGTTATTCCATATTTTACAATAAAAGAATTATCTTGTTTATATAAAAATTTTGCTTTGTTTATTGAAGATAATAGTGAATCATTAATAGAAACTGGCTGGCCTGAGTACAATTTTCCTGACAGTGCATGGCTTTTTTATAAATTAGCTCCGAACTATCCAATAGAAATACCAATTTGCATTAAAGTTTTTCGTAAATTGAAAAATCCAAGTAGTGACCCTTATTATTTTTTAAAAAAATATTTTTTAAATAAAAGCAATCAATTTAAAAAATATAAATATAAAACGGTGTCATTATCTAAAATACTATCTTATAAGGAACTTGGTTTTATTGAAGATACGAGGTATAAATTTTTAGGCTTAAAAAAAACGATTTTAAATGAAATTAATCAGCATCTTTTTTTGGAAACAACCGATAAAGATGCTTGGTTTAAAAATTGTGCCAGAATGCTTTTTAGCAGTTTCACACAAAAAGATCTTCAAATGATAGCCTCCATTGAAATAAAATATAATAAAATTGCATTATTTAACAATAGATTAAATGGGGGCTTAAACGGATTATTAGAAAATATTATCTTTTTATATGAAGAATGCAAATTTGAGAAAATGACCCTTGAAAAAAATACCATGAATTCAATTTTAAAAGGATCGAAATTTAATGATCAAGGAAACTTCAGATCGTATTATCAATTAGCCCAATTTGCAGAAGATGAGCATGAGAATAAACGCTTTAATAAAATGAAAAGTAAATTAAATCATGAACTTAATAAAATCGAAAAAGAAATAACAAAAAATAAACAATTTATGTCTGATACTTTAGACTTTTTTAAAAAAGAGTGTTTGAACGTAGACTATTTATTAAAACAAAAATATTACCCTTTTGTAGATAATTTGATTAAAAGCCTTGAAACAGGAGAAAGCTTTGAAATATGTATGCCATTTTTAAAACAATTGCCGACCCCATCCCAAAAAAGAATAACCCCGTTAAAACTACCAATTGATACAAAGTGGGAACATATCACCATACAATTCCTGGATTATGATAAAGTTAAAATTCAAGCACCTAATAAATTTAATAAGATAGTAAATTATCGGAAAATGGGTTTTGAAAACCAAAAAAATGGGAAACCAAATAAACAATGGCAATTATTTTATAATCTTGCACGATATAGAGGAGATCTATCCTGGACAATAACCACTTATAGAAAAAAAGTTGATTCCCATCCCCTTTCCACCCCAAAGATAAGAAAACAAATTCAAAGACTTTCCAACACCTTAAAGGAATACTTTAATATTAATGACGCTCCCTTTTATGACTATACAAAAATTGGAGCATACAAAACGAAATTCTTTTTACTCCCTGATCCACTCAATGCAAAAACCATTCTGTGACGTCACGGTACGATAAAAAAAATATTTTTCTATTATGAACCCTTTATTTAAAAGGGTTCTATTTTTTTATTTTCTTCTTGCGTGAAATTTCGCTAATTATTTATAGAGGTATAAATATGGCGAAAAATCAATCTTCCAAATATTCCAAAGAATTTTTAGATAAGACTATTGAAACATGGCAACCTTATTTCCCCGATCCGCTGTCCTTAAAAGATGCAAGAGAGATCATCGACAACATGACCGCTCTATTTAATTTTTTGATTAAGCACGATAGAAAATCAGATGGGAATAAATAACGGATCCATTTAAAAAAAATTATTAATGTGTCAGGAGGATAAGTAGAAACATTGAAAAGTAAAATTTTTCATTTATGGGATAATCAAGCGAGAAGAATAGTATCTGTTGAGGCTACTAAAAAAGAAGGTAAAAACTGGATAGCTCTGTGTCCTTTTCATCCGGATAAAAATCGGCCTAATTTATATATTGACGAAGAAAAAGAAAAATATCACTGCTTTACCTGTGGTAAAAACGGTTTTCTTTATAATCCAAAATACCTGAAATTAAAATATAGTTATCATAGAAATATTGCCGCTACTTATAATTATAAGGATGAACTGGGAAATTTACTGTACCAGGTAGTCCGCTTCAATCCTAAAGGATTCAGCCAAAGAAGGCCTGACGGGAATAATGAGTGGATCTGGAACTTAAAGGATATCAAACCGGTATTGTACCATTTACCTGAAATAATCCAGTCCATTGAACCGGTTATGATTGTTGAAGGAGAAAAAGATGTCGAAAACCTGAGAAGAATGGGATTTACTGCTACAACCAGTCCAATGGGAGCAGGGAAATGGAAAGCTTCTTATAATAAGTATCTAAAAAATAAAGAAGTTATCCTCATACCTGACCATGACCAACCAGGATATCAACACTGTCAGAAAATTGGACAATCTCTCCGGGGAATCGCCGGAAATATTAAATGGCTAGACCTGCCGGATTTGGAAGAAAAAGAAGATATCAGCGATTGGATCGAAAAAGGCAACAGTAAAGAGAAGCTTTTGCAATTGATAAAAGAGGCTCCTGAT
>Ga0210003_1005042_pt1 | contig 10231 bp, 7 predicted proteins | sample LantaG_FD_182804 | JGI IMG/M metagenome (GOLD analysis project Ga0210003, IMG submission 182804) | Deep subsurface microbial communities from Baltic Sea to uncover new lineages of life (NeLLi) - Landsort_02402 metaG (SPAdes) (version 2) | ecosystem: Environmental > Aquatic > Marine > Oceanic >...
AAAATCGAAGCCCGCCTGGAGCGCTCGATGGACCAGCTGGAGGCTTTGCATGCCTGAAATAACAAACAGACATCTTCTGTCCGGACGTGAGTATATTGGTGTCGATAAAATTGACGGCCCTCTCATTTTTGTCAGTAAAACACACCCTGTAGGATACAGAGAACTTGTTGAGTGCGTAGACAGGCAGGGTAATGTGCGATTGGGAATCGTGCTGGAATCTTCGATCAATGTTGTTGTTGTGCAGATATTTGAAGGAACCTCGGGCCTTACCCTCCCGGGTACACGGATACGGTTTTCCGGAGAACCTCTTACAATCTCTGTATCAAAGGATATGCTGGGGCGCGTTTTTAACGGTTTGGGACATCCCATTGACGGAGGGCCGCCGCAACGAAGTGATATTGAGCTGGACGTTAACGGGATGGCAATCAATCCGACCGCACGACAGTATCCCCGGGATTTTATACAGACGGGCATTTCTGTTATTGATGGAATGAATACACTTATTAGAGGCCAGAAACTCCCTATTTTTTCCGGCAACGGCCTGCCTCATAATGAACTGGCGGCCCAGATCGCCAGGCAGGCAAAAATACGGGGGACAAATACGGAGTTCGCCGTTGTTTTTGCCGCGATGGGAGTAAAGCATGATGTGGCCCGGTTTTTCACCAGCTCATTTGAGGAGAGCGGTGTGCTTGAAAATGTAGCACTCTTTCTTTCTCTTGCAGATGACCCTTCGATCGAGCGGCTGATTACTCCAAGAACCGCCCTGACTCTCGCGGAACACCTGGCGTTCAATGAGGACATGCACGTGCTGGTCATTATGACCGATATGACCAATTATTGCGAATCCCTGCGTGAAATATCCACTATTAGGGGCGAAATACCATCGCGGAAGGGGTATCCCGGATACCTCTATTCAGACCTTGCCGAACTCTATGAACGCTCAGGAATGATTAAGGGCCATAAAGGCTCAATTACGTCATTGCCCATTCTGACGATGCCAAATGATGATATATCCCATCCCGTACCCGACCTTTCCGGATATATCACCGAGGGGCAGATCGTATTCGAGAGAGAGATGGATGGAAGAGGGATTTACCCACCGATCGCAGGACTCCCGTCCCTTTCACGTTTAATGAAGGACGGCATTGGTGAGGGCATGACCAGAGAAGATCATCCCCATCTTGCAAGTCAGCTCTTTGCTGCATACAGCTATGTAAAAGATGTACGCAATCTCGCATCGGTTATCGGGGAAGAGGAGTTGACTCCCCTGGATCATAATTATCTTGAATTCGGAAAGGAGTTTGAGCAGAAGTTTGTTTCCCAGCGAAAAGACGAAGAGAGAAGCATCGAACAGACCCTGGACCTTGGATGGGAAGTTTTGAGGGCACTCCCTGTCGAAGAATTGCACAGAATCACCGAGGAGGAAATAGAGAAGTTCTATGGAAGTTAGCAGGTATTCATTATGACGCAGCTTAATTATGCACCGACAAAAACAAATTTGCTCAGACTCAGAAATGATCTGAAGTTTGCTCAGCAGGGATATGAGCTTTTGGACCAGAAAAGAAATATCCTGATCATTGAGCTTCTGGCATTAGTTGACCAAACTTCGGATTTTCAGAGCCGCGTTGAAAATATGCTCACAAAGGCATACGAGGCCCTGGAAGAGACGGTCTTTGATATGGGAAAGCTAAAAGTGCAATATCTGACCGGGGCCGTTCATATTACCACAGACATTACTATTCGTACCAGGCGGGTTATGGGTGTCAGCCTTCCCGTCATTGAGACGCAATTCAAGGAGCACTCACCATACTACAGTCCCATGGGAACCAGTTTCTGGGTTGACAGCTCTTTATTCTTTTTTAAGGAAGTGCTCAAGCTGCTCGGCAAGCTCTCTGAGCTGAAAATATCTGTATTGCGACTTGCAAATGAGGTAAAAAAGACTATGAAAAAAGTCAATGCCCTTGAGAAAATCGCAATCCCAGACCTGAAGGAGACGGTTCATTATATTGAAAGCAGGCTTGAAGAGAATGAACGGGACATGTTCATTCTTATGAAAATGGTTAAGAGGAATCTTGAGAAAAAAAGGCGCCAACACAACGGAGAAAAATCGTGAATAATCCTGTAAGAAAAATTATGGTCTATATTGATGGAACTGAACAGTCTGTTACAGCTGCTCAGTACGCAGTATGCCTTGCGTCCTTTTCTGGTGCAGAACTTATTGCCCTCTATGTTATCAACACCAGAGCAGTGGAAGACCTTTTAAAGGCAAGGATATTCCTCAGAGATGAGCAGGTCGAATATGAGCATGATATGGAAGCCGATGCTGAACGGTATCTTAATTATGTAAATGAACTTGCTATGAAAAAAGGAGTATCAATTGTTAAGAAACGCAGTAGAGGGAGTATTAACAAGGAAATAGTTAATGCTGTAAATGAGAACCAGGTAGATCTTCTTGTTATTGGCGAACTCTCCCGGATCCGGAGCAGAAGGGATGAGTTTTATGATGAGGCCGAGCGGGCTATGCGTACTGTTACGTGTTCTGTCCTGATTGTCAAAGATGAGGAAAGGGTCTGGGAGATGTACGAATCACTGGCATAATAGGAAATTGAATAAGAATTATGATCATATATTAAAGTTCGGGAGAAGTAGGTTATGGCGCTAATTGATATGGTTGTGGAAAAAATTGTAAAAATACCTCTGGAGTCGAAAGATAAGCCAGATGTTTTACGGGAGCTTGTCCGGATACTAAAAGACGCTGATGAAATCGATGATTTTGATACTGTACTGAAGGCTGTGCAGGAACGTGAAGATAAGCAGAGTACCGGACTGGAGAAAAGTATCGCTGTCCCTCATGCTAAAACTGATGCTGTTTCCAACCTGAAACTTGCTATCGGTATAGCCCCTCAAGGAATCGACTTTGATTCGCTTGATGGGGAGCCGTCGAAGCTCTTTTTTCTTTTGCTGGCCCCGCCTGGCCAATCCGGCCCTCATGTGGAAGCCCTTGCAGAAATAGCAAAATTAGCCTGCTCAAAGTCTTTTTGTAAGGCCCTGATCCATTCTGACAATGCTCGAGAAGTGGTTGAATTGATGAAAGGTGAATGACAATATAGCCTGCTATCGGTTCTCAAATACGGTTTGGTTGCCCAAAACTCTATCCGGAACTGAAGAATGTATAAACAGAGGGGATCTCTGTGAGGCAGGTGCCATAGTCCAGATATGATTGGACTGATTAAGAAAGTCTCACTAACCTTCGTGGCGGAGACGTTAGTGTTCACCGCACCGGCACCGAAGCTTAGTCCCTGGGTTTAGCATCCAGGTAATCTTTGCTAAACTGGTCCACAAATACTTTGACGGTTTCGTCAAGCCCCTCTTCAATCTGTGTTGTTCCCCAAATCACAATACCACCCGTATCCCAGGTTGTGGCCGTGCAGAATCTCCTTTTGCTATCGCCCGGTGTGCCGAGCAACTCCACCTTCTGCCGCAAGAATATATTTAAGCTTCCTGATAATACATCGACTCGTCCGAGTGATTGGCGACGGATTGGAGCGTTTTGGCTTCGTGACACTGATAGCACAACTCAGGTATCGGTTTACTTAGCAGGGATTTGTTGTCTGTTTTGTGTGGCTTATGGCACAACAGGCACTTGCCGGTGCTCACGGGACCGTGCACCCACCCATCCAGCGCAACGTAATCTTTGTGACAGACGTAACACAATCCCGGCACCGAAGCGATAAGGCTTGGCTGGTCCTTGAAAGCTTGTTTCGACTGATCGCCGTGACATGGAACACAGTTCTTCAGCGGCTCATGGAGACCCCAGGTTGCTCCTGAATCATTTTTGGCGAATCCCTCTGAGTTCGGATTACCGTCCACTTCTCCGGTCTTAGGTTGATGTGACATCAGAGGATCGCCAGGAGTTTTGTTTGTCTGCTTAGCAACGACAAGCCCGGCGACGCCCAGAGTACCCACTGTTGTCGCAAGAATCAGTAACATGTTAATTTTCATGGCCTCGTTCTTCGATTTAGGCGGAAATTAACAAAAATTATAGCATTTTCGGATTGCCGTGTCCAGACGTTACGGGCCAAGTAATCGTCCCAATTCTCAAATCTCCGCATTATCTTAATCCGAATCTTTCAAGGTCATTTTACCATTGGATGCTGTCTGCATTGATCTCTGACATCCGTGTAAATATGTCGCCTGACCCAGGTACCTTTCGAGTGCCTGCTTCTTGTCGGCTCCAAAGTAACGAATTCTTCCTCTGATCTTCTTACAGTACCGTCCTGTGGGATATAGAGTTAAAGGAAATTTGTCCAAACGTGCCTTTCGTTTTGAACTTTTCATTGCCCTTTCTCCATAAGAAATAGTGATGGTTTTTTATAGACAATCATGACTTAGTTGTCGTTTCCCAATTAGACGACCGCGATACAAAATCACAACTTACTGCAAGGCATTAGTTTGTGATTATTATATGGAACGAAACAGCACCGGCCCGTTGAATCCGGAATTCGTACAAATTTTTCTTGAAATATGCATTTTTCGGCAGGAGACTGATGTTCGTTTGCTGTCGATCTGATCAAAATCAGCATCTGTGGAGATGATTTGGTGACACAAATTCTCGAAGATTTCTGACGATTTGCATCTCATGGGAAGGGTCTGGCACCACAGAGCCTTTGACGTATTCGCGTTATGGACTGGTAAACACATGAGGGGCGAGTTTGAAAGCGTATACAACCACTCCACAGTTGAGAAATAGACATCGCTGATGATATATCGTAATTCATTTTAGGATTGAATACGGAATCAAGTCAAGGTACCATGAACGACGTTCATCTGCTTGGCAGCAGGTACGCGGTTTTCGCAGCCGGGAAACGAGATGTTCAAGTGATGAACGAGAAAAAGAACATTCGAAGAAAACCAAGGTAAAAGTGGAGCGTCGAGAGCGTATCGTCGGTTGAAGGAGACCTATTATGAAACGTCTATCCGTACTCGTTAGTTTCTTGTGCTGTTCACTGTCTGTTCATGCGGAGCTTTCACTAACGGAAATCCGCACTGCCTCGAACAATGCCCTGGTGACCTATTTTAAGAGCGATATCATTAAGGCCGACCAAGTCAATACCAACGATGTATCCCTGTGGAAGCTTAACGGCCAACCCGTCGCTGCAATCAATAAATTTGTAACCGAAGCAGACGCCTGCGATCATCATATCTATTTGCAGGTGCCGACCCTTGTCAACGGAACGAGCTATAAACTCCAGACACCGCACGGCGAGAAAACCTTTGTGTTTGACGACAAGAAGGTGTTCTGCGAATCCATTAAAACCAATCAGAATGCATATAGTGCCTTGTCCAAAGTCAGATACGCCAATTTCGCCATCTGGCTGGGTGACAGCGGCAGCAAACAGATTAGCGGGGCCCTTCCTTCCTATACGGTTTTAAAGGTATCCACGGGCCAGCAGGTTACTCAGGGAACGCTTAAAGAGATTGGGCAGGATGAATCCTCTGGCGATTTCGTGTATCGGATCGATCTATCGGCGGTCCCGGAAGGCGGGCCCTACAAGATTTCCGTGAAAGGATACGGCTGCTCCTATCCGTTTGGTGTTGGTGGTGATTTTTCACGCCGCCTGGCTCATATTTCTTTCCGTTCGCTATACCATCAGCGATGCGGATGCCCGATCAAAGAACCGTATGCGTGGAACATCAAAATGAAACCGTGCCACACCACGATATACGATATGAATGCACCGATTCGAGAAGCGCGCCTGATAGTTGACGGAAATGAACCGACATTCACCGCTTATGGTGGCTATCATGATGCCGGTGATGCAGACCGTCGTACCTACCATATGGATGTGACGGCCACGCTGTTGACGACCTATGAGGCCTTCCCCGACCTGTTTACGGACGACCAATACAACATTCCGGATAAGTTTGACGAAAACTTCAATATCGTTGGCAAGGGCAATCAGATTCCCGATATCATTGATGAGGCCGAATGGGGTGCGATGTTCTGGGAATATATGCAGAAGCCGTCCGGTGCCATCCACTGGGGTACTGAGACAAATCGATATTCCCCTTTCACGACCTATGACAAGGAAACCAAACTCTTCGGCACCGAAGTGCTTGACACACGCACCGCGGGATTTGCCGCCGGTATGTTCATGCACCTGGCTCGAATCATAAAACCTTACAAACCCGAGCGATCCGAAGAGCTTCGCAAACACGCGGAGATGGCCTTCAAAGCTGCGGGAGAGCGGATTCGTACAACGCATCACCTTTATTATGCCGTGCAGAAGTATTTGCTGACCGGCGACGAAGCCGCACACCAGACTGTCAAGGATCTGGCTGAGAATGCCGCCCGGTATGTTGAGACCTTTAACAGTGCTCCTGAATCGTTTGCCGGATCCAACCGATCCAACCGCCCGGACGGCTGGTTGGCATCGTTCTTTTACTCGTACATCATCGAAAAAGACAGGCCTACCGATCCGGCTGTGGCCGAGCAATTCAAGGCAGCGATCAAGGCGGCGGCAGACAAAGCGATCGAGTATCTTGAGGGCAATGCTTATCCGGTCGGCACGCCGTTGAATCTCCGCTGGTGGGGCAGTAACGCAGCCCAGGGACAGTATGCATATCCCTGTTTGTTACACTGGGATCTGACCAGGGAACAAAAGTACATCGATGCCGTCAGTCAGCTCATGGACTACAATCAAGGTCTGAATCCGCTCGGTAAATGTTATGTCTGTGGAATTGGCTTCAATCGTGTACACAATCCCCACGACAGAGAATCCGCCTATACCATCGAACAGGGATGGGGACCTCGACCGGGTATTCTCGTGTTCGGACCGGGCGGACGAGGCAGGGGAACATCGGTGCCCGAGGTAAGATCGCTGGCTCGAGAACGCCGATATATTGACAACTTAGCGTCTATTCAATGGAACGAGTTTACCATTTATCAGAGCCTGTGCTTCCCGGCCGCCGTCTATCCTGTGCTGGCACAGGGAGGCAAGTGGGACGACACGAATGATCCCTTTGCCACACAAGAATAGAAACCGAAGGTGAAAAAATGAAAACACGTAACTTTATCTGGATGATCCTGCTGGTCTGGGTGTGGTGTCCCTGGGCCGATGCGTATGAGAACTTTTCCGTGGCTGTATACTGTCGGGCGTATGAAACCCGCGAGATGGCGGATCTGAACTGGCTGGATTCGCGCTGGCAGGATATCAGTAAGCAGGTCCATGTGGACAAGGTGTATCTGGAAACCCACCGGGACTTATTGATTGTGGATGACGAGACCTTGAACAAGGCCAAGGCCTATTTCCATGAGCGAGGGATTCGTACGGCCGGCGGCATTACTCTGACCGTCAATGAACGCAACCGGTTTGAGACCTTCTGCTACAGTAACTCTGAGCACCGGCAGAAGGTTAAAGAAATCGTAGAGCACACGGCCCGTCACTTTGACGAGCTGATTCTGGACGATTTTTATTTCACAAGCTGCAAGTGTCATCTGTGCATCGCGGCCAAGGGCGATAAGACCTGGACGAGGTATCGCCTGGATCTCCTGGCGGAGGCGGCCCAAAGCGTGATTATCAATCCGGCCAAAGCTGTCAATCCCAGGGTCAAGGTAGTGATTAAATATCCAAACTGGTACGAACACTTCCAGGGTCTGGGATTTAACCTGGAGAAAGAACCGGCCCTGTTTGACGGTCTTTACACCGGCACGGAGACCCGCGATCCTTCCGGAAATCAGCACTTGCAGCCCTATCTGGGCTATCTGATCTTCCGTTATTTCGAGAACCTCAAGCCGGGCGGCAACGGCGGCGGCTGGGTGGATACCGGCGGCCTGCGTTTCATGGACCGCTATGCCGAACAGCTTTGGCTGACGCTTTTTGCCAAGGCCCCGGAGATTACGCTTTTTGATATCCGCCAGATCGTGCGTCCGGTCAATCCGAACATGCAGGCCGATTGGCAAGATGGAAAAACCAGCTTTGACTTTGACGCCATGACAACCCCCATCACCCTGCCGGATGGAAGTACATTCAAGCCCAATATGATCGCCCGGGCCGCGGGCGTGACCTTTGAGCAGGTGGACCGGTTTGTGGGCAAGCTTGGCAATCCGGTAGGCATCAAGAGCTACAAGCCATATCACTCCACAGGTGAAGACTTCTTGCACAACTACCTGGGTATGTGCGGCATACCCATGGACCTGGTGCCGGAGTTTCCCACGGATGTAAACATGGTATTCATGGCCGAGACCGCCAGATTCGATCCGGACCTGATAGCCAAAATAAAGGCTCACCTCATGCAGGGCAAACAGGTGATGATCACCTCCGGCCTGTTGCGGGCGTTGCAGGGTGGAAGGATCGAAGAGATTGTGGAGATGCAGGTCACGGACCGCAAGGCCGTGGTCAAGGATTTCCGCGCCGGTTGGGGCCGCCCGGTACAGGCCAGCGCCGAGATGGTCATCCCCCAGATCCAGTACCTGACCAATGACTCATGGGAAGAGGTCTCCGCTATGGATGAAACCAACGGCTGGCCTATGCTGCACTCAGCCTCCTACGGCGGAGGGACCCTATATGTACTGACCATTCCGGAGAGCTTTACGGACCTGTACAATCTGCCGGTTGAGGTATTGAACCGGATCCGGCAGACTCTGTGCCGGGACATGACTGTGCGTTTGCAGGGGCCGGGCAAGGTCTCTCTATTTGTGTATGACAATGACACGTTCATTGTGGAATCCTTTCTGGATGAGCCTGTGGACGTGCAAATAGTGACGGACAATCGGTTGACCAGCCTGACGGATCTGATTACCGGCCAGGCAGTAACTGCCGGTCCGGCGCCCCGGGGTCAAAGGGGACGTATCGGCGGCAGGCGTTTTGAGGTAGCGCTGCCGTCACATTCGTACCGAGTCTTTCAAAGAGAAAAATGAACGTGTTGTATCCGAGAGAATTATTTGTGAGATCGAATGGGACATTCAGATTAAGGAGTGTAAAAATGAAATCTAACGGAATCTTGCGGTTCGTTTCTTGTAGTGTTATTCTTGCTGTTCTTGGTGGAGTCACTTTTGGCGCGCACGTTTACAACGGCCCGTACGCCGGGACGAACCTGGACCGTGTGGCGTTTCCCATGGGTGGCATCGGGGCGGGGATGATTTGCCTGGAGGGGGCAGGGATGCTAAGTCACTTCTCGCTTCACAATCATCCAGACATCTTCCGAGAGGAAAAGGTCTTCTCGGCCGTATGCGTCAAGGGCGACAAGAACGTCGCACGCGTACTGGAAGGACCGGTTCCGAAGTGGAAAATATTAGCGATTCACCCGGGCACCGGGCAGTACGGCGGTCCGGGTAACGGCCTCGGGGAGACAACTTATGGACTCCCGCGGTTTCGCGAGGCAAGCTTCAATGCGCGATTCCCGTTCGGAATGGTGACACTAACGGATCCCAAGATGCCTCTGAAGGTCGAAATCACCGGCTGGAGTCCGTTTGCACCGCCCGACGCCGATACGGCGTCACTGCCGATGGTGGGACTGGAGTACAAATTCGTCAATACCTCCGGCAGGAAAATCGACGCGGTATATTCGTTTAACGCCGAGAATTTCATGAATATGGAAGGTAGTCAGGAGTTAATCAAGACTATCGAGGGCGGATTCATACTCGCCCAACCGCCGGGTGGCAGCTTGAAGAAACACGATGAAGGCTACTTCGCTGCTTTTGTAGACGAGCCTGCCGCCAAAGTCAACGCTGCCTGGTTCCGGGGCGGCTGGTTCGATCCGCTGACGATGGTCTGGAAGGACATCGAGCAGGGCAAGTGCTACGATAAGGATTTCCCGCAGAAGGACGGACCGAGCCCGGGGGCAACGCTGTTTGTACCGTTCGAGCTGGGCCCGGGACAAACGAAAACGATCGCCCTGAAGCTGTGCTGGTATGTGCCTTACAGTGACGTACGCAGAGGCGGCGGCACCCCTGCGGCCGGAGAAGAGGAAATGTACCGGCCCTGGTATGCGGGCGCATTCCGGGATATCGACGCCGTGGTTCGCCGCTGGCGCGGCAGCTATGATAAGCTGCGGGCCGAGAGCAGGAAGTTCAGCGATTGCTTCTACGAGACAACGCTGCCGACAGAAGTGGTCGAGGCAGTGGCGGCGAATCTGACGATACTCAAATCGCCCACTGTTCTCAGGCAGATCGACGGCAGGTTCTGGGCATTCGAGGGATGTCACGATGAAGCAGGATGCTGCCACGGGT
>Ga0210003_1005043_pt1 | contig 10231 bp, 17 predicted proteins | sample LantaG_FD_182804 | JGI IMG/M metagenome (GOLD analysis project Ga0210003, IMG submission 182804) | Deep subsurface microbial communities from Baltic Sea to uncover new lineages of life (NeLLi) - Landsort_02402 metaG (SPAdes) (version 2) | ecosystem: Environmental > Aquatic > Marine > Oceanic >...
TCTTTTAATTGCTACAAGAGATGGTCATAATGAATTTCAAAGAGCAGAACAACATTGGAGAGATACTGTTAGCCCAACAATAGTGGAGATGACACCATGACATGGCTAGGAGAAAAACAGAGACATAGTTTATCAGCAAGAGGAATCCAAACGAACACATATTCAGAAGAGCGAGCACCAAGAAGTATGCAAAAAATGCTACCAAAACTTGTTAAGTTACTTGAAGTAGAAGGAGTGCCATCAGAAAAATTAGAACTTAATGTATCTGCAAAATATCAACGTCCATATCTATCATATGAAGGTAATAAAGAAGACTGGGATTCTACGGAAGTAGGATTTATAGAGGAAGAAATTCTTGTTTGGGGCGATGAACACGGTTATAGAATAGAACCAGATGAAAGAAATGATGGACAACCAATTTGGTGGATAGATATTTGAGGTGTTTAAATGAAAAATCAAGGATGGAAAGGAGAGAGACAAAGACATAGTATGGCAGCAAGGGGAATAACCACAACGCCTGATGTAATATTAAAACAAAAGCCATCAGGATTGTGGTCATATATTCTTAAAATAAACGGTGAGGAGTTTTGGAGAGATAGAAATATAACCACAAAAAGTGCTGCAATAGAACAAGCATTTGAAAATTTTATAGGACAAACAGCTATAACAGCTACTGGTGAGGTTGCAGGAGAGGCAATTGCGTTTGGAACAGCTGAGCAACTTGTTAAGCAAGGATATGATTCAACAGGTATGATGATGGAAGGGATACAAACAAAGATGTACGATATGTTTGATACAACAGATGAGGTCGCGAACCTACCAGCTGTAGTTGTAGAACAAGATGGTAACGAATACGTTTATGTTATCGATTATGGTGGTATTGTAAGTTTTGAGTCAAAGAGGTGATATAAATGAAACCACAAGGTTGGCCCGGCGAAAAACAACGACACTCAATGAGTTCACGAGGAATAAAAACGTCACGATTAGATGCTAATCTTCTTGCAAAAGGTGTCAAGATGCATGGTATAAAAAATTTTTGGGTTGTTACTAAACCTGGTACACATTCAGTACCTGCAGATGTGTTGTTTGATTCTGATATCTCTTATTTACTCAACCAAATTAGGGGAGGACTTAACGAATCTGAGATACTTGGAATATATGCAGACCCCGACGAAGCAAGAGAGGCAACTTTGGATACTCTTTATTTTCACCAAATTAAGGATACTTCTTGGGAACCATTCGTTAAACAATGGGGTATTTCGTATATGGATTTAGAGGAGTTTGCAACCAGAATGGGGTATGATGGTGTGGGTGATTTGACAGTAAGTCTTTCACCAGAAGCTCTGTACAAAAAAGACGAACTCAGATTTGTTGAGGAGTTTGCTGATTTTGGTGAGCCATATGCAATAGAGGCAGAAAGACGTAAAGAACCATATCAAACAGCACTACAACGTGAAATTGAAGCACACTTTTCATCACGAGGAGTTCGTTCCAAAAAGGTACCAATACCCAAAGCTTTGAAGAAAGAATATTACAATCCAAGGGGGATGGAATATAAAGTTACAGCACAATCATTTGATAGACAAACGGGGCAACCAATAAGTGATAAGAGAGCAGAAATTATAGACACACGAACAAATAGTTTATTCCAAAATGCAAACACTCTTTTGGAAGTAAAAGAAGCATATGAAAGATTTTGGAATTATTTGAGGCCAAAGTCAAAAGAGATAGTACTAGTATCAAAAGTAGTACAACAGGAGTTGAGATAATGGGCTGGCCAGGAGAGAGACAACGACATGCCATGTCGGCAAGAGGAATAACAACCATAAGTTCAGAAATCAAAAAAACGTCTTCAACTTTGATAACAACAAAAGGACAGGCAGAAAAGCTCATAAAACAACACTTTCTTGAAAATCCCAAAATAGAGGATGTGTGGGTTTCAATTGATGATAAAGGAGTAATAGATGTTGAGTTAAAACTTCGTAACCCAATCAAAATTACACACAAAGATAAAATATTATCTCCTATTGAAATATCATGGGAACATGATATTGATTTTGTGGATTCTTATTATGATGTACTTAACAACACGGCTAGTGATTTTATATACAACTTATCCAAACCACCTACAGATGATGAAATTGAGGCTGTAGGAAATGAGTGGGAGTGGATTGAGGTAAATTATCCCGGTAAGTTTAAAAAACTTGAAAAGCAGGCCACAGAAAAAATTAACAAGGAATATGAAATTTCACAGTGGGTTTATGCTGAGTATGAGACCAACCTACACAATATAGTACGGCAGTATTTTGATAAGAAAGGAGCAAGACATATTAATCCAATTGATACTAATGAAGTAGATAATAACAAATTAATTGTAGAAACAATTGGTACTAAATTTAATTCTCAATATATTAATCAAATAACGGACGAGGTGGAGGCTATTACATGAGTTGGCAAGGTGAGAAACAAAGACACGCAATGAGTTCAAGAGGAATAAGGTCAAAACGACCAGGTCATAGGGATGAATTTTCACCTGGTAAGTTTGAAGTAAGTGGAGATGTAGGAAAAGACCTATATGATATGGTACTAATGGGATATACAGACGACCAATTGGGAGATGTTCAACATTTTGGTTGGTATGGTCTTATACTTGATACAGGAATCTTAAACGCATCTCATGTTATCGTCAAGGAAGACAGTGACGGATTTTTCTACTATACGTCATATGATACAATATCTGAGGCAAGAAGGGAGTGGGAACTTCTTGAAAAGGAATATACTGAATTTATGGGTGAAACAGAAAGGAGTTGAAACAATGAGTTGGTCAGGTGAGAAGCAAAGACACGCTATGAGTAGTAGAGGAATACAGTCAACCATACGAAAACACAAAAGGGAGCAGTTTAAACAATACAAACGAGAAGTATATCTTAATGACCGGAACGAAATTCTGAAAGCAAAAAAATATAAACACGCAGAAGTTGTGACTAGTATGTATACTATTAATAAACTTTATCATCACTTTAAAAACAACAAAGAGAAGTATGGTATAAAAGAGGTCAAGACGGGTGTAACACCCCTGTATATTGTTGGAGGAACAGTATTCCATATAGTATGGGATAATGGTAATATAACATCTGTTTTTGCAGATATAGGACCGGTGGGATTAATAGCAGAAAAATTTACGTATGACATGTAGGAGTAAATCATAAATGAGAGGTGATACAAAATGAAAAAACAAGGCTGGCCAAAGGACAAACAAAGACATTCGTTAGCGTCACATGGTGATGGACATTCAGTTATAATACAAGTAAATAAATTAGAGGAGGAATAAATATGGGCTGGCCCGGCGAAAAACAACGACATGCTTTGAGTGCGAGGGGCGTACGGACAGAATATCACAAAATAAAAAAACAGGAAAAAAAACTAACAAAAACGAGGTATATAAAGGACAAGGTGGATGTAATTGCATCTATTGGAAGGGTGAAGAACGAAACAAACGAAGTATATGTTGATATTCGTTCATTTGGAGCTGTGAAAAAAGAGCTCGAAAGACAGAAATCCAAACTCGGAATACAAGATATTACAATGACAAATCCAGTTACAGGTACATACATAGTCAAATTCAAGAATAATACATTTGTAAAGGTAGAATTCAGTTTTCCTTCTGTAATTGATATAGGTTAGATATGAGGCAAAAACATGAGAGGGTGGTTCAAGTACAAAAAACAACACGCACTGGCTGCAAAAGGAATATCAACTAAAAAGCAATCTTTAGGTCAGTCCAACCGAACAGCAAACAAACACCGGGTTTCAGATTCAATTCAAAACGACATGCACTCGATTGACCGTATGCTTAGACACGCTACATCTGCTCAACATCCTGAGACGGTACGACAAAATCTTCTTGAAGCACGTACATATTACGAAAAACTTTCAGAAAAAATCAAGAATTACAAACAGAAATATGGCGACCTTCCATGGTGGGTATCACAAACGTGGCATGGAAAAGAGGATTTTGTAGGTAATCATAAAGGCAGAGTTTGGAAATTAATGAATCAATTGAGTGATGCTCCGCCAAATCAACTTAGAAACCGTCAAAAAGCGTTATTTGATGCAATTAAAACTCCAAGAGAACAATCAATACCTCTTCGACCTGTAGGAGGTGTAAGACGTGTCTAAGCACCGAAACTCTGGATGGCCAGGTGAGAAACAAAGACATAGTATGGCAGCAAGAGGAATACCAACGGTATTAAGAGATTTTAGTATTAAACAAATAACATCTAAGCAAGAAAGTGTCTTACAATTGGAGGTAGCTAAAAGAATTAAAAAAATGATGCCAGATTGGCGTATTTTTCAAACACAATTTGGAATTCTTATCAAACACAATAAAACCTTTCATCTGATAGACGTAGAAAGGACAACAGGCCCAACAAAACGTCGTGGCAGTCAAGCACCACATCGTAAAGGCGTTGTTGTGGAGATGATGTACAACTACAACCTCAAAACGTATGCATCAGATGTTCTCAAAACAACAATACGAGAAGCGAAAGATGCTGAAAGCTTAATAAATAAAATCATGAACAAAATTACAAAGAAGTTTGTTCCATTGATGAAAGAGAACAAATCACACTGGTATGCAGAACGTATTTATTATGACTCAGATTATAAAAAAATTGAGGTAATAAAATGAAAAATAAAGGATGGCCAGGAGAGAAACAAAGACATTCTATGTCAAGTAGGGGAGTTAAGACGAAAAAAGAACAATATCAACAACAATACAACAAGCAAGATGATAAAATTCGAAAGTTAGAAAACAAGATAGAATCAATTTTAAGACAACGTGAGGAATACATTGATATGGACGACTCGTGGTATGTTCTTTCTGTTATTCAAAACAGAGAAATTACTTTGGAAGACCTCGACCTTCTACAAGAAATGTATGATACAAGAAGACACTTACTTGGTTCTGTTAGGACGGCAGAATTTACAGAGAAAAAATCAAGAGGTGTAAGTAAAGAATATCAAGCAATTCAAGACAACATACTTGATGTTTTTGAACACACGTCAGGCCAGTCAGGCAAAATAGATGGTATGAAATTTTATATTAATTACTATGATTATGAAGGTGACCAAGTAGAACCAATAACACATCATGTTTGGGAACTTACCGTTAATAACAAACAATTTAGAATAATGGCCTCAGAACGTGATGATGAAGAAAGTGTGGTTTTTGAACCAATTTCTTTTTCAATTAAAGAGTTGAAAGGAGGTGGAATGTAATGAGCTGGCCCGGCGAGCGTCAACGACATGCAATGAGTAGTAGAGGAGTTTCTACAAAAAAATCATGCACGATGACGGATGGTTCACAAAAACAACTCAATCCTAATGAAAGAAAAGTGTTCCAAGCTATGGTTGAACACGCACACTCTGTTACAGGTGGTGACTTCGGATATCCAGATGAAATTGTTGAGATGGCATCTGACTTGAATCTAACACCAAATCAAGTTAAAGGTTACATCTCAGATTTACAAAAGAAAGGATTAATTAGAATACAAAAAGACAAAGGAGTTGCAACAGTCTTTACTGTAGAAGTAGAAGTAAAACCAGAAGATTTTATTGATTATGATAATATGAATACTTGTGGTCTTGAAAGTATAGTAACACCATATACAATAAGACCAACAGATGTTAATAAATGGTCTGAGGAACAACTACAACATGGACATGAAGATATTACAAAAGAATTTCTTATGTTACGAAGAGCTAAAGTACCTATTAATGACCCAGCTTGGAAGTATGTATTAGCAAGAAGTACACAAATTGCTACAGTTATGAATAAGAAAAAAATAAGACCTAAAAAACTTGAACAAATCAAGATAGAATATGCAAAAAAACTCAGCATTCCAAAATCTGAATTTGACTTACCAGCAAGAGGAGTACGAGAACAAAGACAAAGACGTCAAGCAGAAAAATACTTTGACAACCTAGCTTACAAGAGACACACTTTTATCACAAGGAAAAGTGAGGCAGAAAAGATTAAACAAGGACTGAAACAGAAGGGATATTTAGTAAGAGTTGTACCAGAAACCAATCGAGTCGGTATAAAGGGATATTGCATCTATAGGAGAGTGAAATAATGAGTTGGCCCGGCGAAAAACAAAGACATGCAATGTCTGCCAGAGGTATATCAAGCCGACCTGTGCAATTACAAACAAGAGGTCAATTAATACTATGGTACGAACTATCAGACCAACAACGAAAAATGTGGATACGAGCTCGATTAGCAGAACATGATGAAAACGAAATAATAGATTTCTACATGCGAGATATTTCACAGTCAGAAATGAACAGATGGGGTGAGTTATATCATGACCCCGATTACTGGTCAGAACAAGAAGAATACCAGACACGTGGACACGATACTGTAACTGCTCATACAACTTACTCAATGTCAGAATATGAAAATATGGTTGATGAAGCTGTTGAACAAGCAAAACAAGACTTGGTTTATGAATATGACAACCAAGGAACAATCAGTCTTCAGTCATACTATAAAATTTTCAGTCGACTTATGGATATTGTGGAGCAAGACCTACAACTATTAGAAGCAGATGAACAATATATAGAACAATATGCTGAGAATCTCTATAATAATTATTGTAGTTTAGCCAGAAAACTTGAGAGGGAGGGACAATCATGAGCTGGTCTGGAGAAAACATAAATGGTACAAAATAAGAAAAACATAAAAATAGCAACAATACTTATCGGACTACTAATGGTTCTAATAGTAGTAACACCAACAGTAGTTCTAGCAGACAGATATGACACATGGTTGGACCCAAATTGGCAATACAGAATGCCTCTGTTTTTCAACAATACTGGTCTTGAAACACATGAAAATATGCCAATTATGGTCAAACTCACAACATCTAATTTTGATTATTCTAAGTGTAATGCAAACGGTTCTGATATCAGATTTGTGAGTATTGATGGGATTACTTCATATTCTTATCATTTTGACGTCTGGAATTCAAGTGGAAACAGTTGGATTTGGGTTAATGTGACATCTATAGCAGAGAATTCTGCAACTGATTACATGTATATTTATTATGGGAATGTAAATGCTATTGATGCACAAAATTCTAGTAGTATATATGATTCAAATTTTGTTGGTGTATGGCATATGGATGACGGAATACAAGTAACCGATTACACACAAAATCAACATCATGGTACGCCAATCGGGTTTGAAGGTGACGAAGAACAACTCAATGGTCAGATTGGGTCATGTCTTGTATTCGATGGTATAGATGATTATGTAAATGTGACAACAGATGACGATTTTAATGTTACAGAATTTACTATGTCATGTTGGATGAGAAAGAGTTTACCACCAACAGGAGGATGGAGAGTATTTTTAGGTAGAGGCAACGAAAGTACAGGTAGTTGGGGTCATTACTCTTTGGCTACGTACAGAAACAGAGGACAGTCTTATGGTGTAAGATTAAATGAAACAGATACATATGAATACTTATATGGAGGAGGTACGTGGCAATATACCAACGATACATGGGTATATATGGTACTTAGGTACAGTGAAGGTCAACAAACTTTAATAGTAAGTAATACCTCCACCGATACATTATTTTACAAATGGGATAATGCAACGTACGGTGGGACCAAACAAAGCAATGTGCCGTTCAGAATAGGAATAGTTGATACCAATGATGAATTCTTTGTAGCATGTGTCGACGAGGTTCAACTATCAAATGTTGCAAGAAGTGATGATTGGATTGAAGTACAATATAAGATAATGATGGATGATTACTTGACTTTTGGTGATGTAGAACGGTTTTCAGAGTCAAGTTCATATCTTCCGTGGATTATAATTCAATTGATGACTTTTGTAATTTTATCTTGGTTTATATTACTAATAATAAAATTAATACGTAGTGAGTTAGGTAGAGGTGGCAAACGTGAAAAGAAATAATAAAGGTTGGTCTGGTGAACGAATGCGTCACTCGATGAGTAAACGAGGCATTTCTACACGTGGTATAGTTTCAGAAATGTACTATCAAGAACTAAAAGCAAAACCAAGAAGACATATGCCACTTGATGAAGAGTACAAAAAGATGGTACAAAAAGAGTTTGAATCGGGTGGTAAGGGATTTAACAAACCATTTTTTGATGATGATTGGTTCAGATACTATCCAGATGGTACGTGGGAAAATCACGAACTATGTACTGGATGTAAACCAGACGGTACTTGTGACTTCCATCCTTTGGGATGTGACTGCTCACAAGGAGCTTGTCAGGTAATGTATGAGGATGAGGAAGAAATAGAAAGTATTTCATATCCAAAACCCGAGTTAATTCCACCAGAACTTCAAGAAGAATTATTAGAAGAGTTTCAACGTGGATTAGATGTTGGTATGACTCGAGACCAAGCAATCTCAAGTGCTGTTGAATATGTTGTTTATAAAATTGAAAATATAAACAATGATGGAGAAGAAGAAAGAGAAGTTGATACAGAAACATTCCATGCTATGGAACTAATGCTTACACAAGAACCCAATATTCCAATAGCTAGTGGTAAGAAATACAAACCACATCCTATCAAATATACTATGCCACTAGGTCCTTTACAACATCCATTGAATCTTCAACACGGAACAAAAGTCAAAATGGACCTTGATGGTGTACAAATTTTCAGTGGTACTGTTAGTATGACAGAATCAGATGAAAGATGGTTACGTAAAGTAGGATATAATCCTGATGATATTGTTATGGTAACATTTTGGAGAGGTAGAATTAAAAATACAGATTTCTTTCCCAAAAACAGAATTGTTGCTATTAAACAATCTGATGATACAAAGTATGTAACAGTGAGAGAGTGGCAAAAAGATAGACCTAACTACCAAAAAGTATCGGTGGTGAATTAATGAGACACAATATACTTATGCAAGTTAATAGATTATCTGTTGAAGGCACCCAAAAGGGTGTAGCGGTTAATCGAAACAGCCAAAGAGGTGATTCGATATGAGAAAAAGCAATAGTGGTTGGCCAGGTGAGCGACAGCGACATGCAATGTCTGCTAGAGGAATAACAACTGCACACGGAATGTTTAGTGGTAAGCATTTACCAATGGATATCAGCAAAGATAACCAAGTATATAATGTTGCTGGGTTTGTTAATGGTCAATGGCAGTGGGGTAGTGCTATTAAAGCTCATGATGGAACTTGGAGATTTTTGAGGGATTATGCTCGTGAGGGTGAAGAGCCTATAGTTCTTAAACCAGGTCAAATCAAAATTCAAGGAGTTCTTCCTATTCATTTGATGTCAAAAGGATACAAAGAAGGTAACATGCTTCGGTATGATGCTTCAGGATGTGTGATGCCAAGTGAGGGGATAAAAGAGTGGCTTGGTGGTGTTACACAAAAGTTCAAGGAGTTTGGCAAAAAAACTAAAGAAGCAGTTGTAAAGGTTGGTGCAAAGGCTAAAAAAGCTGCCGTAAAAGCCAAAGAGTATATTAAAGAAAAACTTACTCCAAAAGAAAAAGCAAAAGAAGCAGAACAAAAAGAAGAGCTCGAAAAGGTATCAGATGTTGCAGAACAAGAAGAGTTCATCGAAACGAGAGCAGAACTAAGGGATGGACCACCTGATACAGTACAGGAAATTGATGTTAGAGGTCGTGTAAAGGGTATTGTTGATACTCTTGCACAGACAAAACACAAACCATCAGAGGAAGAGTTAACTAACATGACAGATGAACTTCTCATGTCACCAGATGCGGATGCAATAATTGTTGTTGCAGAAGAGAAGGAAAAACTTGCAAAGTACTCTGCTGAACTCCAAAGAATGATAGACTTTCTTGAGGTTGAAGGAAGAGCAAAAAAAGAGGAGTATAGTAATGAGGAAGATTATCTTCATAGAAAACTGAAAAATGACTTCCGTTTAATGCGTGCAAATATGAAAGAGCGCCAGGAACGTATAGAATCATCGGGTCTACCAGAACAACAGATAGAGCACAAGATAAATACTACAGATAACGACCTTCGAATGAAAGAGCGTGAGTATGCATCCATTTACAATGATACACGCAGACAGCATGAAGTTGACCTTGATTTTATTGATAATATGGTTGATAATCTTGAAGGTATTCATACACAAGTTCACAAAAGATTTAAAGGTATGACAGCTTCTGGTCATAAAAGACCATAGGAGGAAATCA
>Ga0210003_1005044_pt1 | contig 10229 bp, 7 predicted proteins | sample LantaG_FD_182804 | JGI IMG/M metagenome (GOLD analysis project Ga0210003, IMG submission 182804) | Deep subsurface microbial communities from Baltic Sea to uncover new lineages of life (NeLLi) - Landsort_02402 metaG (SPAdes) (version 2) | ecosystem: Environmental > Aquatic > Marine > Oceanic >...
GGGGGGGGGGAAACGACTCACTTTCTTCTTCCACTCCGAAATCATACAAACTCCTTTTCCGGGAAAAAAACAGCCTGTCGATCGCCTGGGGCAACTGCGGCCACGTCTTCCATCTGGACTGCATCCAGCGGTAAGAGAGAACGGATTTTGGTTCCTTCTTTTCCTACCCTTCCTTTTCCAGCGAGCGAGAAGCGTGAGAGCGAGCGAGATGAAAGAAAGACAGCCTTTCTCTCCCGTCTCTTCTTCGCATTCGAGACAAAGAAAGATTTCTCGCTGTCTAGCTCTGTCGAAGCAGAGGCATTTCTTCTCCTTTCGAGCTAGCGAGCGAGCGTTGAGGGAGCCAGTTGGATGGGGGGGGAAAAGACTCTGCTCTTTTGTTGCTTCGAGAGAGATGAAGTTTTTTTTTCTCGCGCGCGCGCGCGCCCCTCAACATCCCCCCTCTCTCGTTCTTTAAAGGTCGCACGACTGAGAAAGCCAAGTTCTCTTCTCTCTGTCTGCTTCGAAGAGTTGAAGCTTTCGAAAAACTCACCCTCTCCCCTTTGAAAAAAAGAAGAAAAAACATCCAAAAAAACACCCAAACTCAAAACTCAAAAAAAAACAATCAGATGGCTCAAGACCCGCTCCGCGTGCCCGCTGTGCAACAAGGAGTGGGAGTTTGCCAAGATCGAGAAGATCCTGCAGGGAGGCGACGGCGCCGCGGGCGGGGGCGGCTGAAAGAGGAAGTGGTGGAGCGGGGGGAGAGAGAGTGGAGGAGGAGGAGAAGAGAAGAGAGTTCTCTCGCAGCAGCAAAAAAACAAAAAAACAAACGATTTCTGTGTCTTTTTTTCTCTTCACCCCACCCTGAATTCTTGTTTTTAGATGCAAAAGCTCTTGTCACAAATAAAGAAATGTGTTCCCCTTTTCGGCCTGGAAAAGAATCAGAAAAAGAAGAAGGATGACAATGACGACGTGGGGAGAGAGAAAGAGGAGGGAGCTGGTGAGAAAGAGGGGAGCGGAAAACGCGGCGCCGCGTTCCTTTTTCGTTCTCCTTCTTCGCCTTCTTCGGCTCCTTCCTGTTCTCCTCATGTCCCGCAGCCGCCCGTCCTGCGCCTCCCTTCGTCGCTATTGGCGTCGAAATCGGCTTTCTAAAGTACAGAAAAAAGTTCCAAGCAAGGCTCCAAAGAGCGGGAAAAAACGGTCCATAAAAACAGTTTCGACTTCCTTGCCGTCTCGTTTTTTCTCTTCTCTTCTTCTTCTCTTCTCTCATCACGCCTCTCTCTCCTCCCTCTCCTTCTTCGCTCCGCCTCCCCTCATCAGGAACGCCGACATCCCGAAGAACGGCACAAACCTCTCCAGCGGGCTCGCGTCCCTCAGCATCGCGGCCTGCCAGACCGAATAGAGGCTCGCGTCGAGCGCGAACGCCCACGTCGCGCGGTTGGTCGAGAGCGCCGCTGCGGCCCATGCCCAGCGGCCCTCCAGGCTGTCCCCGCCCGCGCTCCCCGGGGCCAGCCCCTTGCCGAGCTCGGCGGCGACCTCTGGCCTCGCGTAGAGGGCCCACAGAATAGACAGGACGCCGATAGAGGCCCCGGCGAGGCCGATCGCGGGCGTCCACGAAGGGAATGATGCCTCGCCGCAGCCGCTGACGCCGCCTTGGGCGCCGCGGCTTCCTCCTCGTCCGGCCTTCTCGCTCCACGATTCGGGCACCAGGTCGTTGCCGGGGCCGCCTTCTCTTGCCCGCTGTCGGTGTTTTTTTCCGTCGAAATAATCCGCAGGGCACGGGGAAAAGAAGAGTGAGCCGTTTTATGTTCTCTCTCTTTGACGTTCGAGGCCCTCGACTCGTTCGTTCCCAAAGCCCAAAGTTTATCTCTCTCTCTCTCTCTCCCTCCTCTCTTCTCTCCCTCCCTCCCTCTCCCTCTTTCGAGAGGGAGGGAGCGAGGGAGAGGGAGAGTGGGCAAAACCAACGAGCACTCACCAGGGCCATGTACGGGATCATGAAGACGTTGGTGAGAAACTGCACCCCGAGCCACACCTTGAAGGCGGCGCCGGAAGAGGACGTCTCGTCGGCGGCGCTGGCATCTCCGCCCTCGCCTCCGCCGCCCCCTCCTCCTCCTCCTCCGCCCCCGCCTCGGCCGCTCGGCAGCGCCCGCGGGGCCTCGGAGAGCATCACGGGCAGCATCATCATCGACCACGCGTTGACGAAGTTGAACAGCGCCTCGGACGCGGGGTGCTCGGGCAGGTCCGGCAGGCGCAGGCCCTCGGGCAGCGCCGCCGCGCCGGCGGCCAGGTTGGCCAGCGGCACGACGAAGAAGAAGGTCCAGGACTCGTGCAGGACCTCGGCGAGCACCTCGGGCGGGGTCTCCGGCACCGGCGACCCGGGGAGCTCCCTCGAGAAGAAGACGAAGGAGACGTAGGCGACGTAGAAGAGCCAGACGAGCGCGGAGTTGAGCGTGAGCGAGCCGGGGGGCTTCACGGCCGGGGGGGGAGGAGGCGGCGAGCGAAAGCCGCTCGGGCCGGCGTCGCTGCTGCTGCTGCTGCTGCTTCCTTTCCCGCCGTTGCCTCCGAGGAGAGGCAGCGCGGTCAGAGGGGCAGCGAGGCCGTCGCTTCCCCACAGGGAAGAGGGAGGCCAGGGGGCGTCGCTGGTGCCGATTCCCCCGTCTCGCCCCGAAGACTCCAAGGACGAGAAAGAGCGGCTGCCGATGAACGCAAGGGCGAAGGAGCCGAGGCCGCCCGAAGGGGCGAGGGCGGGGGAGTCGAGGCCGCCGGAAGAGGCGAGCGAGTTCCCGCCGCCGCTGCCGCTGCCGTCGCCGCCTCCAGAAGAAGAAGAAGGCCCGCCGCCGGCACCGCCACCTCCGCCTCCCTTGCCGCCTCCCTCGCCGCCGCCTCCACCTCCCTTCTTCTTCTCGAACCGCGCAGCCAGCCTGACCAGAGGCAGCACCGCCCGCAGCAGATAGAGCGTCGCCGCGCCCGGCTTCACCGCGGGCTCGACAAAGTCGCGCGCCCGGGCGATCACCCTCCCGGAGTCGCGCAGCTCGTAGAAGGAGCACCCGCGCGAGTTGGGCAGCGGCGTGCCGTCGTCGAGCTCGCAGTGCCACTTGACGCCCACGGCGGACCCGTCCTCGGCCGGGGAGAGCCCGTCGACGACGAACCTGACCGCCGGCCCCAGCACCCGCGCGGCCTTTGCGAAGTACTCGCGGACGCTCTCCTTGCCCGCGAAGGGCTCTTCGTAGATCGTGTCCCAGTACTCTACGTCGGCGGCCATGTCGAGGACGGCGCCGTCGGGGTCGGCGGCGTTCCAGGCAGAGTAGAAGCGCGTGACGGTGTCCGCGGCGCAGGCGGAGGGGGAAAGAGCGGGAGGGGGCGAGGTTGAGGTTGAGACGTCGGTGACGTTGCCATCGTCGCTCTCTGGAGGTGACGCCGCGGCTGCCGCAGTCGACGGGGGCGTCTTCGTCCTCGCTTCTCGGACAAGCAGACGTGACGACAGCGCAGAGGCACCAGTTCCATCCGAGGCTCTCGAAAGGCCGCGAGCAGTTGAGAGTTGCAGTTGAGAGTTGATGGCGATCGACGGACGTCGCAACGATGCGACGTTTCCCACGCGGGCTAGCGCAGCGCGCCCTCCTTTCGGACAAGTATGAGTCGACGCCGACCGCATAGAGGGACGAAGAGGCTCTGGGATCCGAATCAGCTCACAAGAAACGAGCAGTGAAAGGAAAACGCGTCTCTCGAAAGCGACGACAAAAAAGAAGAAGAAGAAAACTCGTGTGGCCTGCTCCCTGGCCTTTTTCGCGTTTTTTCCCCTCTCGTCACACTTTCCCTCTTCGACTTCTCTTTTTTTCTTCTCCCCCCCACCCCCACTCTCAACTTCCGCGCCCGCCTTCCACGCAATGGAAAAGGCCGCCAACGCCGGCTTCAGCGAGTCCCTCCCGCTCCCGCTGTGGCTCCACATCAACCTCTGGAAGGCCTTCTCCTGCGCTGCCCTCTGGGGCGCGGCCGCCTCGGCCCGCTCCCCACCGGCGGCGGCGGCGGCGGCTGCCGCCGCGCTCCCCTCCTCTGCCCGCTCGTCGTCCTCGTCCTCGCTCACCGCGACCGGCGCCACCTTCCTCGCCTGCTGGACATCCTACTGTCTCTGCTGGCTCATCAAGTCGTCGAGCTACCCGGACAGTCGCTGGGCGCACCCTGCGACGCGCGTTCAGCGCGCCTTCGTCTGGGGCGTCCTCACTTGCTATCTCGTCGCTCCCTGCGTGATGCTTTTGAGCCGGAACGACGGGTGCTCTCCGGTGGCCCTGGGCGTCTTTGTGTTTCTGTACTCGCTGGGGAACTTTTGGCACTACGTCTCAGATGGTGAGAGAGAGAGAGAGAGAGAGAGATTGAGGAAGAGAGCTTGGTGGGGATGGAGAGAGAGGGAAGAGAGAGAGAGAGGAGAGAAAGGTTTTTTATTTTTATTTTTTGCCCCTCCCCGACCTGGAAGGGGCAGCAGGGGAAGAAGCCTCTCCTTCTCTCCCTCCTTCTCTCCGAGCGCCACCGCCGCCGCCGCTGCTCCTTCCCCGGCGACCTTCAGCAAGAGCTCCTTGTAGGAGGCTGCGTCCTGCCGGAAGAGGAGAGTGTAGGCCGTCCCGACAGCGGCGGCAGCGGTCGAACCTTTCTTCTTCTTTCCGCCGTCGCCGTCGCCGTTGCTCGTCTCGCTCTTCCTCACTTCTCTCTTTCTCGAAACCCCCACATCCCACACGCACAACCTCCCACGACAACCAAAGCCCACAAGCACACCGCCCTCTCCCTCCGTCCGGGTAAACTCGTCTCCTCGGGCCTCTTTTCTCACTCCCGCAACCCAAACTACCTCGGCGAGCTGCTGACGTATCTGACTCTCGCGGGCCTGCCCGCGTGCGCGCTCCGGTCCCTGCTCCCTTTGCTCCCGCTCTGCGCCTCATTGCTGCTCGAATGGATCCCGAACATGAAGCAGAAAGACGCGAGCCTCAAGAGGCACGGCGCGCTGTGGGAGGAGTGGGCAGCGAGGGCGCCGTTCCTCTTTCCCTGGAGGGCCGCGGTCGAGGCCGCAAAAGAAGCCGTCAGGGTGAGCGAGGGTGTCGCGCGCGAGGGTTGCTGGAGCGGAAAGGAAGAAGCAGAAGGCGAGAACGAGAAGAAGGAGGAGAACGAGGAAGAGAGAGGAGAGAGCGAGACGCCTGTTTTGACTGCTGCTGCAGCGAAGAACTCAAAGGGAAGGCGCGGACGGAGGGGTTCCTCGGCGAGGAAGAGGGGGGCCGTGGCGGCGGGGCGCCGTTAAAGAAGGGAGAGAGAAAGAGAGAGGAGTGCGTTTTTTGTTATCGAAAAAAAACGGTCCCCTTCCTTTATTTCTTGTGTTCTCTTTCTCTTCCCAGCAGCAACGAAAGACGAATCAGATAGATATGTGCCCGCCATGATGAGACGCGCTCGGCGAGCCCCCTGACCGCTCATCGGGCTGAGATCCAGAAAGAGGGAATGAGAGAGCCAGCAGCAGCGCTCGCTCCAAGGCCTTCTCAGCAGACGACAATGGCCGGTCTCGACAAAAGAAACGGCGATGATGCATCTGCTGCTGCTGCGTCATCATCTTCGTCGTCACAGAGGCCACCGCTGCGGCCGCCTCCCGCTCCTCACTCTTCCGAGCCCGTCGTCGACACCGTGTGGAAGGTAGCTGAGTGGTTTTCGAGATCGGAATTTGATCATCACGTGGGCCTTTCTCATTTGAAAAAAGGAAGAAGATGTTTCCACGATGGGACGCCCGCCGCCCTCGACCTCCTTCGACCTCCTCGCCCCTTTCCTCTTCTGCTCCGAGACCGCCCTGCTGCTGGTATACCCACTCCGGCTTCCTAAAGAGGCCACTTTGGCAACTCGCTCTCGCTCTCTCTCTCTCGTCGCTGACCCATATCCATCGTGGCCGTCAAAAATCCCACCAAAAAAAAAGGCGTGCGCGTTTGGCGCCGACGACGCCCTCCGCGCCTTCCTCGCCGCCTCCGTCCCTTCCCCTTCCTCCGCGGCCTCCGCCCCGGACGACAAGGGCCACCTCCCCTTGCAGTGGGCCGCCCTCAACGGCCGCGTCGCCGCCGTGCGCCTCCTGCTAGCCGCGGGAGCCGAGGTCGACGCCCGCGACGCGGCGGGCCAGACGGCGCTGCACTGGGCGGCAGTGCGCGGCAGCGGCGCGGCCGTGGAGGAGCTGCTGCGCGCCGGCGCGAGCGTCGAGGCCGCCGACGAGCGAGGGTACAGGCCCGTGCACGTAGCTGCACAGCACGGGCAGCATCGGCTGCTGGCGAGGCTGGTGCTGGGCGTCGGCGGCGGGAGGAGACACGATGGCGACGGGGAAGGAGGAGGAGGAGAAGGAGAAGAAGAACGACAACTGACGAGGGCGGCGGGCGCTTCTTCTCCCCCCGACCCCGAAGCCGCCGCCGCGCCCCGCCAGCGGCGGCGTCCTCCCGCCGCCGCCTCTCCTCTCGCCGACTTCGACGCGAGGGACTCGGACGGCAGGACGCCGCTGCACTGGAGCGCGTACAAGGGACACGCCGGCTGCGCCCGCCTGCTGCTGGCGCTGGGGTCATCTCCAAGGAGCCCCGACAGCGAGCGCGCGACGCCGCTGCACTGGGTGAGTTGGAAACGACCCTTTCTCTCTCTTCTTTCCTTCGGTCTTCTCTCTCTCCCTCCCTTCTCTTTCCTTCGGTCCTAGCTCTCTCTCTTCCTCGGGAGGAGCTTAAAGGGGGAAACAACTTGCTAAAAACTCCCTCTTACTTTCCTCTCGCTCTGTCTCCTTCCACTGTGAAAAATCAAAAAAAAACTCTCAAACTCAAAAAAAATAGGCCGCTCTCAAGGGCTGCAGCGAGGTGGCCGTGCTGCTCGCGCACGCCGAGCAGGGGCGCTGGAGGGGCTCCTCATCCGTTCGTTCGAGCTGCTGGGGCGGAGCAAGGTGGGGCGAAGGAGGAGCAGGACGAGGAAACTTTGCAGCTCCTTCCTCTTCTTCCTCCTCGTCTCCGTCCCGCTCCTCCGCCGCCCAGCTCAACCTCCTCGGCGCGCTGGCCCTGCGCGACGCCACGGGCGCCACCCCGGCTGAGCTGGCCGCGGGCAGGAACCACCGGCTGCTGGCGGCTCGGCTCGAGCGCGAGGCCAAGGAGCGCGGCGAGGCCGCGGCACGCGCGGGCGCGCCGGGGATCAGAGGGGCGCTGCTGCGGTTGGCGCACGACGCGGCGCTGGCGCCGTTCACGGTGGCTCTGGTCGTGGGTCTGGTGGCTGTCTTCGAGCTGCGGGTGGTGCGGAGCGGAGCGGCAAGCTCCGTTGGTGCTGCTGGCGCTGCCGCCGCTGCTGCCGCTGCTGCTATAAACGCGACCTCCTCTTCTGCTCTCCCTTTCCCTCCGCCGCCATCGCACGCGACTCGCGTCGCGGCCAATCTGACGTTCTTGCTGGCCTTTGTTGGGCTCGTTCTGTTCGCTGGTGAGCTGCGCGCGTTTTTGTTTCGGAGAGCAGGGGAAAGAGGGGGGAGGGGGAGTGAAACCGTTGGACGTTGAGGAACTCTTTGACGCGCGCGAGAGAGAAGCCCCTTGTTCTCTCTCCTTTCTCTCTCTGACCCCCCCCCAAAAAAAAAAACGCACAAAAACTCTCCAGTCACCGCGTGGTCGGACCCGGGCGTCGTCCCCCGGGACGGCGAGGAGAGCAGCAGCGGGCCTCGAGCGAGCGGAGACGGCGGCGGGAGCGCCGCCGCCGGCTGCGGCAACGGCAGCGGCTTGAACGGCAGCGGCCCAAGGAAGCTCCGCTCAACGGACGCCGGCGAGCTCGACGCCCTCGAGAGCGGCACCACGACAGCTGCTGCTGCTGCTGCTGCTTCGAACGGCGTCTCGAGCGTGAGGGCGAGCCCGCTGTCGAGCTCCTCGCCGACTGCAGCGGCAGCAGCAGCAGCCGCGGCGGCATCAGCACCGACGACAACTCGCCCCCTCCCTCCCCCCTCCGTCTCTTCCGTTCCTTCCTCCTCCCTCGCCGACTCCCTCGCGGCCCTCTTCGCCGACGAAGAAGAAGAGGCCAGCGCTGGCTCCTCTCCCTCGACCCCCTCCTCCTCTCCTCTCAACCGCCTCTGCGTCGCCTGCCGCTCCGTGCGCCCCGTGCGCGCTAAGCACTGCCCGCGCCTCGGCCGCTGCGTCGCCCTGTACGACCACCGCTGCCCGTGGCTCGGCTGCACCATCGGCGGCGGCAACAGGCACGCCTTCCTGTGGTTTCTGGTTCTTGAGACGCTGGCGGTGGTGGTGGCGGCGGTGGCGGCGGTGGCCAGGCTGCGGGCGGTGGGGGCGGCGGCGGCGGCGGCGGAGGGCGCGGCGGCGGGAGTCGCTGGAGCTGCAGCAGCGACGACCACAGCAACAACGACGAGCGACCCGACCTCCCCGCTCTCCGGCTTCCCGAGCGACACGGCCACCACCGCCGCCGCGGTCGAGGCCGCCCTCTGGATCGCGGCCTTCCTCGTCGCGGACCTCTTCGTGCTCTTCAGCCTGGCCGCGCTGCTGGGCACGCAGCTCTGGCAGGCCTCGCGGGCGCTGACGACCAACGAGGCGGCCAACTGGCGGCGGTATCCCCATTTGCAGGATCGGAGGGGGAAGTTTTCCAACCCGCACGACGAGGGGTGTTGGAGCAACCTGGTTTCTGCGATGACGCCGCCCAAGGGGGACGGACTGGGGGGCGGCGCGGGCGAGCGGAGGCGGAGGCAGAGGCAGCAGCAGCAGAGGAAGCCGGGGTGGGGGATGGGCGGCGCGGCGCAGCAGCAGCAGCAGATCCAGCTCCAGGTGAGGCGCCGGCAGCACCCGTCGAACCAGAAACCCCACGGCGACGACGGCGGCGAAGGAGAAGAGGAACAAGGTCACGGCGGGAGCCACCAGCAGCAGCAGCAGCAGCACCGGCGGCGGGTCCAGCAGCAGCAGCAGCAACAGACGGAGCGCGAGCTGCTGCTCGGGGCCGCGCGAGGAGGGAGCGCGGTTTGAGTACTTTGCGAGACCTCCTTCTTTGTCGTTTAAGTTAATTTCAAACGTGTAGAACAAAAAAAGCAAGCATTACTGAAAACAAAAACAGGGAGGAGGTGGAGGTGGTGAGGAAGAGGTCGAGCGAAGAAAGAGAAAAGCGGGCGGTTTTTTTTCACTTCTTCTCGCAGCCGGGCATTCGTCGTCCTCACTGTCTTCTCCGCAGCAGAAAAACAAAACCCGTCCTTATCTCTCGCCGCCCTCTCTTCGCTGATCGCAGACCGTACCCTGCGACGCAACGCAAGCTTCGCAGATGCAGCCGCGAGAGCGCTAGTTCGAGCTAGCGCGATTAAAAGAAGAGAGGCATTTCGATCGGCTGGCTTGACAAAAAAGAAGAAAACAAAATCGCCATGCTCGCTCGCGCAGTCCTTCTGGGAATCCGCGCTGGAGCGCACGGGACTCCGCCGGTGATTCGCTCGAACGTCTCGGCGTGCTCCAAGGCCGCGACGGGAGGTTCAGTGTCCTGTAAGGCGTCCACGCGCGGGATTTCGTCATCAGCGTCGCCGCCGGCGAGTCGCCGCCGGCTTCTCGACGACCTCTTCTCCAGAAACGCCAGCGACCAAAGCCAAAACCACCAGCACCGCTCCGCCGGCCTCGCCGCGCTGATCGCCGGCGGGACCGTCGCGGCGGCCGCCGTGGCTTTCTCCGTCGTCTCCTCGGCGAAGGAGACGAGCAGCAAGAGGGCCTCCGTCGAGGAGGAAGAGATGAACAAAAACTCCCTGCCTTCTTCGCCCGTGCCTTCTTCCCCTTCTCCGCCGACCGTCAGCCCGTGCTCCTCCTCGCCCTGCGCGCAGCCAGGAGCCGCGCCTGCCGCGGCCCCCGTCGACCGCGCCGCGCTGCTGGCCGACCTCCGGGCGTGGCTCGAGGCCGCCGGGGCGGACATCGCCGACGTCGACATCCGGCCGTGCGAGGGCAACTCGGCCGGCGTCGGCGTGTTTGCGACGGCGGGCCGCCGCGGCAGCAGCGGCGGCGGGAGCGACGTAGGCGCGCTGGCGACTGCGGGAGCCGTGGTATCGTCCCTCGCGAGGCGCCTGCTCCCCTTCGGCGGCGGAAGAGGCGCGGAGCGCGCGAGCGACGGCTGCGGCCCCGACGCCAGCTCCTCCGCCTCCTCCCCGACCGTCGTCCTCGCCTCCTTCCCCCTCTCGCTCGCCGTCACCCCCGCCGCGGCCCTCGCCGACGAGACCACGGGCGCGCACTACGCCAGGCTGCTGCGCTCGGGCCAGCTCGTCGACGAGCGCGCGC
>Ga0210003_1005045_pt1 | contig 10228 bp, 6 predicted proteins | sample LantaG_FD_182804 | JGI IMG/M metagenome (GOLD analysis project Ga0210003, IMG submission 182804) | Deep subsurface microbial communities from Baltic Sea to uncover new lineages of life (NeLLi) - Landsort_02402 metaG (SPAdes) (version 2) | ecosystem: Environmental > Aquatic > Marine > Oceanic >...
CAAAATTCATGGAAACAGATGTCTTTCATAATGCAGCTGCAAAAATTAAAGAGAAGGTCGGTTCGGCGATGCAAGAAGGATTATCAAGGGCTGGATCTAGTATCGCTAATGTATTCCATAGAGGAAAAGAAATAGTAAAAGAAGAACATGAAACAAGTCCAGCAACAGTGCATGACATAGAAAATCTTCAGAAGACTATTGAAGGGAATCCTCCGAAACTTCAAGAAGGTGGTTATATTAAAGAAGGGGGAATGGTTCAGGTTCATGCTGCAGAAGTTGTAACTCCAATTGATAAACTTCTTGAACAAATTGATCAAGCAAAAACTTCAGATATATCAAAGAAATTAGATAAGACATTAACTTTAATGTCTCAAAATTTAGTAAGACTTGAAACTGTTGTTGTTCAACGACAAGAATCAAAGCATAGTCTGATTAAAACATTCATGGATGAATTTCAAAAGGCAAGAGACACAGGTGCCGGATCATATGAAAAAAGATTATTAAAAGCAATTCTTGAATTAAAAGTTGGTTTGATTGGTATGACTTCACGAATGAGAATTGCATGGCAAAGAACTCTTCTTCAACATCCAACGTTCAGAAATATGCTTATGTTTTCTGAAATGATGCAATCAGCTATAATCAGCCCGCTTAGATTTCTATTTGGCGTTAGAGGTGGATATGCTGGAGACGTTAGAAGCGCAACCAATACACATAACGTCTTTGCAAAAATATCAAATCTATTGGGAATGACATATTCAACCTTAATGCCCAAGATGGATGATCTTTTAATTTATACAAAAGCAGCAGCTGAATCTCTTACGGGTGAAAAGATTTCACCTTCAAAAGAATATACATATACAGCATATGGAAAAATAAAAGAGTTTCTAACTACAAGATCAATTCAACCTGCGAAAGAAAAGATGTTTGAATCTTTGATTGATAGACTTGGTCTTGATAGAGAAGCTATGGCAGATGCGGGAATTAGTGGATTTGGATCATTCAAGAGACCTCAAGATATTGCAGAAAATATGGGGTTAACTAAAGAAAATATAATGGGGAAAATGTTTGATAAAACTCCTTCTGAAACTGGAGGGGCTGGTGAAAAATTTAGAAGTGCGAAAAGAGAATCTGAAACAACTCAAACAATATGGGCGGAAATTTTAGCTAACATAAAAGCACTAGTTGGACTGAAAAGAGATCAGGAAGAAAGAGAAGGTCCTCATTCTCCAAGTATGGCAGAGAACATTTCAAAAACTGCTCAAATGGCAGAAAAAGAAAATGATCAACAAGAAAAACACACAGAATTATATACATCTCTACAAGGAAAAGCAAATAAAGTTTCTAAAGAAAACCTCACTGAAACAAAAGGAGTTAGAGCAGGTATCAAAAAAACAGGTAGTAAAATATGGGATTATCTTCTAATTGGATTTGGATTCGTTAAAAATTTATTCGGTTCAATGGTGAGTAAAATCACAAAATTCTTTGGACCAATCCTACAATTTTTTGGTATTAAAGCAGGAGTTAAAAGGATAGCTGGTGGAGCAGCAAAGAAAGGAATAGCTGGTGCAGGAGCTAAAGCAATCGCTGGTAAAGCAGTTACCAGTGGAGCGACTAGTGCAGCTGCCGGAGCTGCTGGTGGAGCAGCAAAAAAGGGTCTTCTAGGAAGAGGTCTCGGTATGGCTGGAAAAGCTCTTGGATTTGGAGCAAAAGTGGGTGCCGTGGGAGCAGGTGGTGTTATTGGTATGGGAATGGGTGCCTGGGATGCAATTCAAGCAATCAGAGATCCAGAAGGGTTTATGGGTAATTTCTTAATAAGAGGTCTTTCTGGATTCCTTGGAGGATCAGATTCTGGTCTGAAAGGCGTTACAAGTGGAGCGCTAAAAGGTGGAGCAATTGGTGCAGTTGCTACAGCTTGGTTAGGACCTGGAGCATTAATAGGTGGAGCAATTGGTGCTCTCGCAGGTGGTATTCTTGGTTTTATCGGAGGTAAGAATATCTCTACAGCAATCAGTTCAGTTGTAGATGCAATTAAAAAAGTGGCTGAAGGTGTTTGGAATATTGTTATGTTCCCAGTTAAAGCATTGAAAGAAGGTTTAAAAAGTGCATGGGTATTATTGAAATGGGGATTGAAAATGACCCTTGGAAAAGCTTGGGATGCATTTAAAGAATGGTGGGAAAAACCGGGACTCATTCAAAGCGTATTAAAGATTTTAGTTGAAGTTGGATCTATAGTTACTAAAATTATCACAGCTCCTTTTATAGCAATTGGAAGAAAACTGAAAGAATTGGTTACCGCAGACTTATGGCAAAATCTATGGACTAGTGTAAAAGGCGGATTTGTTTCTTTAATCACCGGATTCACTGGATTATTTAAATATTTAACTAATAAAATAACTGAAAAAATTTCAAGCATTCCTTTAATTGGAAAGATTTTTAGGGGTGCAGTGGATGCTGTAAAATCTATTCATGAAGGAACTTTAGCAAGTAAGTTAGAAACAGCATTAAATGAAACTGATATTAAAAAACCATTAGGCACAGTTCCGACAAGCGTGGCAGGCAGGTATCAACAATATCAAACTAAAGATCTTAGTGGTATGAAGAATGATGATATAACAGGCAATATAATAAAAACTGAAGCAGGATATGTAAGATCAAAAACTGAAACAAGAAATAGAGTGGAAGAAGCTCGAAGAAAAGCAATGAAAGATTTAATAACAAACGTAGATCAAGGAAGTAAACAAACTACAGCTGCTATCATTCAAAATACAAATGTAATGTCTTCTAATTCAAGTAATAATGTATCAAATGGTGGTGGAGGTGGTAATTATGGGTGGACCACTCAGTTTGCTTCTGGTAATCAAGTTGCCGCTGACGTAACTAGATGTAATATAAAGTAAGGAGATAAAATAATGGCAAATGTACAATATCTTGATCCTTTTAATGGAGTGTTTGGACTTCCTCCATCTTCATGGATTAGTGATGAAATGATCATAAACAGTATGCCAGTGTTAGAGATAACTCCCGCTATTCCAAAATTTGAAAGCGGTTTAAATTTATTTAGTGTTTCAGATGCATCTACTGAATATGCAAAGATATTAGCAAATCATGGTTATTCAACACCCATGCCAATTCGTTGTGCCTTCTTAGCAGACAACTTTCCTACTGATTCATTTACAAATGATTATGGGGAAACATTCCTTCAAAAATTTACAGATGTTGCCTCTCAAGGTATGTCACAGCTTGCTCAAATGACAGGATCAACAACAGGAACAGACGCACTACAAAAGATAGGTGGATCTCTTAGTAATCTTGGTGAAGATATGGGCGGAGTTATGGGTAGCATGATGAGTGGTGCCGGAGGTATGGCATCAGGAGCTGGCGGTGGAATAAAAAAGTTAACTGACAGCATGAAAAAGAATGAATCTAACGGATTATCTAGTGTGATGGGTGGTGGCATTAATCTTATTGATAAAATGATTGGTGGTCATAGAGTTGACTTTCCTCAAGTTTGGAGAAACAGTGGATTCACTCCATCATATACAGCAACTATTAGATTGTATAATCCAAATCCAGGCAGTAAACAATCAACAGATCAACATATAATTGGTCCTCTTGCTGTATTATTGTGTCTGGCAGTTCCAAGATCAGATGATGGACGAACATATAATTGGCCATATTTTCACAAAGTAAAAGCAACAGGTATTTATAATTTAGATCCTGCTGTTATAACAAATATTACAATAGTTAAAGGTGGAGACCAACAACAAATTTCATACAATCAAAAACTTGCTATGGTAGATGTTAGAATTGACTTTGCTAGTTTGTATGGTAGTATGCTTGTTGAGGAAGGAACAAAAACATTCACAAATAGACCTACTGTGAGATCATATTTAAAATCTCTTTCAGATGATGATGAGTCTTTATATACAAAAAGAGATTTGATGAATCAAGTTACAGGAGCAAAAGCTGGAGCAGGTGATATACTTAGTATAAGAACAAGTCAATTAAGTAGAGAAGAGCAAAATCAAATAGCTAAAAATGAAGCGGCAAAACAAAGACAAGCACCTACAGTAACTGAAGTTGTTGCCGGAAATAGAGTACCTACAAATACTACACAAACGCAAGCAGGTCTAGAAGATAGAAGCGATCATGGATTCGTTAAAGATACAATTGATTAACAAACAGTATTTTTCAATACCATCGTTAAATAGTAGGCGAGATATAAATTAATAAGGAATTGGGTTTGTGTTGTGAGATCATTATATTTTGATTTGTAATCTATTTCATCTAAAAGATTTATAAGTAAAATATTTACTTGTTGTTTAAAATATATTTTTAACTTAGTTCTTTTTATAGACATTAACTGTCTTACATATACATTATATTTTTTTCCGCACAATGAATCTGCATCCTTTAAATCTTTCAGAAATAATCTATAAATAGTTTTTAAATTATCTGAATATTTTGTGTTGTTTAATTTGGATATCATCTGTGTCGCTAAGGATGATTTGATATTTGCAAGCTTGCGAGCATCTTCTTGTGCTTTTCGATCAGTAAATCTATACACAACTATTTTTTTAGTTATTTCATCTGCTAGTTTATTTCCTTTATCCGCTGCTTTAATCTGATATACATTTTCTTCATCTGATGGTTCTTCTTCACTCCCCAATCCAGATCCTTCTTCCGCAGCTCTATAATATGTTTGAGCAAAGCTTTTCATGCTTTGTGAAACTCTACTTCTACTATCTTGCATAAATTTAGAAATATCATCAAGTTCTCCACCACGTAATCCTCTTGTCCAACGTCTAACCATTTCCCCTGCAATATAGAAAAGAGCATTTGATATTGTTTTTTCTCTTGCGAACAGATGAGTTTTTGTTAGGACTTCTAATGCATATTTGAATGTGTCATTGTTACAATATTTAAAATGTTTATGCATTAAAGCAGAATAATGTCTGATAATAAAGAATACCATCATATATTTGTATAATGTCTTATCTCTTTTCTTTAGAAAATATTGTAGCAAGAATACATAAAAATTTGCAATTGCATTGGTTTGTGTTGCAAATTTAGCATATTTACTTCCTCTCCATCTTCTTTTTGTAAATTCTTTAACATCCTTTTCTGTTAGTCCTGTTAACTTTAAAAATTCATAGTAATTCTTTTTAACTTGCGGATAGTAACATGGTTCGGATAAGGCACCCAAGTTTTTAGCAACAACCTTTGTAAGATGACTTTTTAATCTAGCATCATTAATTTTTGCTTTTGCAAGTAATTGTTCCATATATATTACACCACCCTAACTGTAATACTATCTTCAGTAAAATAAATATATTCTGGTCCATATGCCAACAGTTGATCCTCAGTTAATTCTTTTAATTTAAAATTGAAGAATATACTGGTCTCTGGTTTTCTTAAACTACAATGACTTATACCATCAATATTTTGAACAACATCAATAATTTCAGATCTATATATTTCAGCTTCAGTACCGAACCTGTCACTGAATGCTTCCACTAAAGTTGTTCTTACAGAATTTTGTAATGCTGATAAAGTACCACTATATGTCATATCCCTAAATATTTCAATGTCAATAACAAGAGGCATTTCATAAGTAGGTAATGGAATCCATCCACGTATTGAATATATATAATTTTCAGCTTTACTATTAACATAAACAATTGAGTCGGCAATAGGTACTTCATAAACGAAAGATGTTGCATCTATACATCTAATAATATTATCTTTTATAGTTAAATCTTCACTACATGTTTGAATAATATACCTATCACCTGGATTACAACTTGTCGGTTCAGTTTCTAGAATATCAATGACGGATGAAATTGTAGGTTGGTTTAGTAACATCGTAGCTAATATACCAAATGTATTTGTAAACTTAATATTTGAAAAATCGGTTAACATTCTACGGTCAGCTAAATCTGCAGTACTAATTAATGTTTGAAGAACTTGAAGTTCAAATGCTTGCTGATCAATACTATCATAATAATCTTTTTCTATAACAGGAACATCATATACAATATAAGTAGTTGCATCAGTATCAATGACAACATTTGATCTCATGAATGTACTCAAGTCAGCTCTGAATGTAACCTTATTAGAATATAAGGCAACTAAAGCACTACTGGGATCGCTTATTGTAAACTCATATGTTTGTTCACCAAAAGGAATATCAGTATAAGGATTAAACGTATAAATAAAATAACCACCAGTTGAATCATTGGTCATAGTTTTAGTTGATCCGCTTGATTTTATCTTCAACTCACATGTTGCTAAGTCGGCATTAACTTCTGTAGATTTATAATGTAATTTAAATGTACCCTGAGTACCCACCCTTTCAACTTCTAATAGATCAGAATAAATATCAAATGTTGAAGGATAACTTGTTTCCAATGCAGGAAGAACCTCAACAGATGATATAATATATTCATATTCTCCTACTGTATTGTGAGCATCAATATCAATTTCAAAAAGATTATAATATTGATTGTCTCCAATAGTTATTAATTCATTTCTGGGTATTCTAGTTGTTGATTGTGGAACAGTAAAAATTGCATTTCTAGTAGGAACTAAATTTTCAATCTCAGTTGTACCCGATCCAAATAATAAAGCACTGAATAATTCAATCTCATTTACTTGTAAATCAGATCTTTTAAGAACAGGTAAAGCATTTTGAGCAAATGGAATTTCAGGAGCAACTACACTAATATCTTTATAATCTCCTTCTGTAACCAAACGTTCTAAAGCTCTAATAGAGGCAATTGAATTTCTTCTTACTTCTTCTAATGATTCTTCATCCTCTCCGCCGTATGCAGAGGAAGCATTAATGACTTCATAATCAACAACTTGACGTTGACCTGCCATAGTTGTTAAATAAATTCTATCTCCTTCTCTGATAGAACCAGCAATAACATTCCCCTCAGCTCCTTCTGTTGTTGATGTTGTTACAAAAACTGTAGAACCACCTGTTGGTTGTATACCAATTAAACCATTTCCAAAAGTGAGTCTTCTTCCTGTATCTGTTCTTCTTGATACATATCCCTTATCTGCAGCATCCATTAAAAAAAGACTAGCAAATTCAGTCCACAATGTTGTACCTGAACTTCCTGGTTCTTGAATCTCAACTTTAAGAGAAGCTACTTCACCAACAATCGGAACATCGAGTGTTATAAATTGAAATTGTTGTATATCAGAATCAATCTGAAATTCTTGTTCAACAACTTTGGTTTGCGTTACTGGTAAAACAAAACTAAATGATTCCGTTGAGATATCAACAGGAAGGAAAAATCGTTTGTTATCTTCAATTACCTGAATCGTTACATTTGCATTATTAGTTACTTCTATTATTGCGTCATAATAAGTGACAAATTCTGTATCTCCAGCTTTAAATTTAAAACCTTCTGCCATTGTAAATTGAGTAATAGAATCCCAATTTCCAAACGGAATTGTCATTAATACATTTGCAGTAGCTGCAGTAGCTTCTGTTGTATTATATCCAAGAAATGCGGAAAGGTTTAAGATTGATTCTGGAAGTTGTGCTTTTGTTAAGAAGAACTCACGATATGTAGATAACTGATAAAACAAAAGATTACCAGTTAATGTAGAAACTGTATCAATCAAAAAACTAAGAAATGATGACTTCAATAAATCCACATTTTCCAATTCGAGATAATTCTTAACTTCGTTACCGATTAATTCACGGATCGAATCTCTAGATAAATATATTTGTTCCGATAGTAATGTATCAGCCATCCTTTATCTCCTAACAGCCCGCAGGCGTTCTGGGTGTAAAATAAAACCCAACTCTATTATCAAAAAGTGTATCCTTTAAAATAGGTTTTAAAAGTGAATCTTTATATAGAAGTCTGGTTATAAATTGTGAGTCTGCAAGCGTATGTATTCTTTTATCATATTCAACAAAAGCATATGTATTTACAACTTGGGCATCTACAGCAGCTAAAGTTTCGCTTTGAAATACTTGACATTTTAATCTCCAATATCTTCTATCTGTATTGGGATGTATCTCCACTCCAGTTACTTGATAAAGAGGATATACATTATTTGTGGGTGTTAAAAATTCTTGTTCAAACTTCAGAATATCATGTGGGTAGGGTTTAAATCCATATGTGCTTGGTATAACAATAGTTGTTTCGGTATTTTTATTATATCCAATCTCTTCACCATCAAATGCAGTTGTTACTTCTTCTGGATAATAAACAGGAAGAATTAAAATTTTATTTCTTTTTATACCTGTCAAGTCTCCAGTTTGTTCATATGCACCGGCAAATACGTTTTCATCTTCCCAGATTGTATCTTCAACATTTAGATTATAATATGTGACTAAAAATCTAACTACATGTTTGCTATAATAGTCATATAGTAAATTTTGATATTCATGCACATATGCATATAATCTTTCATAGTTTTGGATATCTGACATTATACTTTACCTTCTCTTTTTTTCGCTGCGCGCAATTCTGATTTCATGGTTGCTTCAAATCTAATCTTAGCTTCAACTTCTCTTTGTTTCCAGTCTTCAAGCATTTTATAAATTTTATTTTTACACTTAACAGGTTTATCAGCTTTATTACATTTCGACATTTGTTTGTTTAACATCGTTATTGCATATTTTGCTGATAAATAACTGCATTGATGCATACATAAAGTTTTAGAAAATTTCTTTTGGGATGCGCATTTTCCCATACAAGCAAAGTTATATTTTTTTATAATATAATTAACAACATCATTAAAGAACGGAACAGGTATTACCCAAAGACCAAGATATAATGCCTGTCTTGCCCATTTTTCTTTGTTGGGATCTATCTTTGGGGGTTTAACAACAGTGTCCTCTTCTTTAATTGAATTAACTGCTTCATAGATTTGTAGATGTTGTCTGAATGGAATGTTTTGTCTGAATCGTTTATTTTCATAAACAATGGATACTAATTTGGATGTTGGTACTTGATAACTTGCAGCAAGAGTTTTTGCTCTTTTGGCTAATTCTTTTTGTCTTTTCTTTCTTTCTTTTTGCTCTGTACCCAATTTAGCTTGATTCAATTTAACTATTTGTGATTGTAATCTTCTCGCCCATTTAATATATTCTTTTCTTAATTTCTTTTCACACTTATCAGGATTAGCAAAATGACCACACTTTGAAATTTCTGCTCTTAAATCATTTGTAATTTTACGGGTCGCATTTACTTGACATTCATATCGACATATCTTTCTCTGAGTTGATAACGGAAATTTATTTAAGCATGCTCGTGAACATGTATCAGTCAATTTTCTAAATATGTACAATACAAACATACCAATAGCTGGTCCTGTACCTAAAGTACCAACTGCACCTGTCCCTGCAATTCCACCCGCAATTGCAGCGAATCCATATTTAAGAAATTTTTTAAATTTATTTTCAAAATCTTTAAGTGATTCAGTGATAGTCAATGTAATAACATCTTCGTATGATAACTCTCTCACAAAGTTGCATAAACCAACATGCTCTTTAAATGTCAGTTTATCTTTAAGTATTTGACTATCAAGAGCAATATCGAGCAAATACTTTCTACCAACTTCTTTTAAAATAGTTCTATCCTCTTGAGTAATCATACATAACCCCTTATTGTATATCTGTTGCTTCAAAGAATTTAAAATATGTGGCTTCATCAATAACAACTTGTAACTGACTAGTATCCCCTTTAAAATTTACATCTATTGCAACAGAAAATCCTTTTAGATTCTTGAAAAACGTAACATTTACATCTTCAATACTTGCTCGGTCATCATATGTTGATAAACTATTTGTGAGTTCATCAACAATTCTACTGATAGTGACCTGATCAGCAGGTTCAAACACCATTTTATATAAATTGCTTCCATACTCAGGATCAAACATATAAGTTCTTTTTGGAGTAATTAATATATTATTCCATGAACTAATAATAACCTCTATATCAACAATCCGTTTGAAATCACCTGCTGGTGCAACTTTTGAAGTGTAATCAGCTAATTTAGAATTTGAACCAGCTACTGCTTCATTAAATCTATCTAAAATATTAGCCATATTTAATAATTTCCTTTAGCACTTTCCTCTGCAAATTTCTTTTGCTTTTCTTCCTCTAATTGTGTTTTCCATTTGAGGTAGTCTTGAAATCTTTTAACTGGCATGAGTTGAACATCAATATATGATTGATTACTCATTTCCATACACGCG
>Ga0210003_1005048_pt1 | contig 10226 bp, 4 predicted proteins | sample LantaG_FD_182804 | JGI IMG/M metagenome (GOLD analysis project Ga0210003, IMG submission 182804) | Deep subsurface microbial communities from Baltic Sea to uncover new lineages of life (NeLLi) - Landsort_02402 metaG (SPAdes) (version 2) | ecosystem: Environmental > Aquatic > Marine > Oceanic >...
CCGGCATTGACCGCAGCGCCCCCCACAGCAGCACCGCCTGCGCCCCGTGGCACAGAGCCTGCTGCAGGGCGGGCAGCACGCCGCGCTCCTCCGCGTCCATGTGCGCGCCGATCGTCGAGGCGGCGTCGTCGGCGGCGGACGCCAGCGAGGCGAGCGACGCGGCCACGGCGGCCCGCGCGCCGCCGCGGCGCGCGCGAGCGCGGACGTCGTTGAGGAGCACGCCGACCCTCTCGAGGCAGGCTGACTCCCCCGCGCCGTGCCCCCCCGCTCGGTCTCCCTCCTCGTCTTCGTCGTCCGTGGAGTGGTGGTGGTGTCGGTCCTCGGCGGCGAGGGCCGCGGCGGCGAGCTCTGCCGCCGCGGCGGCGGAGGGAGCGGCGGAAGCAGAGGGAGCAGCGGCAGCAGCAGAGCCAGAGCCGGCCGTTCCTCCGCCGCCGTTGCTGTTCGCCGCCGTCGCCGCGAGCCTCCGCGCCACGGGCATCAGGACGTCGTCTTCTGACGCTGCGTGGTAGGCAAGCACGGAGCGGAGGAAGCGGAGGCGGTCGGCCATCGCCGGGAGCGCCGCGGCGGCGGCGGCGGCGGTGTCGCTGTCCTTTTCGTCGTTGTCGCCGTCCTTCGCGGCTCCCTCGCCTCGCCGCCGCTCCTTCTCGGAGGCCGCCGCCGCGGCGGCCAGGGCCCTCGCGTCCGCGGCGAAGGCCCTGAGGCTCGCCCCTAGAGCAACGTGGAGCACCGCGATGTGCCGGAGAGGGGCGCTGGCGGCGGCGGCGGCGGCAGACGAGGAAGTAGAGGACGGAGGGAGAGGAGAAGCGGAGAGGCCGCACTCCCCGCAGCCGGCGCAGGCGCCGCAGGCGCCGAGGCTGCTCCCGGCCTCCTGCTGCTGCTGCTCCTCTTCCTCCTCCTCGCCACCTCCCCCCCCTCCCTCCTCGGACAGCCAAGACGCGACGAGCTCCGCCAGGGGACCCGCGGGCAGGGCCCCGGCGACGGCCCCGGCGATCCGGGACTGCGCGGAGGCGGCGGCGGAGGGGGCGGCGGCTGAGGGGGCGGCAGAGGGAAGGGCGCCGCCGCCGCCCGCCTCTGCCCCGCCGCCGCCGCTGCCGTAGCCGCTTCCGCTCGCGCTCGCCAGCCAAGCCAGCGTCTCCCGCACCGCGGCCAGCGGGATCGAGCACAGAAACTGCGCGACGAGCCTGGCCTGCTCGCGCGCGTCGAAGGCCGCGAGCACGAGCGGCAGCAGCTGCGCCTCCTCCTTGGCGAGGTGCTTCCCGAGCGTCGCCTCGACCTCGGCGGCCTTGCGCGCCAGGAGGCGGACCGCCGCCGCCGCCGCCGCCGAGGCCGCCGCCGCCGCCGCCGCCGCCGGGGCCGCAGGAGGGGACCCGCAGGAGGGGGACGCGGCGGCGGCGTCGGCCGCGGCGGCGCTGCGGGCCACGGAGACGAGCTCGTCGAGGAGGCGCCCCTGTTTTTTCGGTTTTTTTGAGATATTTTTTTTTGAGCCAGAGGCACAGGAAGAGCGCGGGGCGGGCGCGGGCGGAGCGCAAGGTCTTTTCCCTCTCTTCCCTTGTCCCGATACTCCTTCTCTCTCTGCCCCTTCTTCTCTCTCTCTCTCTCTCTCTCTCTCTCTCTCTCTCTCTCTCTCTCTCTCTCCGTCCTCACCTCGTCCTCGTGCTCGACCTGGTAGCTCAGCGTCACGTTGGCCACCTTCGCCTCGAGGGCAGGGTAGATGACCTGTTTTGCGTTTTTGAGTTGAAGTATAGGAGGTGAGTGAGTTTTTCTTCGTCGGAGGTCGCCCTCACCCCGCTCGCCTTTTTTCCGTCGGAGCTCAATTCTTTCTCATGCCTCTCATTCCTCTCTCCCCCCCCTCATTCCGGTCCATCTTCACCTCGTCCTCGACCGCAGAGTGGTAGGTGTGAACCCTCTCGAGCAATCGCGCCCTCGTGGCGACGTCGGCGAGGGCCCTGGCGCGCGCTGTCTGCAAGGGCAGAGCCGAGGCATTCGCTGCTGCCGCATCATCGGCTCCGACGACGTCGACGTCGACATCTCCTTCTTCTGCCCTCGAGGGCTCGGCCCTGCTCGCGTCCGCCACGGAGCGGAGGAGCGACCGAAGCTCTGCCCGGATGGCGTCGTGCATGTTGGAATAGAAAAAGAGCGCCGGCGGCGTCGTCGAGGCCGAGTCGACGTTGTGCGTTTTGGCTCCAATGCCGACGTCGACACGGCAGCCAAGTCTCAGCTGAGACTTGGCTGCCGCATCGGCCGTCCCTCCTCCTCCTCCGAGCTTGCCGCCGCTGCCGCTGCTCGCGCTGCCCGGACGAGAGGAGCGCGGCCGCTTCGCCGCCAGGGGCTCTGGGCGGCCGCTCATGCTCTTCGCGTTTGGGACTCTTGTTCCTTTTTCTCTCTCTCTCTCTCTCTCTGAACCCCGGGGGAGAGACAGAGAGAAGAAAAGAGAGTGGGGTGAAAAAAAAGGTGGTCCCGGTCGAAGAAAAAAAGGAAAAAAAGGGAAAAAACATCCGCCTTCTGCCCTCTTCGCTTGCTCGCTCACTCTCCTAGTAAAAAAAAACAAAAAAGGCGCCACCTTTCCAACCGCGCAGGAGGGGCGCGCCTTTCCTTGATTTGCACAACGCATAAGACAGCTCTGACCCTTGTCAAATTTCAAGCCGCGGAAAAGGGATTGCACTGCCGGGCTCTCCTTGAGCAAACCGCGGCGCGGCTCGTGAACCCATTCGCTCGCGAAGAACGAGAGCGCGAAGGGATCAAGCTGGCATCAAACACCGTTTCCGATGCTCCCTCCCTCTTCCTCTAGCGACGAGGGCCCCACCCCTCGAGAGCGCAATTTTGACGCGCGAGCAAGCAAGAATACCAGGTACCCCCAGGAGAGGGTGTACGGCGGGAACGGCGACGGAGACGGAAGGGACAGCCGCGGTCGATACAGTGACGACGACGAGGAGACCGGGGCGACGACGGCACCTCGAGATGCCGGCGCCGGCGACAACCGAGACGACAACGATGCTTCTCCTCCGCGGGCCCCGCAGGCCTCTTCGCTCGAGCGCGCTCTTTCTCACTCCGAATTAGAGGAGCTTGGTTTTGCAGCTCACTTGCTCCTGAAGATATCGAGCAGCCCGATCAAGAGGGCACGCGTCGACCTGGTGAGTTTCAAATGGTCAACAGTTTTTTCCCCCGGGAGGAGAGAGCGCGCCTCCCCGGGTTTCGTTTTTTGCCGTTTTTTTCTCCCCTCGTCTTGCCGCCGATCGATCGGCTGTGCTTCGGCGCGAATAGTTGTCAATTCCGTCGGCTCGACCATTCAAGGTCTCGCTCGGAATCTTCTGTCCCCATTCTTTTACTAGGCGACCAAGGACGTCGATATTGAGAAATTAAGATGCGAAAAAAGAAGAGCCGAGCAATACGACAAGGGGTGCGCCGGCCTTGAAGATTGACGCGAGGGAGAGTCGGCGCCGGTTTGCGAGGGCTCACGAAGCTGTCGCGCCGCCGCCGCCGCTGCCGTCCCCCGTTTGCGACCCTCCTTTTCTCCTCTCTTCCGACCCTCCTCCTAAACTCATACCAAAAACCACTCCAAACAATAAAAAAACAAAAAAATTCACAGGCGCCCTACTCCTCGGGGCCCTTGCCACCCCTATCGGCCTTCAAGGTCGAGACAGTAGCAGCAGCAGCAGCAGCTTCGTCGCCCTCTTCCTTCCCGCAGGTCGCAGCGCAGCACCGGCGGGCGCCGTCGTCGCCGCTGCCGGCCGGAATCCACGGGATCATCCAAAACGCCGCCAGCCCTGCCGACGCCGCCGCGGCCGCGCTCAACTACCAGCACCGCCCGCCGCCCAACAACGCCAACCTCCCGCTCTACACTACGACGTCCTTACGCTTCGACTGCGCCGCGTGCGGCGGGCGCGCGACGCTGCGCGGCGGCAAGCGGCCGACCTTCTACTGCGGCAGGTGCACGGCGGCGGCGGGGTGCGCCTCCGGGAAGAGGGCGCAGTCCGCGATCCACGAGGGGAGGAGCGTGCACGTGACGGAGGCGCACGAGCTGGTGGAGAGGGCTGCGGCGCTGGCGGCGGAGGCGAAGGCCGGGGGAGCGGGAGGGGGCGGGGGCGGCGCCGGCCCTGCGAGAGGCGCCGCCGCCGCCGCGGCGACGTCTTCGGCGGCGGCGGCCGCGGCCGCCGAGACCGGCACGGGGCCCGCCGCTCCCTCGTCTTCGGCGGCGTGGAAGAGGACCGGCAGCAGCAACAACAACAACAACAACAACACCAACAGCAACGATGGCGGCGACGGGAGCGGCGGCTCCGGGGCCAGCGGCGAGGCCGGGAGTCGCAGAGCGGGAGCCGCTTCCGGGAGCGGCGGCGTGGCCGCGGGGGTGGCGATGAGCCTGGGCGCGGCGGCGGCGGCGGCAGCGGCGGCGACGACGGCGAGCAACGGCGGCGTCGTCCTGCTCCCCTCGTCGCCTCTGGCGCGCTCGTCCTCCGGCGCGCCCAACAACAACGCCAGCGCCAGTTTCAACCCGCTGTCGGCTCAGATCCCCAGGAGGAAGGGGAGGTCCGGCAGGAGGCCGACCAAGGCAGAGAGGGAGGCGAGGGAAGCGGCGGCGGCGGCGGCGGCGGCGGAAGTGAAGGAGGAGGACGCGCAGCAGCGCTTCGTCCCCATCGGCGTCGCTTCGGGGCTCCCTCCGAGGCCCCCTCCTGCTTCTGCTTGTGCTGCTACTGCTGCCGCCGCTGCTGCTGGTGCTGCTGCTGCTGGTGCGACGGCGCAGCAAGCAAACAGCAAGACGACCGGGGGCGGAGGAGGAGGCGGCTCGGCGTCTGGAGCGCTCGCCGCGAGCGGCAGGGCCTTTTCGGCTCCCGTTGCCGCCGCGGCCGCAGCAGCGGCGGCAGTGCAGCAGCACCAGCAGCAGCAGCAGCACTCGCCCCCCAAGAGGCACGGGATCCACCCCGCGCACGTCCCCCCGGCCACGCCCCGCCGCGCCTCGTCCGACCCCGTCCCGTCCTCGTCCTCGGCGGGGGGAGGCGGCGGCGGCGGCGGCGGGATCGGCCCCGGCGGGCGGTGCAAGTGCGGGAAGCGGATCTCTGCGGAGCACCCGCCATGCAAGTCGGGGCTGACGCTGCTCTGCGAGCGCTTCACGGCCCGCTTCGGGGGCTGCGGCGAAGGGAGCGGCGAGGGGGGGACGGGCGTCGTCGGGGAGCCGCTGCGGCTCGACGACGTCGCCGCCGCGCTCTCGGTGCCGCGCCGCCGCCTCTACGACATCATCAACGTCCTCGAGTCCGTCGGCATCGTGGCCCGCGCGGGCAAGCTGACGTACGCCTGGAGGGGCGCGGAGGGCCTTCCGAGCTTGCTGGCAGAGCTGGCCGCCGAGGGAATCAGGGGTGGAAACGCGGCCGCCGAGGGCGGCGCCGGCGGCGGCGGCGACGGCGGCGACGACGAGGGGACTCCTCCGGCAGCGGCAGCCGCCGCCGCCGCCGCTGCGGAAGCCGCCAAAAACGGCAGCAGCATCGGCAGCCGGCGTCGCGGCGCCCGCAACGCCGCGCGCGCAAGCAGCAGCAGCGGCGGCAGCCCGCCGCCGGAGACACCCCGAGGAGGCGGAGGAGGAGCGGGAGGAGCAGCGGGAGCCCGAGGGCAGCAGCAGCAGCAGCAAGCCCTGCACCACGCGCCGCACTCGCTGTGGGCGCTGTCGCGCAAGTTTGTCCGGCTGCTGCTGCTTTCGCCGGATCCTGTCCCGCTCGCTGACGCGGCCGCGGAGCTGGTGGAGACCGGGCTCGAGGGAGGAGGAGGCATCGTCCGAGGAGGCAGCCGAGGAGGAGGAGGCAGAGGAGGGGGAGGAGGCTCTGACGACGGCGACGACGGCGGCGACGGCGGCGACGGCGGGGCGGAGGACGCCGCCGCCGACCCCGCCGCCGACCCTCCGTCCGCCTCGCCCGACCCCGCCCGCCTCCAGGCCCTCGTCACCGCCGAGCGCAGGCTCTACGACGTCGGCTCGATTCTCTCCTCCGTGGGCGTCATCGTCAAGACCTACGACCACGCGCTGCTCAGGGGCGGCGCCGCGGTCTCCCCCCCGTCCTCGCTGCACAACGCAAGCTCCGGCGAGCGGGCGTCGCCGGCGTTCACGTGGTCCCCCGCCTGGAGGCCGGTCGCCGAGGCCGCCGTCTCTGGGCGGGTGCCGCTCCCCCCGGCCCCGCCGCTGGCGCCGCCGCCGCCGGAGGCCTACGGGGGAGTTGCTGCTGCCTCTGCCGTGGCGGGAGCGAGAGCGGCGGCGAGCGCGGGAGCGGGGGCAGGGGGAGGAGGCGCGACGAACAGCGGCGGCTCGCCCAAGAGCGTGGCGACCGCGGCCAACGGCGCCTCGGCCGCCGCCGCCGCCGCCGCCGCTTCGACTCCCGCCACGGCCGCCGCCGCCGCCGCGGCTGCTGCCGCCGCAAACCTCGCAGCGCCACCGACGCCGGCGGGAGGTCACCAACAGGAGGGCGGCCCCTCCTCTCCCGGCTCGCCGCTGTCCTCCTCGGGCGTCGCCGGAGGGGGCGGCGGCGTCGCGAGCGGCGGCGGGAGCGGCGGCGGCGGCGGCTCTGTCGCCAGGGCCTCCGCCGCGCCCGCTGCTGCGACGGCCGCTCCCCTCTCCGCCGCCGTCCCGGTCCCCCTGCCGCCGCCCGCCAATGTCGCCGCTGCCGCTGCCGCGACTGCCGAGGACGCGTCCCCTCCGGCCGTCGCGAGCAAACACAACCTCCGCCGAACGAGCAGCCGCGGAGGCGCGACCGCCGCAGGCGCCGCAGACGCTGCCGCGACTGCCGCAGACGCCGCCGCCGTCGAAGACCTCCTCTGCGACGAAATGGACGGGGAGACCGAGACCGGGGAGGAGAGCTTCGAGGACGAGCACGACGGCGTGGGCCCCCCCTCCCCGCTGAGGCACCACCACAGGCAGCACGCGGGTGGTGCTGCGGCGGCAGGGGCGGTACTTTGATAGGTGACCTCCTCGAGAGTTTTTTTTTTGACGAGAACGAACCCGCCCGCTGCCGTCCCAGAGCCGAGGCGTAGTCCGCGCCGGAGCAGGAGAGGAGGTCTTCGGGGAGGGGGGCCCGAGGCCTCCCGACGCGAGAAAGCGAACGACGACAACGATGACTTTTTCCTTTTTTTCTTGAGTTTGATAATAGCACCAAAACCTAGACAACAAACTTTGATTCACTTGCCCCCCTTTCCCTTCGAACGAATTCCTTTCGGCGTAGACAGTGTGTTTTTTCTTTTTCGATTTTTGATTTGATTTTGGAGAGAGAGTCGAGTTTTTTTTTGTGATGAAACGAAAACAACGAACGAAAGAAAGAAACGGAAACCGAAAGGAAAAAAACTCACTCTCCCATCGTGAAAGGGAGCACCTTGAACGTGAACGCTCTTCGCTCTTCGATGTCTTGAGCCTCTCGACACTCGCCCTGACACTCGCTCTAGGCACGTTAGTGTCTGATTTGAAGCACCAGCGTTGACAAAGCTATCTTCTCCTTCAAACGGGAGAGCAAGAAACCGAGCCGCTGGCACACCTTTTTCACCGTCTTCCATTTCGTGCTCCGCCTCTGAGGCTTCTCCCTGTGCTGCTGCCGCCGCGATGGAGTCGTTCACGGTAAGAGAATAGGGTTGTGTACTTTGACGACGAAAAGCGTCGCAGTGTCACATCGAGAAAGCTGGACGCGACAAGATCGAATTCAGAAAAAAGCAAAAAAGCCGCTGATTCTCAACGGGCCCCCGCGACTCTCACCGCTATTCTCTGCCTCTCATTTCCTCCCCCTCCCTCAATAATCAGCCCCTCGACGCCGAAGACGCCTCCCTGCTCCGGGCCCGCGTCGCGGCCCTCGAGGCGGAGCTCCAGGGGATGCGGCTCTCCTCCATGATGATGACGGCGACGGCCGTGGCGGCAGGGGCCGACCCGGCGCCTGCTGCCTCCTCCTCCGCCTCTGCCGCCTCCGCCTCCGCTTCCGCCGCTTCCGCCGCCTCCCACGACGACGACGACCAGCCCACAGCCTTGGTCCCGCGGGCTGCCCTGGAGCTTCTCAAGCTGAAAGACCAGGCCATGGACTCAGTGCTCGAGGGAATCACCATCGCCGACGCGCGGCGGCCGGACATGCCGCTGATCTACGTGCGTCTCTTTCTCTTCTCCCCCCCCTGTCGCTTTTTCTCCGCTTTCTCTCGCACGGGTTTCTTCTTTTATCGAGATTGACGAAAGTGAAACTCATACTCCCTTCCCCCCGCGAAAACATTAACCCCCACCCCAAAAAAAAACAAACTCTCCGAAAAGGTCAACCGCGCCTTCGCCCGCATCACGGGCTACTCCGTCGCCGAGACCCTGGGCAAGAACTGCCGCTTCCTCCAGGGCCCGGGAACCGACGCCGACGAGCTCGCGAGGCTCAAGGCCGCGGTCCGCGCGGGCAGGCCCTGCGTGGTCCAGCTCCTCAATTACCGCAAGCGCGGGGACCCCTTCATCAACTACCTGTCCGTCACGCCGATCCACGACGCCGCGGGCCGGCTCAGCCACTACGTCGGCGTGCAGTCGGACATCACCGAGCTCGTCGCGCGCAAGCGCGCGGAGCTCGCCGCGAGGCACGCCGCGGCGGCCGCCGAGGCCGCGACCGAGGCCAAGTCACAGTTCCTCGCGCGCATGTCGCACGAGATCCGCACGCCGCTCAACGGACTGATCGCGGTCGGGCAGCTGCTCGCCGAGTCGTCGCTGACGCCCTCGCAGTGGGACCTGGTCAACACGATCCGCTGCTCCGGCGAGGCGCTGCTGACGCTCGTCACGGACATCCTCGACTTTTCGCGCGCGGAGGCGGACGCGGTCGCGCTGACGGCGGCGCCGTTCTGCCCGCAGGGCGCCGTCGAGGCCGCAGTCGAGATCGCGGGCAGCCTCGCCGCGCGGAAGAGGCTGCACGTGGCGTACCGGATGAGCGGCTCGGTGCCCGCGGTGCTGGTCGGGGACGGCGCGAGGCTGCAGCAGGTGCTGCTCAACGTCCTGAACAACGCCGTCAAGTTCACCGACGCCGGGTGCGTGCTGCTCGAGGCGTGGGTCGAGGAGGAGGGAGGGCAGCGGGGCCGGCGGTCGCGGCGGCCGCCGAGGGCGAAGGGGGCGACGGCTGCTGCTGCGCCTCCTGCTGCTGCTGCTGCTGCTGCTGCTGCGCCTCCTGCTGCTGCTGCTGCTGGTTCTGCGTCTTCTTCTCCTTCTCCTTCTTCTTCTTCTTCTTCCGGCGACCCTGCTGCCGCCGCGGCCGAAGGGAGGCGTTCTGCCAGGGAGGCGTTCTTCGGCGGCATCGGCAACGGGACCGGCGCCGGCAGCAGCGGGAGGATCGGCTCCCACGGGAACACCGCGGCCTTTTTCCCCTCCGCCGCCTCGTCTCCGTGGCCTCCCCCCGTGACCGTGGCCGTCGACGCAGCGGCAGAGTCCGCGGAGACGAACCCTCGCGGAGAGGGGGACGACGACACGGAAGAGGAGTCCTCGGACGAGGACGGAGCGAACGGGGCGCCGGCGGCGGCGGCGGCGGAAGCGGCGGCCGAGACCGCCCCCGCTCCCCCCGCCTCCTCCCGCCCTCCGCTCTGCCCCGCCCCCCCGAACGCCTCCTCCCCGCGCGTCCCCGCGGGCCACGTCCGCGTCGAGTTCTCCGTCAGGGACACGGGCATCGGCCTGCGCCCCTGCGACCTCCCGAAGCTCTTCCGCTCGTTCTCGCAGATCGACGCCAGCCCGACGAGGCGCCACGGCGGGAGCGGCCTGGGCCTGGCGATCTCGCAGAAGCTCTGCGAGGCGATGGGCGGGAGGATGGTCGCGTCGAGCCCCGGGCTCGGGAGGGGGTCGGAGTTCCGGTGGTCGATCGTGGCGAAGCTCGCGGGGCCCGGCGACGGGCTCCCGCCGATGCCGCCGGGGACCGTCGCCGCGGCGATCCCTCCCCCTCCCGCTCCCTCTCCTGCCCCCGCGCCCCCGCTCCTCCTCTCGGGCAAGCGCGTCCTGCTCGCCGAGCCCTGCGCCACCGTCCGCGCCGTCGTCGCCGAGGCGCTCCGGAAGTTCGGCGCCGCGGCGGTCTGCGCCGTCGGCAGCGAGGGGGACGCGATCGGGAGGCTCCGCCTGCGGCCGGGGAGCAGGGCGGCGGCCGCCCAGGCCGCGAGGCGCAGGGAGGGAGACGATGAGGAGAGGGCGAAGAGGGCGGGGGGAGGGTGCGGCGGCGGCGCCGACTCGCCCTGCCTCGAGCTGCGCAGCGCGGGCGCGTTCCCTCCCCCCCCCCCCCCCC
>Ga0210003_1005049_pt1 | contig 10226 bp, 8 predicted proteins | sample LantaG_FD_182804 | JGI IMG/M metagenome (GOLD analysis project Ga0210003, IMG submission 182804) | Deep subsurface microbial communities from Baltic Sea to uncover new lineages of life (NeLLi) - Landsort_02402 metaG (SPAdes) (version 2) | ecosystem: Environmental > Aquatic > Marine > Oceanic >...
CAACGCCGATCCGAAGCCGCGAACACCCACTTGCGGGCATTGACCAAACGCGTCTACGGATTCCACAGGCCTGAGGCACTCATCGCCATGGCACTGCTTCACCGGAGGCGGACTCTGCCCAACACTTGGCCGAGCAGCATGAAACCCGACCCCCGGGAAAGTCAGTAGATCAGACGAGACCACCTAATTCGTGAGCGTTTCCTCCAGTGAGCTGAACGTCAGTGCGCGCGGCGGTAGTGGCATCCTGGCGTGATGGGACTGCTCATCCGATTGGCCGAGCTGCTGATCGTGCTCGTGCCGCTGGCCGGTGTGGGCTATGGGACCTTCAGGGCGATCGCGTCGCTGCGGGGCCGCCAGGAAGCCCGCCTACCGTCGGCAACTGACCAACGTCCGAGCAGCGACGTGGCACAGCGGCGGGCGATCACTCGCACGATCGAGGAGCATGACCGCACCGACACCCGCTGGCTGGAGTACGAGCTGGACGTCACCAAGCTGCTCGATTACCCGCTGATGACCGATATGCGCGAACCTTTCACCGAGCGGTTCCACCGGGCGAAACTGCGTTCGGACTTCCTGCGGCCGGCTGACGTGGCAGACCTGGTCGACGACCGCGACGCCACCCGCGAGTACCTGGATGCGGTCCAGGAGTACGTCACCGCGTTCGACGTGGCCGAAGCCGAAGCGCTGCGGCGACGGCGCACCGGCTTCTCGGGTGAGGAGCAGGAGCGCCTCGCCCGGGCGCAACGCCTGCTGCGGGTATCAGAGGACGCCGCGGCGACGCCGCAGGAACGCGAACGTGCCTATCGCTTGGCGCGGCGAGAACTCGACGGGCTGCTCGTGCTGCCCGAGCGGGCACGTGCCGCCCTCGAACGGGGCATTGCCGGCGAGCTCGGCAGTTAGCCCGCGCTCAGCGCTGCGTCGGCGACGTCAAGTGCGCGATCCAGGATCGCCACCCCTTCGCGCGCCTGCTCGTCGGTGACGATGCACGGTGGCACGACGTGGATGCGGTTGTAGTTCGCGAACGGCAGTAGGCCCGCCTTCTTGCACTCCGAGATGACCGCGTTCATCGCCGCGCTGGAGCTTCCGTAGGGTGCCAGCGGCTCACGCGTCACCTGATCGGCGACCAGTTCGACCGCCCAGAACACGCCCGCGCCACGCACCTCACCGACGCAGCGATGCCGCGCGGCCATTTCCTGCAACGCCGGAGCCAGCACCTCGCTGCCGATACGCGCGGCATTTTCGACGATGCCTTCCTCGGCCATGGCGTTGATCGTGGCGACGGCGGCGGCGGTCGCCAGCGGATGACCCGAGTACGTCAGCCCGCCCGGGTACGCACGATGGGCGAAGGTGTCGGCGATCGCGGGACTGATCGCCACTCCACCGAGCGGCACATACCCCGAATTTACCCCCTTGGCGAAGGTCAGCAGGTCCGGTGTGACATCGAAATGATCGATGGCGAACCACTTTCCGCTTCGGCCGAAGCCGGCCATCACCTCGTCGGCGATGAAGATGATGCCGTACTCATCGCACAGCGCCCGCACCCCTGCGAGGTAACCGGGTGGCGGCACCATGATGCCGGCGGTGCCAGGGATCGACTCGAGGATGATGGCCGCGATCGTCGACGGGCCTTCCATCCGGATGAGGTCGTGCAGATGGGCGAGAGCGCGCTCGCACTCCTGGGCCTCGGTGGTGGCGTGGAATTGCGACCGGTACAGGAAAGGGCCGAAGAAGTGCACGACGCCGGCGCTGCCATGGTCGTTGGGCCAGCGGCGCGGATCTCCGGTCAGGTTGATCGCCGTGTCGGTGCCGCCGTGGTAGGAGCGATAGCGGGCGAGCACTTTGTGGCGGCCGGTATGCAGACGGGCCATCCGCACGGCATGCTCGACGGCCTCGGCGCCGCCATTGGTGAAGAACACTTTGTTCAGATCGCCGGGTGTTCGTTCGGCGATCAACCGTGCGGCTTCGGAGCGGGCGTCGTTGGCGTGCTGGGGTGCCACCGTGCACAGCTTTGCGGCCTGCTCGGCGATGGCTGCAACAACCTTCGGGTGTTGGTGACCGATGTTGGTGTTCACCAGCATCGAGGAGAAATCGAGCAGTCGGTTGCCGTCGCCGTCCCAGACGTGGCATCCCTGCGACGCGACGATGGTCATCGGGGTGATGTCGGCCTGCGCGGACCACGAATGGAAAACGTGGGTGCGGTCGAGTTCGTAGGTGCGAGCCGCCTGCTCGCGAGCCGCCTCGATGCTCAGGCCGTTGGGCAGCAGGGTGGTGTCGTTCAGCACAGTCATGACGGTAAAACCTATCCGTTCCGGGGCAGCCGAGTGTGGTGCGCGTTGTCGAAGTCTTGCACCTCGCTGATCCGCGGGCCATTAGCGTTCCGCGTCAAGCGAGAGAGTGGACTAGAAAGTTCCGCATCGCCGCGATCTGGCGCCAGGCGATCTCGGGCCGTTTGGCGGTGAGTTCTTCCGGCAGCGCGATCACTGCCTCTCCTAATGATTCCGATCGCCCGAAGTATCGCTGATATGGCCATATCGGCATGCTGCCCGTTCAGGTATGCACGGTCGTTCAGGCATGCACGGTATTGGTAGACCTTGCGGATCGCTGTCTGGATGTCCGTCAAGCGGTCTTGCGCGGCTCTGGTCACAAGCCTTCGTAGGCGACGTCAACGGGCATCTGGAGTAGCTGTTCCAGTTCGAGGCGGATGCCGGAAAGACGTGACAATCGGCTGCCGGACCCCGCTCCGGAGAGATCGAGCAGGATGTCGACGATCTCCTGCCTGTGCTCGCGCAGGCACGCCAGCGCTCGCCTGCTGTAGGTGCTGGTCACGTCCCGATTCTGCGGGAACGCACTCGTTACGCGGTCCCGACTGGTGCGAGGTCAGAGGTGAATTGTTCGCGCAGTGCAGTTTTCTTGAACTTGCCGGTGGCAGTGCAGGGGATCGCGGAGTTCGGTCTGCGAAGCCTCGGCACCGTCGCCCAACAACACCACCGCGAGTGGACGCTCGCCTCAGCGGTCGTCGGGTATGGCGATGACCGCGGCCTGGACCGGACGCGCGAGCCGGGACCATCTCATTCCGGCACGAACAACTGGGTAGTGACACCGCCTACGACGACGCGCTGGGGTGTCCGGTGCAGTTCGGACGACAATGGTGCGGGTTCGAGCTGCCCCATCGTCTGGCCGCGCGGCCCATCGACAACGCGGATCCCGAAACCAGGCGTATTGCCACCAAGTATCTGGAGTCCCACTACCTCCCGATCACCGCCGGCCTGCCCGAACAGGTGGCTGAGTTGGCTCGCCGCCTGCTGCCCGTGGGCCAATGCAGCGCCGAGGTCATCGCCGACCAACTCGCCATGCACCCGCGAACGCTGCAACGGCGCCTGGCCACCGAGGGCGTGCGATGCCAGGATCTCATCGAGCGGGAACGTCGTGACCAAGCGGCGAGGTACCTCGCCGAACCGGGGCTGCACCTCAGCCAGATCGCGGTGCTGCTGGGCTATTCCGAACAGAGCGCGCTCAACCGCTCGTGTCGGCGCTGGTTCGGCAAGACACCTCGGCAATACCGAGCCGACCTACCGCTGTCCGCAGTCGCCGGTCGATGATGACCCCGATCAGCCCAGCGAGGCCTTCTCCAGCTCGCCCAGCGAATCGCCGGTGTACACCGCGAGTCGTTGAAGGTGGGGTAGGGCGTCGCGGCAGCCGATGAAGCCGAAGTTCATCGACTCGGCGTAGCTCTGCAGCGTGACGTTCAGCGCCATGCCGTGCACCGGAATGGACACCGGATAGGTGGCCTCGAGGCGGGAACCATTGAAGTACAACGATTCCCGGGGGCCCGGGACGTTGGATACGCACAAATTGAAGGTGTACGGCCACGGTGGTTTGATGCCGGTCAAGGCGCCCGCGATCTGTCCGCCGGCGGGAGCCAGCAATGCCGCGCTGTAGGCGACGATGGCCGTCGGCGACATCGTCTGCAGCTGGGCCTTGGACGCCCGGGTGGCCGCCGTGATCGTTTCCAGCCGCTCGACCGGATCCTCGATGTCGGTGCCCATCGGGGCCAGGATGGCCCCCACCGCATTCCCACCGCCCTCGTCGCCCTTGGGTCGCACGTTGACCGGAAGGAACGCGATCAGCGAACGCTCCGGCAGCTCGTCGATATCGGCGAGGAACTTGCGCAGACCGCCACCGATGATCGACAACGCGACGTCGTTGATCGTCGCGCCATGTTGGGAACCCACCTTCTTCAGCCGATCGAACTCGTACTGCTGGGTGGCGAAACGGCGGTTGCGGCTGATCCGCGCGTTGAGGATGCTGTGCGGCGCGGACACCGAACCCGCGATGTGGCCGTACTCGCCGTCGCGCCGGATCTGGGTGTTGACCAGCGCGTTGGTGAGATCGACTGCTGAGCTGACACCACCGGTCACCGCCGAGCTGATGCCGCCGAGTGCGCGCATTGTGGCGGTCAGAGGATTCAGCGAGATCCCCGAGTCCTCAGTAGGCGGTCGCGGCGAGCGGGACGGCATGGGCACATTGAAGAACATCTGGGTATCGCGCGACTCCGGGTCCGTGGACAAGCTGCGCGCCAGCATCTTCATCGCGCTGTAGCCGTCGACAAGCGCGTGGTGGATCTTCATGTAGAACGCGAAGCGCCCGCCCTCGAGCCCCTCGATGACGTGGATCTCCCACGGCGGACGGGTCAGGTCGAGATGATTGCTGTGCAGCCGGGAAACCAGGATGCCCAGCTCCCGTTCGTCACCGGGACTGGCGAGGGCCGACCGTCGGACGTGATAGTCGAAATCGAAATCCTCGTCGGTGACCCAGTCGTGCACCGGGCTGAACTGCAACCGTGGGTGGGCCAGTTTGCGGTTCCACGGTGCCACCACCTCCTGGCGCCGCGCTTCGTCAATCATGTCCCGCAGGTAGTCGCGCGGCACATCGGCTGGTGGCGTGAACGGCAGAAGCCCTGCGACGTGCATCTTCGAACTCGATGTCTCGCCGTAAATGAACATCAGGTCTTGCAGCCCAAGCCTGACACTGTTGTCGCTCAAGGGGTCTCCTGTGGCTGTAGCTGCGTGCTGTCTGGGTCTTGTGGTCTAGACAGTCTTGTGGTCTAGGCAACGGTACGCCGGTGCGGTCAGGTTCCACAGAAAGTTTGAAAGGACGTGCTGAACTCCCGCTCAGCGGGCTCGGCGTAGCGCTCGAATCCGGGGCGTTCGTCGAACGGCGAACTGAGGACGTCCAGTAGCCGCTCGAGTGGCTCCACGTCGCCCGCGGTGACCGCCTGCAGCGCTTCCTCCACCAGGTGGTTGCGCGGGATGTAGAGGGGGTTGACCAGGTCCATTGCATCCGCGTCTGGGCCCAGTGCCCGCCATCGGGCGGCCCAGCCGTCGAATCCCGCCATGTCGATGAACTCGCCGCGCACCGGTTCGGTGTCGCCGCGAGCCGACCTGCTCAGCAGGCGATAGAACAACGTGTGGTCGATCTGACTCTGCTGCATCCGCGTGAGCAGCTCCTCGACGAGCGGCGCCACCGCCTCGGCGGGAGCGTCCGAAACCCCGAGCTTGGCCCGCATGCCCGCCGACCAGCACCGCTCGTAGCGGTCCGGGAACCCCGACAGAACAGATTCGGCGAGTGCGACGGCCTGATCGATGCCGTTTGCCTCTGCGCCGTTTGCCTCTGCGCCGTTTGCCTCCGCGCCGTCTGGACTGTCTGCCAATAGCGGCAGCAACGCTTCGGCGAAGCGGGTCAGATTCCACAGCGCGATGCCGGGCTGGTTGCCGTAGGCGTAGCGGCCACCGCTGTCGATCGAACTGAATACCGTCGCCGGATCGAAACTCTCCATGAACGCACACGGTCCGTAGTCGATGGTTTCGCCCGAGATGGTCACGTTGTCGGTGTTCATCACCCCGTGCACGAAGCCGACCAGCATCCATTGGGCGACCAGCTCGGCCTGTACAGCGCTGACGGCCTCGAGGAGAGCGACGTAGCGGTTGTCGGCTTCGGCTGCCCCCGGATGGTGCCGGGCGATCGCGTGGTCGGCCAACCTGCGTAACAGGTCCAGATTCCCGGTGGACTGGGAAATCGCCGAAGCGTACTGAAAGGAGCCGACCCGTAGATGGCTGTCGGCCACGCGTGCCAGCACGGCCCCAGGTAGCACCGTGTCGCGGTACACCGGGCGTCCAGTCTCGACAACGGCGAGAGCACGGGTGGTCGGGATGTGCAACGCGTGCATGGCCTCGCTGATGAGGTACTCACGCACCATCGGTCCGATCGCGGCCAGTCCGTCGCCTCCCCGGGCGAATGGCGTGCGCCCGGAACCCTTGAGATGGAGGTCTCGCACCCGGCCGCAGCAATCGACGAGCTCGCCGAGCAGCAGTGCGCGGCCGTCACCGAGGCGGGGGACGAACCCGCCGAACTGGTGCCCGGCATAGGCCTGCGCGGCGGGTGTCGCGTCGCCGGGGATGGTCGTTCCCACCAGCAGGCCCAGCCCCTCGGGGCTGCGCAACCAGGTCGGGTCGAGGCCGAGTTCGGCGGCCAGCGGTTCGTTGAGGACGACGAGCTTGGGTTCGGGTGCCGCCTCTGCCTGCCAGCGGACCGCCAGCTCGGGAAGCTCCCGGACGAACTGGCCCCGAAGTTCGATGCTCACCTCATCCAGCCTACGGAGAATCCAGCCTACGGAGACGGCTGGATCACTGCGACCGCATCGACTCCCTCTTTGATCGTGATCCGGCGCGAACTCTCCTCCAGTACCAGCGTCCCCGTCGGTTCGGTGAACGCGCCGGTCTCAGGCAGGATCAGTGCGCGCTGCCCGGGCGCGACATCGGCGGTCTGAAGCGCCGATGTCGGCGGGTCGATCTGTTCGATGCTGCCGGGGGCTCCTGTGGTCAACTGCCACACCACCGGCGAGTACGTCTCTGGCCGGTCGCACCGCCAGGTCACCAGACTCAGCTTCGGCGGACCCGTGGCAGGCCACCAAATCTTTGCCACCCTCGATCCGCTGTCGGCGTCGGGGCTCGCCACGTCGAAGGTCTGCTGGCCGCCGTCCGCGTCGGCCAGTACGACGGCTGCGTTCCCGCAGACGCTGTCGACGCTCTGGTACAGCGCGTACTCGAGCTCGGCACCGCCGGCGCTGAGCCGTGCCACCGACACCGGCGAGTTCGCTTCGGCCTGCCCGAGGAGGGTCGGCGCACCTGGACCGCGTGCGACGTACAGGGTGTCCGGGCCACCGAACGCAGACGGCGGAGCTTCCACGCGCGCGATGACCGCGGTGCCGCCGCGGGCGACGACCAGTCGCGGCTCGCCCGGGCGCACCCCGGCCACCGGCGGCAGGTCGATCGTCTGGCGCAGTACGGCCGTTGCGTCCGGGTCCGCCAGGTCAAGCTCCATCAGCCGGTTCGGCTGCTCCCACCACACGACGGTGCTTCCACCCCCGGTTCCCAGCACCGGGCCCACCGCAACCGCGCGGGTGGTCGTCTTTCTGCTGGCGACTTCGAGTGTGGCGATCTTGTTGTCGGTGGTGCGCGCGAAGACGAATCGGCCGTCCTCGGTGGTGATCAGGTCGTTGGAGGCATCGAAGGTGCCCGGCGTGGACGCGATCACGCTGGTGCCATCGACAAGCCCGATCTCGTCGGCGGCCCGGTAGGCCAGAAGCGGGCCGGTGGGTTTCGGTGGTGTCGGGTCGAACGGTGAACTCGGACGCGGTGCGTTGACCGCGGTACTGCCCGAGGTGGAACCGGACCCGGACTCCAGGCCGGTGCAGGCAGCGACCATGCTGGCGATCACGGCCAGCGTGGTGACCGCAGTGATGGATGTCCTCGGTCTGTGCAGGATTTTCATAGGGGCTCTGCCCACATGAAAGCTCAATCCCGAGTGTGATGTGGCACTGGGTCCGCCGTACGGACCCCAGACTCGGCGGGTCGGTATGGTGATGCTGCTCTGGTGGCGGTCCGCCGGGACAAGTCGATATCAGATGTGGAGCAACGCTGTGAGCCTGAACACCATCGCTCTGGAACTGGTGCCCCCAAACGTCGAACAGGGCCGTGAGCGGGCGCTCGAGGACGCCGAGAAGGTGCTGCGGTGCTCGGCGGAGGCAGGTCTGGCCGGCCGCGTCCGCCACGTCATGATCCCGGGAATGATCGAAGAGGACGGCGATCGGCCTATCGAGATGAAGCCGAAGCTCGACGTCCTGGACTTCTGGTCGATGATCAAGCCCGAACTCCCCGGCATCAACGGTCTGTGCACGCAGGTGACCGCTTTCATGGATGAGCCCGCGCTGCGCACCCGGCTGACCGCTTTGGGCGACAGCGGGTTCGACGGGATCGCGTTCGTGGGCGTCCCGCGCACCCTCAGCGACGGCGAGGGCTCCGGCGTGGCGCCGACCGACGCGTTGTCGCTTTTCGACGATGTCGTCGACAACCGCGGCGTGATCCTGATCCCGACCCGGGAAGGCGAACAGGGGCGCTTCGAATTCAAGTGCAACCGGGGCGCCACCTATGGCATGACGCAGCTGCTGTACTCGGACGCGATCGTCGGATTCCTCACCGAGTTCGCCAGAACGACTGAGCACCGACCTGAGATCCTGCTGTCGTTCGGTTTTGTGCCCAAGGTCGAGACGAAGATCGGTCTCATCAATTGGCTGATCCAAGACCCGGGAAATGCGGCGGTGGCCGCCGAGCAGGAGTTCGTCAAGTTGCTCGCCGGCAGCGAACCGGTCGAACGGCGTAAGCTGCTGCTCGACCTGTACAAACGGGTAATCGATGGCGTGGGGGGGCTCGGCTTCCCGTTGAGCGTCCACTTCGAGGCGACCTATGGCGTCAACACGTCCGCGTTTCAGACCTTGGCCGACATGCTGGACTACTGGTCGCCCGACCGGCCGTAACGCGGCGAAGAAACAGATCCCCAAAACCTAGTGAAAGCGTGAAGAACAATGAGTGACACATCTGCGAACAGCGCACTTGAAAGCGGAACCTGGACGTTGGATCCGACCGCGACGTCGATTGGATTTGTTTCGAAACTGTTTCTCGGACTTAAGGTCAACGGCCGTTTCAGTCGTTATGAGGGGACCATCACCGTCGGTGACTCGGCGGCTGATTCCTCAGCCGCGGTCACCATCTACACCGACAGCGTCGATACCGGCATCAAGATGCGTGACGGACATCTGCGCGCCGACAACGTCTTCGATACCGCGAGTTTCCCGACGCTCGAGTTTCACAGCACCGCAGTCACCGAGACGCCAACCGGGCTCGACATCACCGGGAACCTCCGGGTGCGCGACACGACCCGGCCGATCAGCTTTCACGCTGTGCGGGTGACCGATTCCGCCGTACCGCGCTACACCGCCGACGTGCGGGTCAGTCCCAAGGAATTCGGGATCACCCGGCCCGGCACCACCAGACCGCTGGATGTCCTGATCGATGCGACGCTTCGACGGAGTTGACGCTCCGGGGCACCCTGGCGGCCCGCCCACTATCGTTGCGGGAGTGTCCGATCCGTCCAACGCCGACGTGCGAGCCCTGCGCGCGCGACTGGACGGGCTGACGATCCGTGATGCCGCCCGGCTGGGCCGCAGGCTCAAACAGTTGCGAACCCCGACTGTCGAGCAGCTCGACCGGCTGACTCAGCAGTTCGGCGCCGCCGAGGCACTCGTTGCGACGCGGACGGCCGCGGTCCCAACGATTACCTATCCCGATCTGCCCGTCAGCGAGCGACGGGCCGACCTGGCCAAGGCCATCGCCGAGCATCAGGTGGTGGTGGTCGCCGGCGCTACAGGTTCCGGCAAGACCACGCAGCTGCCGAAGATCTGCCTCGAACTCGGCCGCGGCATCCGCGGCACCATCGGCCATACCCAACCGCGGCGGCTGGCGGCGCGCACCGTCGCGCAGCGCATCGCCGACGAACTCGGCACGCCGCTCGGCGGTGCCGTGGGCTATACCGTGCGCTTCACCGACCAGGCCAGCGACCGCACCCTGGTGAAGCTGATGACTGATGGCATCCTGCTCGCCGAGATCCAGCGTGATCGTCGTCTGCTGCGTTACGACACCCTGATTCTCGATGAGGCGCATGAGCGCAGCCTCAACATCGATTTCCTGCTCGGATATCTGCGGGAACTTCTGCCGCGGCGGCCCGACCTGAAGGTCATCGTGACATCGGCGACCATCGAGCCGGAACGTTTCGCGGCGCACTTCGGCGGAGCCGGACATGGATGTAGCGGCGGAGCCGGACATGGATGTAGC
>Ga0210003_1005050_pt1 | contig 10225 bp, 10 predicted proteins | sample LantaG_FD_182804 | JGI IMG/M metagenome (GOLD analysis project Ga0210003, IMG submission 182804) | Deep subsurface microbial communities from Baltic Sea to uncover new lineages of life (NeLLi) - Landsort_02402 metaG (SPAdes) (version 2) | ecosystem: Environmental > Aquatic > Marine > Oceanic >...
CGAGGTATGATAGGGTGAGTTTTAGGATAATATCGGCTAATAGATTCGAAATTCTTCGCATTCCTATGAATGACGGAGATATTTAAAGAAAAACTTTCAAAGAAAGAGATAGGAGGAATAAGAAATGAGACAGAAATTGTTGTTTATATTACTTTGTCTGATGGTGTTATCTTTGGCTACAGCTTACGGAGGTGGTGGAAACGATGCTTCTGCTGCAGCTTCTTCTATTAACATTAAAGTTGCGCATGTTACCGGTATTGATAGCCCTTTTGATTGGGGCGCAAAAAAATTCAAAGAAATCCTTGAAGAAAAATCTGGTGGTCGTATCACCGCAACCATTTATCCCAGTGACTTAACAGCTGACGAAATTGAAGGTACTGAAATGCTCCAAGCTGGGAACCTGGATATTGGCTGGTTCTCCTCCGGGAACCTTTCCGGTTTTGTTCAAGATTTGATGCTTCTTGATATGCCTTTCTTGTTCAGAGATGACGCCCACATAGAAAAAGTTCTGACAGGTCCCGTCGGTCAAAATTTGTTGGAGCAAATTTCCGACTTACATGGACTTGTTGGTTTAGCCTTCCATCTAGATGGCTGGAGACAAATCACCAATAACTTAAGACCCATCAATAGCATTGATGATTTAAAAGGCATGAAAATCCGGTCTATGATGAATGATATGTGTATAGATATGTATAAAGCTTTGGGTGCAACCCCTGTTCCCATTAATTCGGCTGAAATTTACACTAGTATTCAAACCGGTATCGTAAATGGTCAAGACAACGGTGTATTATGTGCTAAATCCGTTGGTTATTTGGAAATACAACCCTATATCTGTATGATTAGCCACTTCTATTCTGCAGGTGTCGTCATTGCAGGCGAGAAATTTTGGGATAGCTTAAACGCAGAAGACCAAGCCTTGGTTAAAGAAGCTGCTGAAGAAGCCGGTGCAGCCCAAAGAAAATGGTTCTGGGATAATGAAATAGCATTGGCTAAAGAATTGAGTGAAAGCGGCAAATATACCGTCACCTATCCTAATGACCGAGATGCCTGGGTAGCAGCTTGTGAACCTGTTTATCAAAAATACTATGAAAAATATCCCAAGTGGAAAGAATATGTAGAACTTATTCGTAACACAAAATAAGCAAAGCAGAAAATATATTTGAATAACGATGAGCCGGGCTTTTATTTAAAAAAGTCCGGCTCATATGAGGTAAAACTATGGAAGCGTGTATACTCCGTTTGCGCAAAATTGGGAATGGAATCAATGAATATTGCAAGGTCGCCATTGGTATTCAATGTTTTATTATGACTGCTGTTATTGTTGTGCAAGTTATTTTACGGCTGTTTACTCAAATTACCATGCACTGGGCAATGGAACTGGCTTGTTATATTTTTGTCTGGAGCACCATGCTGGGTTCTGCCATTGCTTCGAAGTCATTGTTACATATCCAAGTAGATGTTTTGACGAATGCCCTGAAGGGTAAAATCAAAACATCGGTGCAAATAATTTCTTATCTTTGTTTATTCTTTTCTCTGATAGTACTTATCATTTTCGGCGCTCAACATTCCTTAAATCAGATAGGGCAAAAAGCTGTTACCATGCCATTTTCTATGGTATGGGTTTTTATATCCATACCTATTTCCGGTGTGCTGATGATGTATCATTCCATTGTCCAGTTTTTGGAATTGATTTACTATGGGAATGTATACCGTCCGGTTAAATAAAAATAAAAGCGAAAGAGCAAAGGAGACCTAGGAAATGGTTTGGTTGATGTTCGTTTCATTCTTTATTTTTCTGGCTATGGGTGTACCCATTGCCTTTGTGCTAATATTATCTACTTTAGTTTATATTTTCTTCACAGGTGGTGATGTTTCTTGTCTATTGGTGCCTCAGCGTATAATGCGTGGAGTTAACTCCTTTCTGTTGATTTGCTTGCCCTTATTCATTTTAGCTGGAAATATCATGAACCAAGGTGGTATCACTGAACGGCTCGTTCGTTTTGCCCAGGTTTTTGTTGGGCATATTCGGGGTGGTCTTGCTATGGTTAACGTTTTAGTTTGTATCTTATTTGGCGGGGTTTCTGGCTCTGCTGTGGCTGGAACCTCTGCTGTTGGCTCCATTATGATTCCTGCTATGAAGAAAGAGGGCTATGACGTTGATTTTGCTGCTGGTTTAACCGCTGTGGCATCCACCTGCTGCCCTATTATTCCTCCCAGTCTTGCCTTTGTTATATATGGTGCTATGGCCAAGGTTTCCATTGGGGATATGTTCTTAGCCGGATACATTCCCGGTATCATGATGGGTCTTTTCATGATGTGTGTAGTTTATATTTACGCTTTCAAGCGTAAATATCCTAAAATGCCCCGGCCTACCTTGAAAGAATTTATTGCGGCTGTGCTCCAAGGCTTGCCCTGTGTTTTTTTGCCGGTTTTGATTGTTATCGGTCTCATTAGTGGCTGGTTTACTCCTACCGAAGCAGCAGCTTTTGCTTGTGTATATGCTTTGTTCCTTTCCGCTTTTGTTTACCGAAGCATCACCTGGAAAAACTTATGGAATGCCCTGGTGGACAGCGCTGTAGATAGCGGCTCTATCATGCTGATTGTAGGCGCTTGCTATTTATTTGGTTGGGTTATTGCCAATGAACGGATCTCTGTAAGATTCACAGACTTTTTATTGGGATTAGATGTTCCTCTTTGGGTGAAGCTGCTTTATATTAACCTCGCTCTTTTAGTGGTAGGTATGTTTATGGACAGCGCTCCAGCGATCTTGCTGGTAACACCTATTTTGGCTCCTGCTATGGTAGTAGGTATGGGATTAGATCCTATTCATGCTGGTATGATTATTTGCTTAAACCTGGTTATCGGCCTGAGCACTCCACCGGTTGGGGTTTGTCTTTATGCCGCCGCCAATATAGGTAGGGTATCATTTGAGCAGACAATTAAGGCATCTATACCGTTTACTTTAGCAAGTATTGCGGGGCTTATGTTAGTCACCTATATTCCTTTCCTGACTGAAATCCCTTTTAAAATTTTCGGGTTTTAAGAAGGATATCAAAGTGAAAAATTAAGAATACGAAGAAAATTGAAGGCAAAAAAAGTTTATTAATGGAGGATTAATTATGCAAATTAATCAATCTCTTTTTGTAGTAGATGCCCATACTACCGGTACGCCGATTCGGGTAATTACCGGTGGTATCCCCCCTTTACATGGGGCAAATATTACTGCGAAAATGGAATATATGAAGCAAAGTTATGATTGGCTCCGGAGCTGCTCTATGCAACAGCCCCGTGGCTTTCAATCCTTGGTAGGGGCTGTACTTACAGAGCCATGCGTTCCGGAAGCAGATTTTGGGCTGTTTTATATAGATTCTCTTGGCTACCAACCCATGTGTGGCGCAGGTACTCTTGCCGTGGCTAAGGTGGTGGCGGAAACCGGTATGGTTACTATGGTTGAGCCTACCACCAAAGTAGTTTTTGAAACCCCCGCCGGCTTAGTTACTGTTTTTGTGGAAATTCAACAAGGCATGATCAAGAGTATTGCCCTTGAGAACATTCCGGCTTTTCTCTATCGCCGTGATGTTAAGCTGGAGATCCCTGAAACTGGTACTATAACGGTAGATGTTGGTTTTGGCGGAAATTTTTTTACCTTAGTGGATGTCGCGCAGATTGGTTTCGATATTACCGCCTGCAATATTCAACGAATGAAAGATTTGAGCCGGAAAATATTATTTGCTACGAATCAAGTTATTAAGGTGCAGCATCCACTGAATCCTGCTATTAATTACATGGAACAATTACTTTATTGCCAGAACAATCCGGAAGCGGATGGGGGATATTTAGGTCAATGCATCTTCGGAGATGCCCAGGCGGACATTTCACCTTGCGGTACAGGTACCTCGATACGGCTGGCGCAACGCTATGCAAAGGGATTGATTGGATTAAATGAGCCCTTTGTTCATAAAAGTATCCCAGGCGGCGCCTTTTGCGGTACTGCTATACGAGAAGAAAAAGTAGGGGAATATGATGCAGTTGTACCTCGTGTTTCCTGCAGCGATGTACATATTACTGGGTTCAATCATTTGGTGGTGGAAGCCAACGATAAATTAAAAAATGGGTTTGTGAGTTGGTAATTTGGGCTGCAAGGAGAATAATTCCGTACAATCCCAAGATCATTAGTAGGCTGGTAAATTTAAATACATAGTAAAATTGTAATCTATATAAAGGATTATCTCCCAAAAAACTAACTATTTAATACAACATATTTTACCTAAGTAGCAAATTTAACTCTATAAGTCCTTTGAAAACTAAATAGCGAAAATAAATGGTTATATAAAAGAGTAGAAAGCTCAGGTATGGGCCTATTTATCAAATCTTTTATCAATCTTTTACAATTTATGGCTGATATCTTAAACCCTAAGTAGACCTTTACACGTATTAATCCCCTTACCGACAGATGATTTTTCTTGTACCTCCTTCTTAGTACCGAAAAATGTAGTATATTTTAGTAATGGTTAAAGTATTTATATTTTTAGGGAGGTTAATACCTTAAATAACTTTCCCCTTTGACCCATTTCAGAGCTTCAGGTAAAATGCCAGTAAAAATAAGGAGGTTCTGGAATGAGCGAAAAGCCAGGACAGAATTTTATTAACGAAAGGAGGGTCTTTAAATATATGAGGGTAAATGATCATATTATTTTAGGTAAAGATGAAAGAAAAGAAATGGTAGAGATAAAGGTAAATGATAAAACTATCCAAGCAAAAAAAGGTGAAATGATTATTGCCGCTTTAATAGCAAATGGAATTAAGGTAAACAGATATACTGTAAAAAAGAAAGAGCCAAGAGGAATATTTTGCGGGATAGGACAATGCACAGATTGTATTATGACGGTGAATGGTAAACCAAATGTTCGAACCTGTGTTACTCCGGTAGAAGACGGAATGATAATAGACACGCAATATGGAGTAGGTAGGAAGGAGTAGTGGATAATGATTAAGAAAGAAGTAGTTGTTATTGGAGGAGGTCCATCAGGGTTATCCGCTGCTGTTGAAGCTGCTAAAAAAGGTGCCGAGGTTTTGGTTGTAGATGAAAATTTACGGGCAGGAGGGCAATTATTTAAACAAATACATAAATTCTTTGGTTCAAGTGCCCATCAGGCTGGAGTTAGAGGTATTGATATTGCCTCTGAATTACTGGAAGAAGCCAGAGAGTGTGGTGTAGAAGTTTGGCTAAACAGTGCTGTAGTCGGTTTATTTAAGGAAAAGAAAGTTACAATAAAAAAGACACTAGCAGATAATTCTGAAAAATTAGAAATAATCCAGGCTAAAAAAATTGTTATTGCTGCTGGAGCTTCAGAAAATGCCGTTAGATTTAAAGGGTGGACTTTACCTGGAGTCATAGGGGCAGGCGCTGCTCAAACAATGATTAATGTTAATCGTGTATTGCCTGGGAAAAGGATTCTTATGATTGGTTCAGGAAATGTAGGATTAATAGTTTCTTATCAATTATTACAAGCTGGGGCAGAAGTAGTTGGTGTAGTTGAAGCAGCACCTCAAATAGGAGGATATGGTGTCCATGCGGCTAAAATTAGAAGAGCAGGGATACCAATTTATACATCCCATACTATTCTAGAAGCCAAGGGCGTTAAAGGTGTAGAAGAAGCTGTAATCTGTGAAGTAAATGATAAGTGGCAACCAATTAAAGGTACAGAAAAAGTATTCAAAGTTGATACGATTACAATTGCTGCTGGCTTAAAGCCATTAATAGAATTAGCCATGATGCATGACTGTAAATGTTCTTTTATTCCTCAATTGGGAGGCTGGGTACCTTTACATGATGAAAATATGGAATCTACCAATCCAGGAATATATCTAGTTGGCGATGTTACCGGAGTCGAAGAGGCAAATACAGCTTTAGAAGAGGGAAGATTGGCAGGTACAGCAATTGCTGAGGCATTAAAATACATTTCATTGGAAGATGCGGGGAAATTAAAAAAGGAAATATGGCATCGCTTAAATGAATTAAGAATGGGACCTTTTGGAGAAGCAAGAATGTTAGCTAAAAATAATATATTAACAGCTTGTAAGATATAAAAATTTTTGAATTAGCAAAGGAAAGAGAAAAAATGGCATTAAGAAAAACAGGTTATTTAACGAAGGAAGAACTTATGAATTTAAATCTTTATCCTTCTGAAAAACGTTTTAAAAAAGGACCAGTAGCGATAATTGAATGTATTGAAGAAATTCCTTGTAATCCTTGTGAAGTTGCCTGTAAATTTAAAGCAATAAAGATAGGAAAACCGATTACTAATATTCCTATTTTAGACGAAAGTTTATGCATAGGTTGTGGTTTGTGTATAGCTAAATGTCCAGGTTTAGCTATATTTACGATTGATAAAACTTATTCTGATGAAGAGGGTTTAATTTCATTTCCATACGAATATCTCCCTTTACCTATAACTGATTCAATTGTGGAAGCGGTTAACAGAGAAGGAAAGGTTGTTTCTTCTGGAAAAGTGATAAAAGTTTTAAATATAAAAAGCTTCGATCGGACTCCTGTAGTAACTATTGCTATCCCGAAAGAGAAGTTAGATGAGGTGAGAGGAATAAAAAGATTAAAAAGCAAAGACTCAAAGTAACTTTACAGAAGGGAACAAAATAATGGATAAGAAAGATGATAATATAATAATTTGTAGATGCGAAGAGATTACACTAGGCGAAATAAAACAAGCAATTAGAGAAGGGGCACGTGATGTTACAGGAATAAAAAGAAGAACAAGAGCAGGTATGGGCTTATGCCAGGGACGTACTTGCGAAAAATTAGTTCAGCAAATTCTAAAAGAAGAATTAGGAGAAAAAGCAGAGAAGATAGGCTCGTCAACATTTCGCCCACCAGTAAGACCTATGACTTTTGGTACATTAGGAGGAAAATAAAAATGAAAAATTACGATGCAGTTGTAATTGGAGGAGGAGTTATAGGTACTAGTGTAGCGTATTATCTTTCCAAAAAAGGCATAAGGGTAGCTTTAGTAGAAAAAGGGGATATTGCATCTGGAACTTCAGGTCAATGCGATGGTAATGTCTTAATAGCCGATAAAGAGCCAGGGTTTGATACGAAAATGAGTTATACAAGTCAATTATTATTCAAAGAATTAGTCAGTGATATTCCATATGACTTTGATTACACACAACGAGGAAGTATATATATTATAGAGAGCGAAGAGGAACTTAAAGTAGCTAAAGAATATGTTGAAAAACAGGTAGAAGACGGATATCCAATGCGAATGATGGATAAATCTGAGATTCATGACGAAGAACCGTACCTGGCTGAAGATATTGTAGGAGGGGTAGAAATTGGTTGTGATCTTTCCCTAAATCCTATGGCATTAGCTTTTGGACTATCTTTAGAGGCTAAAAGAAACGGGGCCGTGGTATTTGATTATACTTATGTAAAGGATATTAGATTAGGTAAAAAGGGAGCAGTGGAAGCGGTAGAAACAGATCGAGAGGTATTAATAACAAAATATGTAGTAAACTGTGCAGGTGTATGGGCTCCTGAAATAGGGAATATGGTGGGTATTGATATTCCTATTAAGCCAAGACAGGGACAGTTATTGGTAGCTGAAAAGACTTTCCCAGTCGGGAAAAGAAAAATTGTAGAATTCGGTTATATGATGGCTAAATTTGGAGATAAAAATTACAGAAGAAATGTTAGCCCTGAACTGGAAGATTTAGGAATTGCCTTTATTTTTGAACCTACACAAGCAAATAATTTTTTAATCGGGAGTAGCCGTGCTTTTGTTGGTTTTAATACCCATGTGTCAATAGAAGTTATGCGGGGATTAGCAGAAAGAGCAATAAGATTTTTCCCTGTGATGAAAGATATTCATATTATTAGAGCCTATGCCGGGTTAAGACCTTACGTGGATGACCATATGCCGATTATATCTAAAGTGGCCGAAGTTCCCGGTTTTTATATCGCTGCAGGTCATGAAGGAGACGGTATTGGCCTTTCTCCCTTAACAGGAAAACTAATAAGTCAAATGATTACTGGTGAAGAAACAATTGTGCCTACTGAGTCTTTGAGTATTAATCGATTTAAAAGGAGCAAAACCGAAAAATCATGATTATTAAGTTTTATGAGCTAAATATAATAAGTATTAAAGAGAGAGGTGTTTTCGTCATATGTCATATACGTTAAAAGGAGCTAATGGTTATACAGGAAAGTTATTAAGAGTTTCTCTTGATGAAAAGAAGGCTAAAGAAGAAAATTTAAATTTTGATGATTTAAGAAACTATATAGGTGGAGTGGGATATGGGGCTAAACTTTTGTATGATGAACTTAAAGAAGGAATTGACCCTCTAAGTCCTAAAAACAAGCTAATTTTTGCTACCAGTCCATTAACAATGAACACTGTACCGGGTGGAGGAAGTATAGAATTATGTTTTAAATCACCCCTAACCAATGGTTGGGGAGAATCCAGGTGTGGCGGAGATTTTGGACCAGAAGTAAGGAAAGCTGGTTATGATTTTATAATTATTGAAGGAAAAGCGGATCAACCGGTGTACTTGATTATTAATGATGGGAAGATGAGCATCAAACCCGCTGATCAACTGAAAGGCAAAACAGTAACTGAAAAAATAGAGAAAATAAAGAACGACTTGGGTGATTCAGATTTTAAAGTTATGTGTATTGGCTCAGGCGGAGAAAATTTGGTAAAGTATGCTACTGTAATGTTTGGAGGCCGTGCTGCCGGTCGATGTGGTGCCGGTGCAGTAATGGGCTCTAAAAATCTATTGGCGATAGCGGTTAAAGGTACAAATAAAATAACTCCCGCTCAACCTGAAGAATTTAAGAAAGCTGTTCGGATGGCAATGAAGGTGATAAAAGAAAATCCTAATACCACCGCTTTTAAAGAACGCGGAACTATAGGGGATATGCCGGGGATTGATGTTGAAGGGGATTTTCCTACCAAAAACTGGCAGTCTAATTCATGGGGGAAAGGAGAGGAGATATATAATTATTTTTCCCATAACAATCTAATTAAAAATAATATGTGCTATCGGGGTTGTCCTATAGCATGCGGAAGAATTGTAGAAGTTAAAAATGGACCATATAAAACCCCTATACATGAAGGGGCAGAGTATGAATCAATTGCCGCATTTACTGCTTTTGTGTTAAATAAAAATGTAGATGCAGCGGTTAATTGTACTTATTTGTGCAATGAATATGGGATTGATACCATTTCAGCTGGTGCATCGATAGCTTTTGCTATGGAATGTTATGAAAAAGATATACTTAATCAAAATGATGTGGATGGTTTAGATTTAACCTGGGGTAATGCAGAAGTTTTACCGATTTTAGTTAAAAAGATTGCCTTAAGAGATGGAATTGGATCACTTCTTGCTGATGGAGTTAAACAAGCTGCCCAAAAACTGGGAAATGGTTCAGAAGAATTTGCCATTCATGGAAAAGGCTTGGAAGCTCCTGCTCATGATCCTAGATCGGGGAAAGCTTTAGCTATTACCTATGGAACTGCAAATCGGGGAATGTGCCATATTCACCCACTAGAAGCTATGGGGTATGATTCGGGGAAAATGGATTTCGGGATGATGAAATATGGCGTTCCTGATCCCTTGACTGTAGATAGATGGGAAGAAAAAGGAAAAGGTAAGATAGTAAAATTATTACAAGATGGTTTAATTATACCAGATGTTTTAAATATTTGTAAATTTATGATGTACGTAGGTTGCACATTGGAACATCTAGCAATGATATTGTCTGCCACTACTGGCTGGAATATATCTGATAGAGATTTGTTAAAAATTGGAGAAAGAGTATATAATTTACAGAGGTTATTTAATATAAGGGAAGGTTTCTCTCGAAAGGACGATTTATTGCCGGAAAAAATGAAAAAATTACCCCAATTTGGTGACTACAAAGATGAGGAAGGCTGTGAAATAAAGAATTTTGAAGAGATGCTGGATGAATATTATGAAGCAAGAGGATGGGATAAACAAACTGGTAAACCATTACCTGAAAAACTGTATGATCTCGATATTACCTAATCTAATAATCAATGATTATCATAAAATCATTATTTATGTTATAGAATAAATTTAAAAAAGGGTGAAAATAAAAATTAAATTAAACTCAGGGAGGTTTTTTGTGAAGAAAGATATAAAAGAATTAAAAGGGACTTTTGTCGTAATGGTTACACCTTTTGAT